>OHFN01001439.1_pt1 | contig 10733 bp, 10 predicted proteins | sample 1567571 | NCBI WGS metagenome assembly OHFN01 (sample SAMEA3879533, study PRJEB24766) | human gut metagenome | biome: human-associated habitat; feature: feces | place: USA | collected 1985/1987
TGTTTGTTTTTTCTCTTTCTGTTAGAGGGTTGAAATGTTCTTTTCATTACTGTATATTGTTTTATGTTATTATTTCACGTAATCGGGCTGCAAAAATAGGGACTTTTTTCAAAATAACCAAGAGTTAAGTCTTTTTCTCTCAAAACTTTTTGCGATTTTTACTGATTTCCATTACTTTTGCACCCGCAAAGCTCAGTGGAGACAATTATATAACATCTAAAATAAAAAATATTAGTATGATTAATGCCCAAGACATTAAAATCGGAACTTGCATCCGTATGGATGGCAAGCTGTACTTTTGTATTGACTTCCTGCATGTAAAGCCGGGAAAAGGTAATACCTTCATGCGTGTAAAACTGAAAGACGTAGTAAACGGTTATGTACTGGAACGTCGCTTTAACATCGGTGAAAAACTGGAAGATGTACGTGTAGAACGTCGTCCGTATCAGTTCTTATATAAAGAAGGTGAAGATTACATCTTCATGAACCAGGAAACTTTCGACCAACACCCCATTGCCCACGACCTGATCAATGGTGTTGACTTCCTGTTGGAAGGTGCTGTGCTGGAAGTAGTATCCGATGCTTCTACTGAAACAGTTCTTTATGCTGATATGCCTATAAAGGTTCAGATGAAGATTACTTATACCGAACCGGGTGTAAAGGGTGATACAGCTACAAACACGTTGAAACCTGCTACTGTAGAGTCTGGTGCAACAGTGCGCGTTCCGCTGTTCATCAATGAAGGTGAAACAATTGAAATCGACACTCGTGACGGTTCTTATGTAAGCCGTGTGAAGGCATAAGCCGGTCTCCGCCTACATAGTACGATTATACAAGCTGCCTGTCAGAAGAATTAAACACTTCTGGCAGGCAGTTTTTTTCTATAGGGGAGCAAAAGAATATACGATTGGGAAGATTATCGGAAAAGAATGATTTATCTTTGTAAGCAATAAGCAATAGAATTGCACCATGAGTAAACTGATAAAGACAGACAACGAATATAAAGAGTGGATAGGCGAACTGAAACAGCGTATCCGCCAGAGTCAGATTAAGGCAGCGGTAAAAGTAAATACGGAGTTATTGAAACTATACTGGAGTATAGGAGGTGATATAGTCCGGTTGAAAGCGGAAGCAAAATGGGGAGATGGCATCATTGAACAATTATCCCAAGATCTAAAGACGAATTTTCCAGATATGAGTGGCTTTTCTTCGCGCAACCTTTGGTATATGAAGAAATGGTATTCTTTTTATTCTCAGCCTGATACAAAACTGCCACAAGTTGGGGCGGAAAGTAAAAGTGAGAAACTGCCACAAGACAATCCAACTATAGGATTGCTAATTTGTAAAAGCAAGAACAACATAGTGGCACGATATACACTGGACACAGCCAACCTGCCCATCGGTATCTCTGAATATGAATTAAGTCAGCTTTACCCAAAAGATTTCAAGAGTACCCTGCCCAGCATTGAAGAAATAGAAAACGAACTAAAAGATTAATACCTATGAGATACTCCGTCATTATTCCTGTATACAACCGTCCCGACGAAGTAGACGAACTGTTGCAAAGTCTGACCGAACAGAGCTTCAAAGACTTTGAAGTCGTGATTGTGGAAGATGGTTCCTCCATTCCCTGTAAGGAGGTAGTGGACACATATCAGGATAAACTGGACATACACTATTACAACAAACCGAATTCCGGTCCCGGACAAACCCGTAACTATGGCGCCGAACGAAGCGCGGGGGAATACCTGATCATCCTCGATTCCGACTGCATCCTACCCGCAGGTTATCTCGCCGCCATTGAAAAAGAACTGCAAGCCAGTCCTGCCGATGCTTTCGGCGGACCGGACCGGGCTCACGAGTCTTTTACAGATATACAAAAGGCCATCAACTACTCCATGACCTCTTTCTTCACTACCGGAGGCATCCGGGGAGGAAAAAAGAAAATGGATAAGTTCTATCCGCGCAGTTTCAACATGGGTGTTAAGCGAGACGTATATGCCGCATTGGGTGGTTTTTCAAAGATGCGATTCGGAGAAGACATAGACTTCAGCATCCGGATATTTAAAGGCGGTTACCGCTGCCGGTTATTCCCCGATGCATGGGTATATCATAAACGCCGCACGGACTTAAAGAAATTCTTCAAGCAAGTGCATAATTCGGGAATTGCGCGCATCAATCTATATAAGAAATATCCGGAATCACTGAAAGTAGTCCACCTCCTGCCCGCAGCATTCACACTAGGAGTAGCGGTACTGCTGCTTGGTGCTCCTTTCTGCCTTTACAGTCTGACGCCCATTGCTTTGTACGCACTGCTGGTATGCATAGACTCTTCCATCCAGAACCAAAGCCTGCGTATCGGCATCTATTCCATTGCCGCCTCCTTTATCCAACTCATCGGATACGGCACAGGCTTTTGGAGAGCATGGTGGAATCGCTGTATACTCGGTAAAGACGAGTTTGAGGCTTTCAAAAAGAACTTTTATAAGTGATTAGCGATTAGTGATTAACATGGAGAAACTGACTATCAATCAGTGGGCGGAAGAAGACCGTCCGCGGGAAAAAATGATGCTGAAGGGAGCGGAAGCCTTGAGCGATGCTGAATTGCTTGCCATCCTTATCGGTTCGGGAAACACAGAAGAAAGCGCGGTATCACTTATGCAACGGGTACTTTCCACTTGCGGCAACGACCTCAATCAATTGGGTAAATGGGAAGTGCAGGACTTTTCCAGCTTCAAAGGCTTCGGTCCCGCCAAAAGCATCACCATCATGGCAGCATTGGAACTGGGTAAACGCCGCAAACTACAGGAACGTCCGGAGCGTGCCACCATCCGCTCTTCCAAAGACATCTACGAAATCTTTCACCCGCTTCTTTGCGACCTGGCACACGAAGAATTCTGGGTTCTACTCCTTAACCAGGCTTCCCGCGTCATCGACAAATCCCGCATCAGCCGCGGCGGCATCGACCAGACTACTGCCGACGTACGCAGCATCCTGCGCGAAGCCTTAATACAACGAGCCACGCAAATAGCTCTGATACATAACCATCCTTCCGGCAGCCCACGCCCCAGTACAGACGACCAACGCCTGACGCAACTTGTCCAAAAAGGCGCTCAGACAATGAACATCCGTCTCATCGACCACGTTATTGTAACAGACGGAAAGTATTATAGCTTTAACGATGAAGGAATGATTTAAGAGAAAGCATTAAAGGAAGTCACCCGGATCTTCCTTACCGCTCATGTAAAAGATGGCATCTTTTGCTACGAAAGGTGGCATCTTTCACATCAAAAGATGGCATGTTTTGCTACAAAAGATGGCATCTTTTGCGTGGGCGGTAGGAAAGATACAGATGAAAGATAGTAATGTTTGATATAAAAGGCAGTAATGTGCTTAATAAAAGGTCTTAATATTCGAGTTGCAGAGTGCCTGTGACAGGCTTTTTCAAAACCCGTTCCTTTGTAGTTTCAATTTATTTCTTTAGCTTTGCTTCACGAAGATGAGTTGCATTCAGCATAATGCAAATAAATTTGCTTCTGCTTCCGGTTTCAACTATCTTTGCCTAACTAAAATGAAACGAATATGACCAAGTTTGAAATAGAAGAAAAAATAGTAGCGATGCTCAAAACCGTATTCGACCCGGAAATCCCGGTAAACGTATACGATCTGGGACTTATCTACAAAATAGATGTCTCCGACAGCGGAGAAGTAAATATTGATATGACTTTGACAGCCCCCAACTGTCCGGCAGCCGACTTCATCATGGAAGACGTGCGCCAGAAAGTGGAATCAGTTGACGGTGTATCTGCCGCCACCATCAATCTGGTGTTCGAACCGGAATGGGACAAGGACATGATGAGCGAAGAAGCCAAACTGGAACTGGGATTCCTGTAATTTGCAATTAGTAATTTGTAATTCAACAGAATAGCACGGTTATGAAGAATGTATATTTCCTTTCGGACGCACACCTCGGCTCACGTGCCATCGAACACGGGCGTACACAAGAACGACGCCTCGTTAATTTCCTCGACAGTATCAAGCACAAGGCTTCTGCCGTATACTTACTGGGAGACATGTTCGACTTCTGGTATGAATTCAAGACCGTTGTGCCGAAAGGATATACCCGTTTTCTGGGAAAGCTGTCCGAACTGACGGACATAGGAGTGGAAGTGCATTTCTTCACAGGTAACCATGATATTTGGTGCGGCGACTATCTGACCCGCGAGTGCGGCGTCATCATGCACCGCGAACCGCTCACTACGGAAATATACGGCAAAGAGTTCTACCTTGCCCACGGCGATGGTTTGGGCGACCCCGACAAGAAGTTCAAATTTCTGCGCTCCATGTTTCACAGCGAATTCCTGCAAACCCTTTTCTCCGCCATACACCCGCGTTGGAGTATGGAGCTAGGACTGAATTGGGCAAAACATAGCCGTCTGAAACGTGTGGACGGCAAGGAGCCCGACTATATGGGTGAAGACAAAGAATTCCTGGTGCTCTACACCAAGGAATACCTGAAAAGTCACCCGAATATCAACTACTTCATCTACGGACACCGCCACATCGAACTGGACCTGATGTTGAGCGCCACCGCCCGTGTCACCATATTGGGAGACTGGATTAATTATTTCTCCTACGCCGTATTCGACGGTGAGAATCTCTTCCTTGAGAACTTTATTGAAGGAGAAACCAAACTATAATCCATCCCGGAAGCCCCCCTTAAAGCGCCAACCAACCGCCCAATCCGATATGAACCTTTTAAGACTGAAACACCTTTTTGCCGGATGTTTGCTTGCCGTAAGTACCCTTCCGGTATGGGGGCAATCCGCACCTACCCTTGCTATCCGCATCGACGACCTTGGAGCTTTTCACTCCGTCAACGAGGCTTGTATTCAAACTTATCAGTCGGGCATCGCCCGCTCGGTAGAAGTGATGCCTGTAGCCGCCTGGTATCCGGAAGCCGTTCGTCTGCTGAAAGAAAATCCGGGATTGGATGCCGGACTGCATTTAGTCATTACCAGTGAATGGGAAAATGTAAAATGGCGCCCCCTGACGCATTGTCCCAGCCTAACGGACAAGAACGGATATTTTTATCCGATGCTGGGGGCTAATCCGGCCTATCCGGGACAGTCGGTTATGGAAAACAAATGGAATATAAAAGAGGTGGAGCAAGAATTCCGTGCGCAAATAGAAATAGCACTGAAGAACATTCCCCAACTCAGCCATATGACAGGGCACATGCTGTCCACCGGATTCACGAAAGAAGTGAACGAATTAGTGTTGCGACTGGCAAAGGAGTACAACCTCCCTTCCATTGACCGCATGGATTCACCCGAAGATTACCGGTTCACCTATATCGGATATGATGGTCCGAGCCGGACATCGGCTGAAAAAGAAGAGAGCTTCATCCGTTCCCTCAATAAACTGGAAGCCGGTAAACGGTATCTGTTCCTCGACCATCCGGCACTGGCTAACGAAGAAATGAGAACCGTCTTTCATATCGGCTACGAACAAGTAGCACTCGACCGGCAAGGAGTGACAGACCTCCTCACCAGCCCGCGCGTAAAGCAAGTCATTGAAGATAAAGGCATCAAACTAATTTCCATCAACCAGTTGACAAAAGGACTTCCACGTAGCACTGCCTCTAAAAAACTGGAGAAAGCTATGGAAAAATACCTGGATGCAGTGCAGAAAGCTAACCAGGACCTGCACAGCATCATGATAGTGCAACATGGTAACGTGCTTGCCGAAAAGTGGATAGGTGAAGGGAAAGAAGATGAGCCGCACATTCTGAGCTCTGTCAGTAAGACATTTACCGCCTCGGCTGTAGGACTCCTCATTTCAGAAGGAAGGCTAAATCTGACGGATAAAGTAATCTCTTTCTTCCCGGATAAGCTACCCGCAAACGTCAGTGAAAACCTAAAAGCCATGACTATCCGCGACTTACTGACTATGACTTGCGGACATGATACAGCCCCGAGCGTCAATACCCAGGCTACTGAAACTCCCGCCAAGGATTGGGTGGAGCAGTTCCTCGCTCATCCCGTAGAACATAAGCCGGGCACTTTCTTTGCTTATAACAGTCTCGGAACCTATATGCTTTCCGCCATTGTGCAGAAAGTGACCGGAGAAAAGCTAGTGGATTATTTATATCCACGACTGTTCCGTCCACTGGGCATCGTCAATGTGAAGTGGCAGGAAAGCCCGCAAGGAATCAATTGCGGCGGCTGGGGACTATACCTCAAAACCGAAGACCTTGCCAAGATGGGACAACTCTTCCTGCAAAAAGGGAAGTGGAATGGCCGGCAAGTACTGTCGGAAGAATGGATTGCCGAAACTTCCGCCCGTGCCAATGGGGCCAACGGACAATATATCCTCGTAATTCCTGAAAAAGACGCCGTTATTGCCGTTACAGCACATATCGGAGACATGCAGGTTGAACTGGATCTAATCTGGAAATACCTGCTCCCGGCACTGTAAACAGATGCTTCGTCTATTTAATCTTCTGTAAATGGCCACAAGAAAAGGGAAATGTACAAAACCTTTTTCACCGCAACCTTGTAGTATATCCATAAACCATTAAAAATATACAGTTATGGATGATTTGATTTACAGAAACAATGCGATTGCCGAAGAGAATATCGACCCGCATGGTCGTCCGGCAAAGGATGAATTTGAAGAATTCAGCGAGGAGGTTTCCGAACATACGGACCTTGGATACAAAGAGCAGAAAGTAAAGTCCGCAAAGGAGCGCAAGAAACGTCTCAAGGAAATGGACGAAATAGTCAAGGAAGAAATAAAGTAGCTACGAAATACAAGCTACGAGCTACAAGTGGCTGCGCAATTATACCGCATGGCACTTGTAGCTCGTAGCTCGTAGCTTATTTGTATCCCGCAACTTTTGCTATACGTTTCGGGATTTCCGTATTATCATACTTACCGGCAAATTCCTTAGAACCTGCACCTACTGCATATACCGGCACATACTCTGCTGTGTGGCTGCCACTTGTCCAGCCTATCATGGCAATCTGGCTCATCACTTTTCTTGCGGTAGCAGCCAGCGGTTCAGTTTTCGAATAAAGAGTTTCTTCGAACACAACCTTATTCTTTACGAAGGATTGCTCAAATTCATCACGCAACATCTTCTCCTGTTCCCAAGTCAAAGGCAATTCTTTCCAGAAACCCATCTTTTCTACCAACAGAGCCTTGGCATCTTCCCAGGTTACATTATGACCTTTGGCTTTGCGCAAATCCGTGATAGCAGTAGAAAGTAAATCCTGAGACTGTTTCTGGTTCTTCAGAGCCTTCAAATGTAATTCATACTTGCCTGTACCCAATCCCAAGCCACCGGTTTCATGGTCGGCAGTTACTACAATCAGAGTTTCTTTCGGATGCTTTTTATAAAACTCATAAGCCACTTTAATGGCGTTGTCCATATCAATCACTTCTTCGAAAACTGTGGCAGGGTCGTTGCTGTGGCAAGCCCAGTCGATCTTTCCACCTTCCACCATCAGGAAGAAGCCCTTGTTCTTGCCTTTGGTCAGGAAAGAAACAGCGCTTTCTGTGATTTCAGCGAGGGTCATATCGCCGTCTTTACGGTCAATGGAATAAGGCAGACAAGAAGGATTAGCACCGTCTTTCTGGATAAGAATCATCTTATCAGCCTGGGTGGACTTAACCTTAAAGTCATCAATACCTTTCGCAATGGTGTAACCGGCTTCCTCAATGATCGGGAAAATGCTCGGAGCTTCTTTCTTATCAACGGCAGTAGTAGGCTTCAGAAAACCACCACCTGCATAGAAGTCAAAGTTAGCCTTCGGTAAGTCAAGGGCTATTTCATAATACATGCTGCGGTTAGGCTGATGAGCATAGAAAGCGGCAGGAGTAGCATGATCCACACTGACACTGGTAGTTACACCGACTTTCTTCCCGGCCTTCTTCGCTTTTTCGGCAACTGATTGAATCACATTCTTCTGGTCATCCATACCGATGGCACCATTATACGTCTTCACTCCGGTAGCCAATGCAGTTCCGGCAGCGGAAGAGTCCGTAACCGAATTAGTGGCAGAGAAAGTAGTGGCAACACCTACAGCCGGAAACTGAGTGAAGAGCAACGGCGTCACGCCAATGCGTCCTTCCTGTTCAGCCAGGTACATTTCCGTACCGTTCACTTGGTTTACTCCCATTCCATCACCGATGAAATAGAATACATACTTTGCCTGTTGCGCATACGTCGCGCCTGTCAACAGGACAAAGAGCAATACATACATGAATCGTTTCATAAGTTGGTATATTTAAAGTAGTTTGAATAAATGTCGCTTTCTCTTAAATGACAAACAAAGATAAGGAATTTACCCCAGTGACCGGAGCAGATATTGTTAAAAAAATAAAGCCGGAAGGCAATCCGCATTGCTTCCGGCATTATTGTTACATCGCGATTGCGACGCTATCTACTTTAAAAGGATTATTTCTTGTTCAGGATAGCCATTGTATCCGAAGCAATCATCAGTTCTTCATCAGTCGGGATTACTACAACTTTCACCTTAGAATCTTCAGCAGAAATCACTGCTTCTTCGCCACGAATCTTGTTCTTCTCCAGATCCAGCTTCACGCCCATGTATTCCAAACCTTCGCATGCACCGGAACGACAAGAAGCCTGGTTCTCGCCTACACCACCGGTAAATACGATGATGTCTACGCCACCCAAAGCAGCAGCATAAGCACCGATATACTTTTTGATACGATAGAAATACATCTTTTCGGTCAGGTCAGCCATTTTATTGTTACCGGCAGCAACGGCAGCCTCCAATTCACGCATGTCACTGGATACGCCGAAGATACCCTTTACACCGCTCTTCTTATTCAGCAAGTCGGATACACCGGCAGCAGTCAGGTTCTCTTTTTCCATGATGAAAGTCACAGCACCGGCATCAATGTCACCACTACGGGTACCCATCATCAGACCTTCCAGCGGAGTCAATCCCATACTGGTATCTATGCTCTTACCATCCTTAACAGCAGTGATAGAACCACCGTTACCAATGTGGCAAGTGATAATCTTCTTTCCCTCCGGACTCACTCCCAGATACTCACACACGCGTTGTGAAACATAACGGTGAGAAGTTCCGTGGAAACCGTAACGACGCACACCATATTTCTTATACAATTCGTAAGGAATGGCATAGAGGTAAGCATAGTCCGGCATAGTTTGATGGAACGCTGTATCGAATACACCGATCTGCGGTACATTCGGCAATATGGCAGAGATGGCGTTTACGCCTTTCAGATTAGCAGGATTGTGAAGCGGAGCCAGGTCGTTGCAAGCCGTGAAAGCATCCAGGACTTCCTGTGTCAGCAACACAGATTCGCTGAACTTCTCACCACCATGCACCATACGGTGACCTACTGCGTTGATTTCATTCAAAGATTTGATAGCACCAAATTCAGGGCTGGTCAGTGTATCCAGAATAAACTCCACACCTACGGTATGTTCGGGAATATCTTTCTCCAAAACTTTCTTCTCACCGTTAGGCAAAGTAAACTTCAGGAAAGAGCCTTGAAGGCCTATTTTTTCGATACCACCCTGTGCGATCACTTCTTTATGATCCATATCAAACAACTTGTATTTGATGGACGAACTACCGCAGTTCAATACTAAGACTTTCATTTTATATATTCAGATTTAATGGTTATTTTTGATTCTTTGCTGCAATAGCCTGGTTGGCAGTAATTGCAATCATGCGATAAACATCTTCGATGGAACAACCACGTGACAGGTCGTTCACCGGACGGGCAATACCCTGCAAAATAGGACCTACCGCATCTGCATGACCTAAACGCTGTACCAATTTATAAGAGATATTACCTACTTCAAGGCTCGGAACCACCAATACATTCGCATTTCCTGCAATTGCAGAACCCGGAGCTTTGCTGGCACCTACTTCCGGAACCAATGCGGCATCAGCCTGCAATTCACCGTCGAGAGCCAAGTCGGGATCCATCTCATGTGCAATCTTTACAGCCTCAATCACTTTATCCACAACTTCGTGCTTAGCAGAGCCTTTGGTTGAGAAGCTGAGCATTGCCACTTTCGGTTCCATACCTACTACAGACTTAGCCGTGCGAGCTGTACAAACAGCAATCTGAGCCAACTGTTCTGCATCGGGCACCGGAGTCACAGCTACATCCCCCATTACCAAAATACCATTCTTTCCATATTCAGGAGCATGCGTCAACAACAACATTGCACCGGATACACAAGTAATGCCCGGAGTTGTCTTAATGATTTGCAATGCCGGACGAAGTACATCGCCTGTGGTGTTGCGTGCACCTGCCAACTGACCGTCAGCATCGCCATTCTTAATAATCAGACAGCCCAGATAGAGCGGATTAACTACCAACTTACGAGCTTCTTCGATAGTCATGCCTTTTTTCTTGCGAAGTTCACAAAGCAATTGCGCATACTCCTCTTTCTTCGGATGATTCTCCGGATCGATGATTGTAGCCTTGCTGATGTTTCCAAGTCCCCATTCTGTTGCACAAGCATTAATTTCATCCGGATTACCCAGAAGAATCAAGTCAGCAACTCCGTCTGTCAAAATTTGATTGGCAGCTTTCAAGGTGCGTTCTTCCGTTCCTTCAGGAAGAACAATACGTTGGCGGTCGGCTTTCGCACGCTCAACGATTTCATTAATTAATCTCTGCATATATATAAATTGTGTATAAAAATCCAG
>OHFN01001440.1_pt1 | contig 10723 bp, 7 predicted proteins | sample 1567571 | NCBI WGS metagenome assembly OHFN01 (sample SAMEA3879533, study PRJEB24766) | human gut metagenome | biome: human-associated habitat; feature: feces | place: USA | collected 1985/1987
CACGTTGAATGTTACCAATTACTTCCGCATAAGTCTTACAAGCAGTATCAAAACCGAAAGAAGTTTCAATCATATCGTTCTTCAAGTCTCCATCGATAGTTTTCGGGCAACCGATTACCTGAACTCCGGCTCCAATTTGTTTATAATATTCGGCGAGTACGCAAGCGTTGGTATTGGAATCGTCGCCACCGATAATAACGACAGCTTTGATTCCCAACTCTTTAATAATTTCGAGACCACTGTCGAATTGATCCTTCGTTTCCAGTTTGGTACGTCCCGAACCGATAATGTCGAATCCGCCCGTATTGCGGTAGTCATCGATAATATCGGCCGTAAGTTCCATATATTTATGTTCGATCAATCCGCCGGGGCCTAAAAGGAAACCGAACAAACGGCTCTCTTTATTCAGAGCTTTAAGACCGTCGAAAAGACCAGAAATTACATTATGTCCACCGGGAGCTTGACCGCCGGAAAGGATAACACCCACATTGATAGCCGGATATTCTTTCTTTGCAGCTGCTTCGAAACGGAGAACAGGCATGCCGTATGTGTTAGGAAATAACTTAGCGATAGCCTCCTGATCGGCAACCGATTGCGTGGCCTTACCTTCGACGATGGTAACGCCGTTTTTAATAGCTTCGGGCAACTTAGGCTGATACGAAGCACGAGCGGTTTGAAGTGCACTTTTCTTCATTGTAATCTCTTTTGTTTATGTAAGTTTTATATTTCTTTCGGATTTGCAAATTTCGTATTTTTTTTTCAAAGAGCCAAATACAGAAATATTAAAATCATATCGGACAAAACGGTCGATAAACATTACCCCACGCTTCACTCTTCGTCATACCCGAAAGATTTCCCGGAAAAGAAATCTCCGGTAATCATCAAACGAGAAATATCCCACGCCTGCGTCTGTCTCGAATACAAAGGAGACCGGCGGTTTCCCAAAGAACTTCCGTCCCAATAAACGGCACTCTCGACCGGAGTACGGAACAAACTATATCCCAAACCTTTCCAACCGTATTCGTTACACCCCATGACATCGAGCAATGTCGGATATACATCGATTTGCCCCGCCGTCTCCTCATAAGAAATCGTATACGGAGTATTCAATAAAACAAACGCTACCTCACGGTCGGCAAGTGTCCTATGCTCGCGCCCGTCCAACACATTTTTACCCAACTCGTCATGATCCGAAACAACAGCGATTACCGAGCGTTCGTACAGCCCGCACGCTTTCAGCGAATCGAGAAAACTGCCCAACTGTCTGTCGAGGCTATGAAAAGCCTCCATCGTGTTGACCAACTCCCTCGACTCGGTCGGGTATCGGGAAAGAGCCGTGGGATTGGACGGAGCCTTGTTCGGAGCATGTGTCGAGATAGTCACTATCTGAGAAAAAAACGGCTCTTGTGTCCGTTTCAAAATAGAAAGACTTTCGGCAAACAGAACCGAATCGCTCAAAGTCTCGCTCGCTCCGAACGATGTTTTATCATATAAAGTTTCAAAACCGTATGCCGGAGAAGTTTCCGCCTGATTCCAATCCTGTGCCCGATCGCATACGATATTCAAGGTCCGATAACCTTTATCTCTCAACGCATGCCCCAAAGCCGGATAGGTGTTTTCGCCGTACAGCACGGCGGTCGCCCCTACCTTCGCAGGTAAAAGCCCGGTATTGAATATCAGGTGGCCGTCGCTAGACCGACCGTCTTTTACTTGCGGGATTAAATGGAGGGCCGAAAATGTGCCTTCTTCGGACAGTAGACGATTGAGCCGGGGCATAATCTCCACCCCGTTCACTGTCCGGTTCAATAACCACGAATTCATCGATTCCACGACGATAAGAATAAGATTCCTTCCCGGTTCTACGGCATATCTATTATCACCATAATGCGGCATATCGTCAAGATAAGATTCAACGGTTTTCCGTTCCTCGGCATTCAGTTCTCCACCCTGCAAAAGCGAAGATACAAACGCATAGCACGTATAAGGCACGACACCGTTAAACACCACGTACTCACGATAATTATAAGGCGTAATGAAAGCCGTCCACGGAGACTCTTGATCGGAAGGCGCACGATGATAAATATGATGAGCTCTGACCGCATAGGAAGACAAAGCTATCGACAACGATACGAAGGCGGCAACCGCTCTGGTACGTGAAGACGGATAATGACGCTGTTTCCTGAAATAGAAAATATACCCCGCCAAAAGTAACAGAGTGGGAAAGAACACAAATATATCGCGTAACCGGATCAATCCCCTCACGCTGTTAAGCAGCACATCGTTGACGTTGTTCACGAGAAGGAACGACGAATATGGCATAATATCCTCATAGACACGAGCATATAAAGTCTGGATAAGACAAAAAACGTCGAACAGGAAAAGCGGAATAAACACGACCCACCGCCTGTTCGTAAAAAAGAAAAGAGGCAACGACAATAAAAAAGCATCGGCCACAGTCGGCGCAAAAGCCGAAAGCGTATCGCCCACAGGCTTTCCCTGTGGAAGAAGGATACGCAAATCGAAAATAGTCGAATATTTCAACCCGATATGTAAATATTCGATAGGAAACATAAAACAACAGACAGTAAGCAGATAAAACAACAGATACTGTCCCTCGCGGTTCCAAGAAAAAACTCGTGCCGAAAATTTATCCAACCACATTTGCCTTCGATAACATTCGATGCAAATGTAATGAAATAAAAATTTATAGTATTATTTTAAACTGAAATATCCTTTGGTAATTATCTTTTCCGAAATATCCCATGCTTCTATCTGCCGGGAGGCCAAAGAATCGCCTTCGTTACCGTAAACTGTCCCATTCCAACCGGCTGCACTTCCGACCGGAGTGCGCAAAATACTGTAACCTAAACCCTTCCATGCATAATCATTACAATTCATTACATCGAGCAAGGTAGGATAAATATCGATTTGTCCCATAACCGAAGTGTGCGTATATTTCACACCGGCGTTCGCCACGATGAACGCAGCCTCCGTATCGTTATAACCGGGTACTCCGCAAGGAGAAAGTAATTGGTTATGGTCCGAGGCTATCGCAATAACTGTATTATTGTACAATCCGTTACTACGAAGCGAATCGACGAACGCTCCGATACAACGGTCGGTATAATGAATAACCTCCATATAATTTCTCACCTCCTCCGGAAACTCAGTAGCACCCGACAACTTCGTCTTCCGATACGGCTCATTATAAGGCTTGTGAGACGTCCCTGTTATCAATTGATAGAAAAACGGCGTTTTCTGCACTTTTATTTTTTCAATAGCCCGTTCCATCAGCACACTATCCGTAACACTTGTTCCACCACCCAATCTATCGATATTCTGGTCATACCCGTAAGCGACGCTTATCTCGGCCTGATTCCAATAATTATTCCCATCGACCGTCATGTTTACCGCCGTGTAATTCCGTCGCTTCAACGCTTTGGCGATAGAATAGTAATCCACATCGTCATATCGGGTAGCGACGGCTCCGCTCTTTAAGGGAAGCAATCCGGTATTGAACATGAATTGCCCGTCGCTCGATCTACCGTCCTTCACTTGTGGCAAAACATGAACTGCTGTAATCGAGTTGCTGTCGTTTACGATCCGGTTCAAGCATGGTGTTATCTCTTCTCCGCAAAAGCTCTTGCCGATCACCCATGAGTTAAGCGACTCTACGATAATAAGTATCAAATTTTTGTTTTCATTAACCGAATAGATGTTATCTGCATAACGGGGATAAGCGTCGAGATAATCTTGGATTCGAATCGTTTCTTCTTCCGTCAATTCAGGTTGGGGCAAAAGCGAAGTAGCGGCATGATACAGAATATATCCGCACATTCCATTCAGATCGAAATACAATATATTATTGGGGAAAGTGACAAATCTATCGGTAAGAGAATCATACTGTTTCGATTTTATATCCCGCACCGAAAGAAAAATATGAAAACAGACAAAAACCGATAAGATAACGATCACCGGCCACCATAACCTCCTCCGCTCTTTTTGCACTCTTTTCTGTAAAACAAATTTGTAAAAAACCCCGGTCATCAAAGTAGGAACGATTGCCAGACAATCGATCCATCGCGCCGAAGCAAAAGCACTTTCCAACAACAAAGGAGTAAGGTTTTCATACAAAAGGAAAGAAGAAAACGGTATTATATCCAAATAGTTTCGGTAATACCATACGGCCGATAAGCAAAATACATCGAGCAAAATCAACGGTATAAAAACGAATCCCCGTCTTTTGACGACAAAAAAAGGAGACATCAAAACCATTGCATCGAACAGAGTCTTAACAATATGAGCCGGTATCGACGAAAGCGGATTCGTGTCTTTCACTATTTCAAAATAGAAAAGCCATATACTGGAAAATGCAGATATAAGAACCAACGCAAAAAGAATGAGTGTATAAAAGTTTTTCGAAAAAAATCGAATGACAGAACTCCCTATATCCAAACTTTTACCAATCATTGAAACTACTCTTTCATTTTAGAACAAAATATTTATCCGCTTCCCTAAACGGGTTTGCAAAAATAATTCTTTTAATGAGGCGAAACAACCTCATTTGCTCGATTTCTTTCAATCCGCTCTCGATAAAACATTTATTAAAAGACAAAACAAAATAAAATTAAATTCATAGTTTTGTTTAATATTATATGATTATCGGATAAAAAAGAGAATTACAATCATTTTTTTCTCTTTCGTATCGAACAGAAAATAAACATCTCGAACATGAAAAAAAAGTATATATTGCTCGTTCCGGTAGGCGGCCTTGCCAATCGCATGAAAGCGATCGACTCGGCAATTAAACTAAGCCGAAAAACAAATAGCGAGTTACATATTATTTGGTTCAAAGACCGAGGATTAAATTGCCGTTTCGACCAATTATTCGAACCGATCGATTTACCGAATGTAAAAATAACGGAGGCTACATGGAGCGATTACCTGCTTTACGACAGGCCCCGGCAGAAAAATATTTTCATTCCCAGTCTTTTTCAAAAGGCAACCTTCGATAACTGTATCTACGAAAAACAGGCCTTGCACCTTTTTTACGAGAACTTCGATTTTTACGACTGGGCAAAGAATAGGAAAGTATATATAGCCTCTTTCGTATATTTTTATTCTCCCGAAGATGAAAATGACCGCTTCTCTGTTTTTCGTCCTCTCGCTTCCATCTTGCAAGAAATAGATACCCGTTGTTCCCTCTTCGGAACAAATACAGTGGGTGTCCACATTCGCCGGACCGACAATACTCTATCTATCGCACAAAGTCCTACCCGTTTATTTATCGAGCGTATGAAAAAAGAAATAGAACAGAACGGCGACACGACATTTTACCTTGCCTCCGACTCCGAGGAGGACAAACGCTCGATTGTAAATCGGTTCGGGAATAGAGTGTTCACCTCTGTCCACAAAGCCGACCGCAACAGCTTGGAGGGTATGCAAGAAGCGCTGGTAGAGCTATACCTCCTATCGCACACCCGGCATGTATTGGGATCGGTACACAGCTCTTTTTCCGAAACGGCAGCTCAAATCGGCAAGATACCATACGAATTGTTGCGCGACGTTCACCCCGATAAATAATTCCGGCCATGCACGGGAACAAAATAGATTCGGGAAGATTTGAATCTGTCCCGAATCTATAACCGCTATCGCACGACACAGCGCATCATGGCCGCCGCCTGTTCCGGACGACCCAATATCTCATATACAAGAGCCGCACAAGTATAACAAACGACCGGTATCAACGAAGGAAGTAACTCATAACTCTCGGCATCGCGGGCAGGATAAGCGACATAACGAGCCGAACTCACCCGATGAGAAACGACATGTGCAGGAAGCGAGTAATAATCGATACGTTTTTGTCCTTCTTCGTTCGATAAAACACATACGGGTGTCGAACAGCCTCCCCGGGTATAAAAATTGAACTGCAACTCATATTCGGGAGACGTTTTATCGATAAATTCCGTAACAGGTTGCCTCCACCCGTCCATACAAAACTCAGCCATACGCCACACATCATCGGGCAAAAGTACATATCCGCTACCGTCGGACGAACGCTGTGGCCGCAACAACGAAGCGCAATCTGTCAAAGGCAATGACGATACCGGTTCCGTTGCCCATACGGCAAGCAAGGCATCCGGCATTTTCTCCCGTATATATCGCTCTACTCCTATCCCTGCGGTCATCACGATATCGGCATCGAAAGAATCGGTTAGCTCCTCCATGTTCGCTTTAACCCGGTCTACCAACTCATCTACACTTACTTTCATCACGCGCCTTTCTTCTGTCTCACAAAATTATTCTCGTCCACATAAATATCACCCTCCGAAAGAATATCGGTCCATTTTTTTAATGCACAATTCAACCCGTCGGCAGTAAACGAACTGCGGTAAACCGGTAATCCGGTCCCATCGAGACGAGAGATTTCGATTTGCCGAGGAGAAATCGACACCTCGCACGAACCGTTTTCAATGGGCTGAGTCATTTTTAACAAAGCCTCTCCGGCTGCACCCAACCCTATTTTAAAAACTTTATCGCCATCGCCCGAATAAACGACAATTCCCTTTTGTAAAGGACTTATCACGACTTCTCCATCTCCAATGGGCACACGCAACTCCCCGGCCTGCGACAAAAAAGTTCCTGTCTCTTTATGACTGATTTCACCATTGCACAACTCCCACGAAGAAAGCTCGCTCGACACCCGAATAGTTTGCTGCCCATCGAGCAAAACCAATCCGTTGGGCTTCAATTTTATCTCGTCGGCTATGGCACAAAAACGAGAAAGTTCTTCCCAATCATTCGAAGATGCCGGCGAAGCTGTCGTGCTGCCTACCGAAAACTTCACCTGATAGTACTTACCCATAAAATAAACCACATCGGCGACTCCACCGGTACATCGATAAGTGAAAGATGGATTCCACGTCCCTCGGTAGAGATAAACAGGACGCACAGCATCGTCGAACGTCAATGGAGTCACATAATTCCGCCATGCCGTTCCGTCCCACACAAGGGTGATAATTGCCGACGAATCTGTCGTCACGGTCATTGCCGCCGATCCTTTCAAGGCAGGGAAAACATAAGCCCCTTTACCTCCGGCCACATAGATGAAACAAGCCTGCACACCGCTTTCGACTGCCGGGCTGAAAGTCGCCGGTTCGGTGATAATACCCATGAACGGAGAAGGAGCCGCATGATTCGTATCGTACCACGAACGACCGGTAGAATCCCATATCCAAATGGATTGAGTTTCCCCATTGATAAAAAACTCTCCCGGCAAACCGCCCTCGGGATATGCCGAGAGAAGAGATGCCAACCCATAATAAAATCCCAAGCACCCGTTTTGCCCTCGCAAATGATTGTGTATAGTCGTTTTCATCGCTTGTTCCTCTTTTTTAATTGTGAAAAAATCAAATTTAACCGTTCGGCCGCTTGCTCGATAAGAGCAGGAGAAGAGACTTCCTCGTCAGAAAGCCCGTACGGCTCTCTTCTCAAATAATCCCTTGCGTCCTGCCAAGAGCGAACCTCCGGCACTAACGTATAAATTTTCTCTTCCGATGCCGGTTGTGCGACCCCCGACTGTTTTCCATAGCCCGCTGCAACTGTTCGTCGGCCGTAGAAAAAATTCCGTTTACACCGTCACTGGCAAGAAATTGTACCCGACGAAGTACACCGTTCACATCGACCGAGGTAGATAGGTTTCCCAACCGGGTCTGATAAATCTTCATCATATCATTATATTTAATTAAAAAACTATATAGCCCCTCGCCGAAACAACCATATCTCTCTCGCAAGAACGGCTGTATAAAAATTTCTCCCGCGCCATGTAACGCAACAGTTTCAAATAACCATATAAGAGAGTAACACGAAAAAACACGGTTTCGAGGAGAGGCCGAATTTTAGAAAAAGGGGAGCCGGGCACGATGTCCCGGTCGCCCCTCAGTCCCCTTGAATCATATCACTCATTCCTCATCGGGTATGACCGGCTCGATACGCATGTGAGCAGCCGGATAGCGCAATGTCAAACAACTGGCCTCGGTCAGTACCAACGCATCGGTATTGCGTACCCCCGATTTTTTCAAATCGAGTTCCTGCGAGTCGAACGGGACATGAGACCATTTCTGGATAAATTCCGGGTCGAAAATAAATCCGTAGTCGCTCATGCCGCAATCGTCGAATACCTCCGAATAAAGCACATACAGCTTCCCGAACTTCGATTTGATTTCCGAGAAGTCGATGCCCCATTGTACCTTATCTTCGCGGGCCATCACCACTTTGGTCATCTCTATCTTATTGATACGGCCAATAAACGAAGAACCGCCAATCAACACCTTTCGTTTATTCCCTCCGTTCCCGGTAAAAGCCTGTCGCATCATATCGATCAAATCGTTCTGTGTCATCTCCACAGTAGGATTGTAGGTATAATGATTTCCGGCCTGCCACCAGATACCGCCCGTCAGCATCACATTCTCCTTTTTACGAGGGTCGAAAATCGTGTTCTTCACACCGAACATAAAACTCTTTTCCATACCCAATCGCATATCGTAAATAGCAGCTTCCTCGGCATCCGAGAAATCCCATTCGACCTCTTTATTCGCTATTTTTTGGAAAGTCGATTGCTCGATCTGCATTTTGAATATCTGGCAAAAATTCTGACTCTTGATAGGCAAAGCGGCGAATTGTGCCGTCTGCACATCGAGTTCCGTTGCCGCACGCCCCATACGGATAAGCGGCGTATTCACGGGAATAGACGGCACGCAGTTGGTCACCGAACCTATTTTGGAACCATTGATGGGATAGACGGTCAATGCCCCCGTATCTTCGTCTTTTGCGGCGATATAAAGCACCAAGTCGGCATTCGACATCTCCCCGTCGGGATCATACCCTTTTACCCCTTGAACCAACAAAGTTTCCGACACCTCGAATATGCTGTTGTCCACGGCATTGATAGTCGCCTTTTTATGCGAGTCGTTAACGGTCGATGCCCCGGGAGCCACATACGAGGCCTTCATATATGACTTGGTAGGTTTCACATCGACCGAATAATAATCGACAATCATCGACGAAGCCTTCCGCGAACCGTTCCACCGTGACAACTGATCGATAGGCGTGGACATCGGACGTATTTTCACGATGCGTTTATCCACTTCGCTACGCAACAGAGAGGGACTCCCTTCACGAACAATATCGGTCGTCAACGGTTCGTTGACTACGATTTTTCCGCCCGACATACCCGGCACGATCGCCGCCAATACCAACCCGGCATCGAACAGTCCGTCCCAAACTTGCCAACACAGTACCAACAATACAAAACCGGTCAACCAAAGAAGCGGCTTTTTCCATTTCAATAAAAAATTTTTCATCTCTCTTTTCATTTTAGAATACAATAAAAACATAAGAATTAGAATAATTTAGAAGCTGTTTCAATCCCCTTTTCAAAAATCTACAAGTCCCACACGCTACGGCGGCGACGGTTTCCGAATACAGGCGAAAGATCGGAATCGGGCTCGAAACTGCCGCCGTTTCGTAAAGGAGGTAACGAATCGCCGTTACGTTCCCGTTTCTCGAAAACGATACGCTCGTTACGTCCACGCACCTCGGCTTCCCGCTCGGCACAAGACAGGTCACGATCGTAATACAACCCCTTGAAAAGTAACCCGAGAACTTCGTCGTTCAATTCTCCCATAAACACATGGTTGCACAAATGATACACCCGGTCGAGAAAACCCTCGAACTCCTCGTCGCTCATTCCTTTCTCCGACTTGAAACGCTCCATACAACGAGTGCTGTTTTTCAAGTTCTCCCGCATTTGGTTTTCCAATTCGCCGAATCGTGCCATGCGTGATAGGTACTCGTCGTTCGCCTTACGAACCTCTTCCATGCGCCCCTCGTCCTCGGCACAATCGAGCATATCCTTCCCGAAGTAACGTACACAAGCGATAAGAGCATCCTCCCCGCCGATAACGTCCGAGATAAACGCTCCCATTTTCGGGTTCGACATAAACAATTTGCACAGCTTGCTCTGGTCGTCGGCAAGACACTCATACCGTTCGTTCCGATACGAGTCGTATTCCTCCAAAGCATCGAACAAATCGTCATCGCTATCGACCCTCCGGGCAGGATACCGATGTAAGATTCGTTCCACGAGCAAATCGCGTGATTTTCGCAGATTGCGATTTTCTTTTTGATAATTCTTTTCCATAAATTCAATGATTAGTTTAGCCATATATGGTACGGCAAAGTAAACCCCGGTCCAGGCCGTTTTTATGGCAGCTTCATACATTGTACCTCTTCCTCGAAAGATTTCACGACAAAAGATGAATTACCGAAAAAATTCTTTATTTTTGTCCTGCGAGCGAAAATAAGAGCCGGCTGGGCATAAAAAACAAACGAATTTGTTTTATTCTGCACCCGCCTTTCATTATTTTTGCAACACGATCGCCGGAGCCTGCCTACACCTCGTTCGGTCTCCCCATCGTCAGACAAAACATACTAAATAACATATAACTATGGCTATCACACCGTTTAAGTATCAACCCATGTTCCCGCTCGGCGAAGACACGACCGAGTATTATTTGCTCACGAAAGATTATGTATCTGTAAGCGAGTTCGAAGGGAAACCCATCTTGAAAATCGAAAAGGAAGGTCTTACCGCTATGGCGAACGCCGCCTTCCGCGATGTATCGTTTATGCTTCGTCGTTCGCACAACGAACAGGTAGCTAA
>OHFN01001443.1_pt1 | contig 10701 bp, 7 predicted proteins | sample 1567571 | NCBI WGS metagenome assembly OHFN01 (sample SAMEA3879533, study PRJEB24766) | human gut metagenome | biome: human-associated habitat; feature: feces | place: USA | collected 1985/1987
ACTTCATTAATCGGCAACAAGTACTGCTCCCCCTTGTGGTTGTATCATCAATTGGAAGCTACCGTCAGCCTTTATCTTTTGCGATTTCATCTGCGGTTGGAGTTGCTTGTCATCGCTATAGAACGAAACCGTTTTTCCTGCCAGCATAGGCAAGGAGAGTTTCAATTTCAGAGCCTCTTTGCCACCATTCACGGCAGTTACATACCAACGGTCGCCGTGACGACGGGCAAGAACAACATACTTGCCGGGATAACCGTCGATAAAGCGTGTCTCATCCCAGGTAGTGGGTACTTGTTTCATAAAGTCGAGACAGACTTGCGGTGCGTCCGTCAAGTTATTGGGAGCCAAGGCAAAGTTCTGAATAGGATTTTGGAAAAGGACGGCAACAGCTAACTGGAAAACATCGGTAGTGCGCCGAATGTTTCCACCATCATTATTCCGGTTCATACGCTTGTTCAGGAAGGTGCCGCCATACTCCATGCAACCTATCGTATTGCGAATAAAAGGATGCAAACAAGCGTTGAAAGCTTCTGCGTCGCAGAAGTGCTGACTGAAGATGATATTCTCCGATGCTAATACTGCCTCACTGCCCACGTAATTGGGGTACATACGCTCCCACCCGCGAGGAATGGTACAACCGTGGAAAATCACCATCAGACCGTGGTCGTCGGCATCGCTCAGGATGTCCTCATAGAGACGCATCGTTTCCTGCTTGTCACCACCGAAGAAATCGACCTTGATGCCTTTCACTCCTTGTTGTTGCAACCATTTCATCTCACGCTTGCGGATGATGGCATTGTCCATCATATTAGTAGGTCCCTGCTCGATGTCGTTCCAGTAACCGCTGGAACTGTACCACAAGAAGACATCTACCCCTTTGGAATTGGCATATTGGATGAATTGCGTCATGCGGTCGCGTCCGATATTTGTATTCCACCAGTTGTCGATCAAGACATATTGATAACCCATGGCAGCTGCCAGGTCTACATATTTCACTTGGTCATCGTAATTGATGCTTTCATCTTGCCAAAGAATCCAGCTCCAGGTACCACGGCCCATTTTATAGTCGTGTTGTGTCGTATAACGTGGTTCTACCACATCCCAGGGGACGGTGGTTTCTACAATCGGCTTCAATGTCTCGCCTACTGTAATGGTGCGCCACGGAGTAGACCCCGGCAGGGAAAATGCCGGTTCCGATGTTCCGTTACCGTTATTTTCTTCGGGCATAGGGAAAGCGATGTTGTACATACCGTCTTGTGCATCACTCAGTCGTGAGCCACAATAACGGCTGTCAACACCGGTTTCACTAATTAACACCCAACCATTATCTCCTATCTTGAACAAACATGGGAAAGTATATCCATGCCCGTATTGCGAACGCACATTCATCGGGGCATCCGCTTTGTATTCTTCTTCATAACTGGGTTTTGTACGCTTCCAGCCTATCATGGCATCACTTTGCGGACAAAGGAAAGTAGTAGTCTGCTGCGGGAAACGGAAACCGGTTGCTTCCTGATTCACCGTCACGCTGCCACGTTCGCCCTGACGGGGCAAAGTGTAGCGGAAAGCTACGTCATTGTTGCTTACACGAAAGGTGACATCCATCTTCTGACCTGCGGCATTGGCAAAGGAACATATCAGTTCATTAGCAGTATAATGTACCTGCGATACTTTAATGCGCGACTGGTTATAAACAGTATCTATCGACGTCTGTGTATGTCCGGTCAGTTTCATAGACTTGGCAAAGTCTCCCACATTCGTTGCCAGTCCCAGCGGTGAGGATGCTAACATTTGTTTTCCATTGTAATCAATGGCATAAGATGCCTCTCCCCCTTCCGGGCACGATACTGTGAGTTGTAATTTTCCATCGGGTCCTTTCACTACTACGTTTTCTGCGGCAAGTGGCATGATAGCGGTCAGTAGTAGACAGGTGATTGCTTTGAATTTGTTGTTCATGACATTTATATTTTCAGGTATTGCAAAAGAGACAGAGTTATTATAGTCATTTAGTTTTTAGACAGAAGAACATAAGAACAGATTTCGCTGCACTGCATAGCTTTTGTTCTTTTGTTCTTTTGTCTAAAGAAAAATTATATATACCCTTTGTCTCGAATAATGTGTTTCATATTATTCTTTATCAACGTGTCGGTACTACAGGTTTTATCGTCCCATCCGCATTGAATTCCATTCTATCCATGCACACTTCCCTGTGAATACCGGGACTATCCTTCAGGTATCCTTTATTAATACGATGGTAAACGATAAACCACTCATCCGTACCCGGAATTTGTAAAACCGCATTGTGGGCAGGACCATATATCTCCTTATCGGGGTTTTGTATCAACACTACAGGTTTCTCCGCCACTTCTATCGGTCCCAATGGAGACTTGGAAGTTCCGTAAGCCACGTGATAATTGGGCGACCCCGTATCATCTACCGACCACATAAAGTAATAAAGTCCGTTGCGGTAGAACACGTATGCTGCTTCACGGAAAGCATAATCCTGCAAGGTTCCTCCTTGCGGAGTCATTACCTTAATAGTCTTTTCCTTGATAGAAAGCATATCTTTATTCAACTCGGCACCAGCCATATAGCCGTTGCCCCAATACAAATAAGACTTCTTCGATACCGGATCGGTGAACACATCCACATCAATCTGTTGTCCTCCGCCAACGGGAGACTTTGTAATGATAGGATGTCCCAAATCAACGAAAGGTCCGGTAGGAGAATCGGCCACAGCCACTCCTATCTGCTTGCCTTTATCACCTTTCCAGTTACCACTATAATAGAAGAAGTACTTGTATTTTCCATCGACCAACTTCTCCTCAATGCACGGCGCCCATGCGTTGCCATCCGCCCAAGGCACTTGCTCGGACTTGAGATCCAACATGACACCTTCGTCCGTCCATTCCTTCAAATCGGGAGATGAAAATACAGTGAAGTACCATCCACCCCAGCCCGGCTGCCCGTCGGTAGTGGAATATATATAATATTTCTGTGTTTGGTGAGAATACAATATTTCAGGATCAGCATGGAAACAACCCGGCAATATAGGATTATTGGGCAGTTCTCCCAATTCAGCCGGTTTACCCCATTTATCGGTAATACGCTTCAATTCGGCACGTGTAATAGGAATAATGGTTCCGTGACGTGGATGGAAGTTCATCTTCACGTCAGCATCTATGACTTTGAAGTTTTGCAAATCGGTAGTTTCGGTAAACTGATATTTGCCCTTCATATAGACGTCATACATTAAAATATATTTATCTTGATTGATAAGTTTGAAGGTACCTGCACCTTCTACGGCATCTGTGGTTTGTTGTTTATAATCCGGTTCTTCCGTCCACTTGCCCGAAGTAAGCGAACGGGTAGTAGCTACCTTGATACCATTTCCATGCCCTTCTGTCTTATAGAACATGTGGAACACACCGTCTTTATATACGATGTCTCCGTCAATACACGACTTTCCGTTTTCGGGTAGGAACAGAGGTTTTGGGTCGCCTATCAGGTCGGTAAAGTCATCATTTGCATAAGCATAATAAATTACATCCGCACCGTCAACATATTTCATAGACCAGAAAACCATATATTTTCCCGCTTCAGGGTCAAAAATAGTCTGCGGTGCCCACACACGTTTTAACTTCTCTTGACCTGTATAACGTTTCTGCATGTTGACAACCGAATGTGACCAGTTCACCAGGTCAGTCGATTTCAGTAGTACCATAGCCCGGTTAGAGTCCCAGCCATTGTCGCTAACCATATCTGTTACCACCATATAAAAAGTTTTACCATCCTGAGAGCGCAAGATATGCGGATCGCGTACTCCCCCCGTCGAACTAATCACTTTGGAATCGAGTATAGGTTTGTTACCATTCAATGCCCAGTACGTATAGCCATCCATACTTACCGCATAGCAAACAGCTTCTTCACTTATATGATTTCCTGTAAAATAAGTGAACAAGTAGGCTACATAATCCTTTTCAGGGAAAGGCTTTTGCTGAGAATAACCGGGAAGTGTAAACCATGACAATACTATTGCCAGGAAACTCATCTGAATAGTGTTTTTCATTTTAATGATCATAATCTTTTTATATTAAATCAATTAGCAGGTGTAAAAATAACACTTTATTGAATACTACACAAAAGAAGTGTACATGTTGTGTAACATATACACTTATTTATTTCTTTCTATTAATGGTTATTCAAAAAACGCACCATCTCACAGGATGCAAGTAAGAAGGCCCCTACACCAAAATTAGAGGTTGAGTTGGCGTCAACAATCTGCCCGGGAATCGCTTTTTCACCAATAGGCTGCACATACCCGATTCGTCCGTTCGGTTGCAAAGCTACGTTAGTCAGATAGTCCCATGCTTTCAGAACGACCGGCTGGTAGGTTGCCTTATCCAATAATCCATTGTTCATTCCCCACAATAGGCCGTAAGTAAAGAAAGCCGTACCACTGGTTTCGGGTCCCGGAGCATGTTCGGGATCAAGCATACTGCGCGTCCAGTAACCTTCGGGCTGTTGGCAGGCAGCTACTGCTTTGGCTAATGTCTGGAAACGCTCTACATATTCCGGTCGGTTCGGATCTGTTTCAGGCAGATCTTTCAGTACCCGTGCCAGTGCAGCAAGTACCCAACCGTCCCCACGTGCCCAAAAATCTTTCTTGCCATTTACGCTTTTATGTTTGGGATATACGTATTTGGCGTCACGGTAGTACAAACCAGCCTCAGCGTCATACATAATACTGTTGGCATACGTCCAATACTCATGCATCTTCTTCAGATAAAGCGGATTATCAGTCAATTTATACAGTTTTGTCATTACCGGCATAGCCATGTATAGACCGTCTGACCACCACCAATAATCATTCTTGTCTGTGCTCATCTGATATTCCATCACTTCACGGGCACGGGCTATCTTCTGAGAATCGGGTTTCACGTTATATAAATCCGCATATACTTGGAAGCACGTCTGATAATCACCAAAAAGTACATAGTCATCGCTTTCGCCATAGCTATACTTCCATTCGGATTTATTGTCACTTTTGGCACCTTTCCATTCATTGTGTTCGGCCCATGCTTCGGAATAAGCGTAGTAATCGGAATTACCGGTCAGGAAGAACGCTTCCATATTTCCGGTATGGTAGGCAGCATTATCCCAGAAGGAACGTTCATGTTCGGGGTGTGTCTGTTGCCAATAGTTATTCACCTTAGTTATTATACCGATAACATCTTCTGTTTTCGGTCTTTGAGCTGTGCATGAGGCTGCGCCCACACAAAGCATAAGAATAAAGCATTTCAATTTCATATTTAAGTTGACTAAAGCTTCATTTAATTATTTCTAATACATATACCAGTTGAGGTTCAAACTCTACCGTTCGTTCACCGTCACCCTGTTTGGTATGTTGCACAAATAGTTGCAAACGTCTTTTCTGCTTCCAAAGCTCGGTGTCGTGTGAAGGCTCCCAGGCATCTACCGGAAAATCGGTCAAGTCGGTAGTAGTCCATTGGGCATTCGCTACATCCTTCGTATGTGCCAAAGACACCCTGCTACCCCGTTCTTCATCCCGGAAGACATAATATATTTCTCCATTATCCACAACAATGCGAGGACGGGAAACCGGTATCATCTTCGTACCACCACCTTTCAGAGAGAAAGGAGTCTTACGCTCGGACACCTGACGACTCTGCCACTTTTTGCCGTCATTCCAGACGATACGGTATTGCGGAACGTCACTATCCGCATCACGCCAATATGAAGCAATATACGGATTGCCTTCTGCATCGGCACTCATGCTGGTCTGATTTATCAATTCCGAATTCTGCGGGATGTGGCAGGCATATTCCGCATTATCAAGGCGGATGGGCAGTGCATACTTTTCTCCATTCGACTTATACCAACTGACTCCATTGTCGAAAGAACGGGCATAGCATAAGTCGTGATTAGTTTCCACCAGCCATGTTTCACGCCACACCCAGGATAAATGTATCGTACCTTGTTCATCTACATACAATTGCCAATAGGCATTACGTTTATTTTCTCCGTCAATCAGAACATCTTGCACACGTACCCATTTTTTATCCTTTACGGAATAACGGTTCATTACCAAGTTACCCCGCCCTGAAGCACCCGAACGATATGCAAACAGCAAATCTCCTCCTGCCAACGGATAGAATTCGGGATAGGTCACATCTTCTTCGCCTTCTCCTATCATCACTTCTTTTTCGCCCAACTCTAAAGAGTGGGGAGCAATACTCCGGCAATAATTCAGTTTATTGCCATGATGGTCGAATGCTATGTGAATATAACCTGCCCCATCCAGCATCATGCTGATGATATTATGGGCATCTTTCACATTACCTTTATACTGAGTGCGGTGCAAAGTCCATTGCTCTGCATTCAAGTTCCGTTTTCCAAGGACGAGAAAACTGTCTGCATCATAATAGCTGATGTATTGTTCGTCTCCTTGTGTCACCAATGAATTGTTACGAAAAACAGTAGTATTGACAGAAGTCTGGCTATACCCCTTCCCTACCTCAACCAAATGAGCTTTGGGGGTAATAGGAGTAATACTTTGAGCATGAAGCGAATGGCTACATACCATGCCCAAGGCGACAAACAAACCAATATACTTCATCTTATTCTTCTTTCTTATCTGCTTATTCATAGATTGCATGATCTTTGGGGAAGTCCTCGCCACCCCATGCTTTCTTCGATGTCCATGGCTGCGGCGCATCCGTCCAGAAAGGATGATCGGCTGGAAGTCCTAAAGGCAGGAAAGCCAACGATGCCATATAAAGACTGCCATTGTTGGTGTACCAGTCGGAAATATTAGGTTGCGAACCATTGAAGCCCAGTGTCAGGAAGCCTTTCTCATTGAAGTTACGGCTATCACCGAACATGCGCTTGATAACAGCCGTCATAGCCGAACGTACTTGTCCGTTGGGTAGTTCCTTAGGCAGCCATTCACGCCATGCCAACAGTGCCAGCGGTTGAAGTGTACCTGTACGGTAAGTAATAGAACGACCAAATACGGGAAAAGCACCTTCGGGAGAGATAAACCGTTCCAGAATCATGCCGAAACGTTGCATGCGTTTCACTGCTTTGGGAAAATCGCCACCGCTTACATTCCATATCTTATTCTTTCCGGCATTGGTCATCACCTCAAGGCACTCTACATACATGGGATGCAGCACGAAACTATTGTAATAGTCGAAGGCAAAGCCGGGACCATCACTGTACCAACCATCACCCACATACCACTCGTCGACCTTACGCAATGCCGATGTTATACGGTAGTGATCTGCTTGAGCCCCTGCTTTTCGAAGGAAGCACTCCACGGTAGAAGAGAACAACAACCAGTTGGTATAGGGAGGATCTACCCGGCGGAGTTGTGAGAATTCAGTAATATAACGTTGTTTGGTTGTGTCATCGAGGGGCATCCAAAGAGCATCAAATCCACGCAGGAAGCTCTCGGCTACATAAGCAGCATCAACCAGCGGCTGACCTTCTTTACGCCATAGCAGATAATCTTTACTTTCGGGATCGACCGCTTGTGCATAACTCTTCAGCGCCCATTCGCGGAGTTGGCGGCGTTGTTTACCCTCGTCAGTATCGTCATCGGGCAGGGAGAGCCAAGGAGCCAGACCGGACATCAGCCGTCCAAAGCATTCCATATAGGTCACCCGCTTGTCACGCCCGTCCCATGTGGGACTTAGTTCGACCTGCATATTCTCTTGCAGACGTCCTTCACTCATATTGCTGAGCACAGGTGCAGCCATCTGATAAAGGACACTTGTCCACAACTCACGATCGGAAACATCTTTCTCTGTTTTTTTCTTCGCTGATACTACTTGGGCAGGTACCAACAAGGCTACAATGAAGAGTAGCCAGATATATTTTTTTGTTTTCATGATATTAGTTATTTTTTGTTGTTGCAAATATACCCAATCCATATATTATCCAAAGGGTACAAATGATTCAAAAAGGGAGTAAATATCTGTCATTCCATGTATAAATAAGGTTTTCCTTCTTCATCAAACTGTATCGGCAACCACAAATAGCCCGAATACATCAGACTTTTAGGTTTCCAGATATCAGCCATAAAAAGATACTTATCATCCGGAAGTTCCAGAATATAGGTACTTTGTGAAGCAAACGTTTTTTCACTTCCTACACCCCGGCAAGGATTGGGATGTTGCGTCCACGGTCCCCAGATAGAAGAGGCTGAAAATAAACGGGCAGCATTGGGGTCCCACCCGGTACAGCCGGAAGTTATCATCCAATATATTCCGCCTTTCTTAAAGATGGCAGGCGCTTCATTGTGTCCACCGGGAAAGATACGGATATACTTTCCTGAATGATTGGTATAATCGTCTGTCAGCTCGGCTATTTGTAACGTCAGATTTTCTTCTGAGGAATAGATATGATAGGCCTTACCATCATCATCAACAAATAAGGTCATATCACGAGACATTTGCCCATCCTTTAAATCTCTCTGCACAAATAATCCGTCAACAACAGCCTTGCGCCATTCAGGAGTCCACCACTCTTTGTACTTACTCCAGTCCCATTGCGTCTTTCTGTTCTCCGGCGACAGGTTCAACGGATAAATCCCCGGATTGACACGCATGGAACGGACAAAGCGATAAGGTCCTGTGGGAGTATCGCTAACGGCTACCCCTGCCCTTGCCGCTTCATATCCTTTTCCTTTCAACTCAAGATGAAACCATAACACGAATTTCCCGGTCTTCTTATTATAGATTACTTTAGGGCGTTCCATGATGCAGCCTTTCTCAATCTCACTTCCTGATTCCTGAGATACAGCCAACGCTATACTTTCATATTTCCAGTTGCATAAGTCTGTAGAGGAATAACAATTCACTCCCACTTCGGTAGCAAAACCGTTGGCGGGACGATGCTCGCCAAACCAGTAATATTTCCTGCCATAGTACAAAACTCCTCCTCCGTGCACATTGATATACTTACCTTCCACATCGTTCCACACCACACCGGATACAATCTCTTTACTCTTATTCAAAGAAACCTTTGACTGAGCATTCATGTCCAAAGGTAACAACAGTAGGACGCAAAGAATTGTCACTGCTCCACTCAAACTAAACTTTATCATTAAAATATATTTTAAACAAGAATAAATTTTTTTCCAATCAAACAAAGAATATGAGAAACTTTCCTACAGGAAGTATTGAGAAACCTTCAAAATAGGAAAAAAGCAGTCTATATGAAAAAAGAGATAGGTCACAATCTTGCAAAAAGGTTCCTACCTCTTTAAAACAATCTATCGCTATTTTTAGCCGAATTTCCAACTACCATCAATAATTAGAATAATTACCTAAAAGTTATCTTTTTTCTATATATAATATTTTTATAGTTTCATAACCCCAGCCACAATCATTAAGTCCTCTTACCCCTACCTCATAATATCCGCTTTGAGTTATAAATCCATCACTAAATACAATACTTGAATTTAGCCTATTTGTATCACTGCTATACGTTCTTTGATCACCATTTTTATAAATTGTCCACATGGTCCCTAAAATATCGTATTCAATATTTACATCTTTACGATTAACATAAAAGGGTTCTATAAATGTTTCATCATCTGAAAAGTCGGGAGCTCCTGCATAAATAATAGACCTTTTTAATTCTATAATATTCCCTTTAGGACCTATTAATGTAGCTTTTACCCATGCGGCACTATTATATTTTTTTTGTACGGTAATTTCTGTTCCAGTTGTATCTCCCACCGGTTCAATTCCCGCTGACCATGACCAAGAAAGAGAGTAGCCTTGAGGCATCGCACTTACTGAATAGGTTCCATCAAAACAAAAAGAATCAGGACCGGATAATACAACGCCCGGATATAACGTTCTTATAGCCTTATCATCATTTATACTAAACCACGTCCAAGAAGCGAGGGCAGTTCCTCCATTCATAACAGAAGAAGGATCAGGATTATTAGAATCATTTGGCGTACCGGGAATTGTGATTCCTGTTGGTTCGTCAAGACCTCGCCAATTAGTATGTCTTAGACCAACACAATGACCTAATTCATGTACAATATTATATATCTTTTGACCTTCGGTCATTACTCTGTTATTATCAAAGTCCAAGTTTACCAAAATTGAATTATGAGGATTTCCTTCAGGAGAAGGAGGTCCTGCTGCAGCTACTGCATAATAAGGTAAGCTACCATTATCAGACTTAATTAAAATATCATATTCTGAACTTGTTGTTAATGACATGTACAAGCCTGACTTCAATTTATTCCATTCATCTATTGCACTTCCAATTGCATTCCTCCAATTGTCATCTCCTGAAACAGGCATTGAAGTATCTATTTTGATAAGGATGTTTGAACGCTTATCTTCACGAACTAAGAAATCAGTCCGAGCTTGTCGGGTTATTGCATATTGATGCAAATCCTTTTTAATGAACATAATATCCCCTTCGACCAAAATATATTCACCCATATCAACGGCACTTGTCTCATCAAATTCCATCCCCTTTATTATTTCAAGGTATTCACTTTGAATTTGGGCACCAACATTTTCTACTATTGCATTTTCTTTTTCACATGAACTAAAAGTGACAAAGAGCATTACAATTAAAATATAACTAATATTTTTTCTCATACATGAATTACATTACTTGTTCTTATAATGAAATAACTATACT
>OHFN01001455.1_pt1 | contig 10644 bp, 10 predicted proteins | sample 1567571 | NCBI WGS metagenome assembly OHFN01 (sample SAMEA3879533, study PRJEB24766) | human gut metagenome | biome: human-associated habitat; feature: feces | place: USA | collected 1985/1987
CCGCTCTTCCGATCTCTAAGGTTAGTACTGTGAACCTTTTTGGCAGCATCAGGTCTGAGTACAATTTCCAATACCCACACAAATGTTTTTCATACATTCTCAATCAATTTATCTCTGTATCCTCCATCAGCCACAATCTTACTGAGTCTAGGGAATCTGCCCTTGAGATTACTGATTACATCAACGACTTTTTTACTATCATGTATGTTTGTAGTGTGGACAACTTCGGCCAAAATTAAGCCAAGCGTATCAGTGATGATGTGTTGTTTACGGTCTTTTGTCTTTTTGCCTCCATCAATACTATGTGATTCACCAACATTACGGGAAGTCTTTAAGTTTTGATTATCAATCAGTCCTAAACTCGGGCTTTTGTTCTTTCCACTCTGCTGTAGAACCATCTCTCGCAGTGTTTTATGCACATCCTCTAAAACAGCTATTTCTTCGTTTACGATAATAATAGTAAACTGTATTCTAAGGAGCGAAGTTACAAGGAAGCATATGCCATTGACATCCGGTTTTTATCCAATAGAAAATGCCATTAAAAATAGAACGAAGAGTATGTTTTCTCTTGCATTCTTTGGCATCTAAAAGATTTTTTGTAACTTGTTACCGTTTATCTGTTAGGGTTAGTATTGTGTCCTGTTTTATTGTTCTTTAAATGTGATTTGGTCATTATTTTTGAAGATGAGAAATAGATAGGAGCTTGCCAACTCGTAGACTTTTAAATCAATACAGTTTCTTAGTTGTAATACTCTTTTTAACCAATATCCTGATATATGTACTAAAAAAGAATAAACATTTTATAGAAATTACTATGAATCAATCTAGAAGAAAAGCATCAACCTACAAGGAGGATAGCTCAGTTACTTGCAGTAGCTTCCAACTAGTCAATGTCTTTCTATATAATAATATAGTGTATAAATTGAATTCAACAAGCTGATTCCCAATGCTATTATAAACATTATCAATGAATCAACAAGACGCCTTATGAAGAAATATTTAATGTGCCTACAGGTATCAACTTGAATCTTAATGAAGAAATCATCGTAACTATTTGACTCAGATAGAATTGGGTAATATGTTCTTGTGTGGTTACTTTTCCTTTTAAAATCTATAATTCAAGGATTAATCTTTAAAAAAGAAAATATGAAAAAGTTATTACAATTCTTAAGCTGGATGACGATAATTGTATCCGGATGTTCTGATGAAAATACCATCGACTTCTCCCTTATGTCCTCCACTCAAAACGTAATTACTCGAGCTGGAGGCGACGGGCTTTACGATGTTTTAGGTATGAGCTACGATGCTACAACAACCTATTTAAGCGATATTGCCGTAAGATTGCCAGTTATTGATTGTAGCAAAATTGATAAAAACAGAATTATTATATCAACTGCATCAGGAAGTAATTCCGGTTATTATTACGGAGCTAATTCGGAAGATTATGTCAAAGATATAATAAGAAAAACACAGATTTCATTAGGGGCAAATTCTGACTCTATTAAGTCATGCTTATTTGGCGGTACACTATCTAATAATAAGCATTTAACATCTAAATTTTCTTATTCATCTCAATATTCTTTTGCAAGCCATGATGAAGTGTTTCGTATTAAATATCTACGTTTGAATGCAGATATAACATTATTAAAGCAATGTTTATCTCAAACATTTCTGGAAGATTTAAACAACTATCAACCAGATCAATTTGTAGAAGCATACGGAACTCATGTCCTATGTGATGTCTCAATAGGTGGACGTTTAAATATGATATACCGTTCGTTAATCTATACTGAAACTTCTTCGACAGCAAAAACCAGAATTGTAAAATCAGGCTTTAATGCTACAATACCCAAAATACTCAGTTTTAACACATCAAGTGACTCCGAAGTTACTATAACAGAAACTGACACGAAGAAAAATGAAAACTGGTCACTTTTTGTTCAATCGCACGGCGGAAGAGCTATAAATAACATATACACACCAGCTGGTGGTGTACCAGCTATTGATCTTGGTACATGGCAAGGCTCAATTACAGAGCAAAATGCAGCACTAGTTGATGTAGCTTGGGAGAAAGCAATCCCTATCTATGAACTAATCTCTGACCTAAATAAAAGAGAAAAAATCAAAGAAGCAATAGTAAGATACATTCAAAAGAAAAAAATGAATATCTTGCCAATAGCACCTGTATTCACTAGCTTCAATGGGCGAGATCACTATTACACAACTGTATATATGCCAACTTATGGAGGTGGAGGTTGGAAAAATGAAGGAGCCTTTTTTTCAATATTTACAGAAAAAATTTCAGAAACAGTCCCTCTTTATCAATACTACGGAAATAGGGACCATTATTATACGACGGTTTACAATGCAAATGGAATAGGAGGAAGAAAATATGAGTGTATTATTGGCTATGTATATCCAACTCCAATGGAAGGTGCAATCCCATTATATCAGGCATATAATGGTCGGGATCATTATTATACAACTGTGTATATGCCAACTTATGGAGGAGGGGGCTGGAAGAATGAAGGTATTCTATGCTATGTCCTCCCAATAACCGATTAATATTTGATGTTAAAACAATCTTAATGAAATAATAGATAAGACTGGTGAAAATAAGTGCAAGCATTTTGAAAGACTAAATTTTGTCCCTCCTAAAAGCTAAACAATCATACCTAAGGTTACAATAATAAATGCATTCTTGGGTATGATTAAAAAAATCAATAGTAATTTAATCTATATCCACATAGTTTACTAGAAACGTTGGCTTGAATAATTTCCCTTTCGGTCATATTTCATGCATAGTTGTATACATTTTCCTATTATATATGTAATAAATGTTATTTTTGCATCTTTTGCAAGTATTTTGAACAGTTCTTTCTTCCTAGATTTAGAAACAGGGAAATGCTTGACTTCTCTATAGAAAAATGATTTGTCTAATAGTATTTTTACTATGTCTCTGTTTGTCAGTATTTCTTTGTAGAAGTAATTTCTGATGAAAGCCATTTCTTTAAATGAGTTTCCATTTGCTGTGCCTTTAGCTGTGGTATTATTAGGATGCTTTCTAAAATAATTGAGCTTTTTGTGTACTTCAATTACTGCTCCTTTTCGTATTTGCTCTATCCAAAATAACCAATCACCGCAATAATGCATTTTTCGGTATTCAGGTCGAATTCCGGATAGACATCCTTCTTTTCTAAACACAACCATGCTAGCATTATAAATAGAATTTAGTCTTAACATTTTTGACTTTAGATAAGGTAAAGACTTAAATATATAACTTTGTCCATCTTCTTGCCAATGATCAAAATCTGTTGTTTCAATGCGGGCATTATCTTCGTTTATAACAATAGATCCTGTAAAGCATAATTGTGCTTTTGTGTTTCTCTCTAATTGCTCAACTACAGTCTCAAGGAACAGTGCTTCGGCATAATCATCACTTTCTGCTATCCATATATATTTTCCTTTGGCTAAACAGATTCCTTTTTCCCATTGAAGAAATGGGCTACCACTATTTTTAGTATTTAGTTCAATGTGAGTTACATGAGGATTATTTTTATAAGATAAAAGTATCTCTTGGCTGTGATCTGTTGAATGATCGTCTAACAATATAAGTTCAAAGTCTGTGAAACTTTGGTTGATTATAGAATCTATTCTTTTACGGAGATATTTTGCGTGATTGTAATTAGGTACTATGACGCTTACCTTAATGTCTTCTTTATTGTACTCCATTAGTAATTTATACTTTTTTCTTAGACTGGAACAAAGATAGGCAGAATTATTATTAGTTTCAATTAAATCATCTTTAGTTTGTATATCTTAGTAAAAAAAACGACATTTGTACTTTTATGGATTTAAAAAACTTAAGGATGAAGCCAAAAGAACAAAAACTAATCTCAGTTATTCTACCTTGCTATAATCAAGCAATTTATTTATCCGAAGCGTTAGATTCTGTATTTCAGCAATCATATCAAAATTGGGAAGCCATTGTGGTAAATGATGGATCTTCTGATGATACGGAAATTGTTGCGTTGGAATATGTAAAACGAGATCCAAGAGTCAAATATATAAGTAAAGAGAATGGAGGACTTTCATCAGCAAGAAATAGAGGAATAGAATTAGCGAATGGAGAATTTATTTTACCATTAGATAGTGATGATATTATAAAATCTGAGTATATGGAGGAAGCTATAGCAGCTTTTGAAAATAATTCTCATATCAAGTTGGTATATTGTCAAGGCTTTTTCTTTGGAACAAAGAATGAACTTTGGGATCTATCTTATCAGGGATACAAGAATCTACTTCTTAGAAATGCCATTTTCTGCTCTGCTTTTTTTAGAAAGAGCGATTGGGTGAAGATTGGCGGATATGATGAAAAGATGCTTAAAGGGCACGAAGACTGGGATTTCTATATTCGTCTTTTGGAAAATGAAGGTGTTGTATATCAAATTCAGAAACCTTTGTTTTATTATCGAATCAAAGAATCGTCGTTGATAGGACTGGCTACAAGAAAAGATGTACTATTGGAAACGGAATTTTACCTTTATTCAAAATATGAATCCATTTATATTTCCTACTTTGATGGTGGAGTGTTAGATAACTTAAGAGAGCTGTCTATATTGCGAAAGAAAGTAGCGAAATATAAAAATAAATGGTATAGAAGACTTTATCATAAGTATATAAAGAAATGATATGAAGAAGTTATCCATAATAACGATTAGTTATAATAATGCTGAGGGACTAAATAAAACGATGGAGAGTGTAATAGGACAAACTCTTCAAGACTTTGAGTATGTTGTAATAGATGGTGGTAGTAGTGACAATAGCAAGAATCTAATCGAAAGAAAGCAAGAATATATATCATATTGGTGCAGTGAAAAAGACTCGGGTATTTATAATGCTATGAATAAAGGTATTCGTAAAGCTACCGGTGAATACTTACTGTTTTTAAATTCAGGTGATATATTGCATGATCCTACTGTTTTGGAAGATATTTATCCTTTATTATCTGGGGAAGATATCGTTTATGGCGATTTACTTTTTAGAGGGGAGAGTGGTAAAGGGCATGTTTTTGTATACCCAGACAAGTTAAGTATTGATTACTTCTTGGAGCGGTCCTTGGGACATCCTTCTTCCTTTATTAAGAGGGATCTGTTTAGTAAAGATCTTTATTCAGAATCTTTGAAGATTGTTTCTGATTGGGAGTTCTTCTTAAAGAAGATTGTATTGGAAAAAGTTTCATATAAACATATTTATAGAACGATAAGTATCTTTGATACTGGAGGAGTCAGTTCTCAGTCTTTAGACTTATGTAATGAAGAGATGGAGGCTGTTTTACGGAAGCTTTTTCCTGGTATGCTATATGATGCGTTGAAGTCTGCGGCAGTTATGAGACAAAGTTCCTTATTTGATTTATTCTGTGAGCTAAATAAAACTCGCCGTTTTCAATATAGGATAAAGCCTCTTATCCAATTTTTATTGAAGATAAATTTACTTTTCTCTAAGAAGAGATAAACTAATATTGAAATTCGAAAGGATATATATAATGAATGGTACTCATTTTGAAAGACAAGTTGGATCCTATAAACTATCTTCCAGGTTATTTATCTACATACTTTTGGTTATACTATTGTATATAAGTATTGGGCAACTGACCCACAGCATCCGGGTGGGGTATATAAAGGATTGGACAGTACATGTTTACAGATTGGCTGATGCGATGTTGTTTGCACTGCCTATTTTCTTTTGTCGAAAGAAAGTAGTAGTTATATCCTATTTATTATTAGTGAATATTTATCTGCTTTCTGTTATTTGGTACTTTCGAACTTATGCTACGATTATGCCTATGAGTTCATATCTAATGATTGATAATCTAGATGGATTAGGGCCGAGTATCATTCATTCTATCCGTAGTAAAGACTTCTTTATAATCTTGCCTTCCTTATGCTTTATTCTGTACTATATTCTGATAAATAGGTTTATTGTAAAAAAAGGAAGAACTATAATTTATTCCTTTGTCATTAGTGTATTGATTTTAGCTGGAATTGTGACTTCTGCATATTGGCCTAATAAACCAACTTTCTATGATAAACCTTTATACAATTTTACCCTAGAGCAAGTTCGAAGTTTTAAAGAGTTTGGATTTATTCATTTTTGGATTTATCAGATTCATTTCTATCAAGGTGTAACTCAAGGCGAGAAAGAGGAAGCTAAGGCATTTATGGCAGATGTAAATAATAGGTCTAATTTGGTGGATTGTGATTCTTTGAATTCAAGAAAGAATCTGATCATTATTTTAGTGGAATCATTGCAAAGTTGGCCAATAAAGCTCACTGTACAGGGTGTTGAAGTTATGCCTCGAACAAATCAATTTTTGAATCAGCCTGAAACAGTGTTATTTCCGAAAGTAATGCCTCAAGTTAAAGATGGAAGATCTAGTGATGCGCAATTATTATTGAATACAGGTTTGCTGCCTTTAAATGTCGGGGCTACTTCTGGGTTGTGCTCGGCAAATAATTATCCTTCCTTACCTCTTGCTTTGAAGAGTAAAGGATATACATCCGCTTCTATTATTTGTGATAAAAAGGAGTATTGGAATCAAGAAGCTATGACCTTAGCATATCATTTTGATAAATTGTATGACAATATGATGGGAAATGAGGGGGTTGAGAAGGCTGATGAACATTTGTTTGAAAATGCTATACTGAAATTGCGAGAGCTGGTTAGTCCTTTTTATGCACAGATTGTAACTTTGTCCGGACATGCTCCTTATTTGAAGCCTCTTATGGATACTCCATTGAAATCACTTGATTTGGCTGATGATGTTAAAAACTACTTAATAGCAATGCAGTATTTTGATACTTGTCTTGGACAATTTATTGATAAATTGAAAGAGGATAGCTTATATAATAATAGTATTATTGTGATAACAGGAGATCATGAAGCTATGCCTTACAATCGTTATGAGAATCGTGAAGATTCTAAGGCTGAAGATTTCTTTGTTCCCTTCATTATTTTGAATAGTCCTTTATCCACTAAACATTCTGATAAGGTAATAGGACAAGTGGATATATATCCTTCACTGTTGCATGCAATGGGGTGTTGCGATTATTCGTTTCAAGGATTGGGTGAAAGCGTATTTGGGGATAATATAAGTGATTATGCGGTTTACAGGACTGGCATTGCGGCTGGTGGAGTAAATCTGCCTGATTCTGTTAAGCAATATAGAACCAAGCTATGGAAAATATCAGATATACTTCTTAGAATGGATTATTTTAGATGAAACATTTCTATTTACCGTTTATTGCTTTCAGATAGACCTCTTGAGTTTGCTGTGCGGCTTTTTCCCAAGAGTATTGTTTTGAGCGTTCTATTCCTTTTTGGATAAGTTCTTCTTGTAGGCTCGGGTTGTATATGACGTTGGCAATGCTGTTTGCCATATCTTTTTCTGAATAGGGGTTGAAATAGGCAGCAGCATCTGCTGCTATTTCGGGGAAACAACTGGCATCGCTTATGATGACAGGGCAGTGGCTAGCGTAAGCTTCCAATATGGGAATACCGAAACCTTCGTAAAGTGATGGAAAAACAAAGGCTTTAGCCTGATTGTAGAGAGCGTAAAGCGTATTATCTGAAGCGTGGACATGTATAATCCTTTCTTGGATATTCAGTGATTCGAATAGTTTTCTTTCGTCTGCAGTGAAAGGACTGCCTGTGCATATTGCATACAAATCTTTGTCTTTTGATGACAACATGGAGAACGCCTTGGCAAATCGGTCGAAGTTCTTATAAGAATGTCGGGTACCGACATATAAGATGAATTTTTGGGGAAACTTTTCTACATGCTTTTGGGCAGGCTTCTGCATATTTGTGCCGTGATAGACGATATCAATCTTCTCAGGTGCGATGTGCAATATGTCTATTATGTCTTGTTTGGTGTTTTGACTTATCGCAATTACTCTTTCGGCTTGCGAAACAACTCTTTTCTTTTGTTCGAAGACTATTCTTCTATCTTCTTCTGGAAAATATTCCGGTAGTTTTTCATAGGTCATGTCATGTACGGTAATGACAAATGGATTGTTACCTATCCAGTCTAAGAAGTAGGGATCATAATAAGTTGCATGTAGCAGATAGGGCGAAGATGATTGGAGCAAGTGTCTTGAGAATCTTCTGTTTTTTCGAAGTAACTTACTTTCGTATTTATTAAAAATCCATTCGGGAACAGGTAAACGATGTTTGCTGAGCTTGGACTCCTTCAAGTGGATATTTGTAGTATATCGTACTGAAATGTCGAAGTCAATATCCATTCTGGGTATTATTTCGCAGAAGTATCGTGAGATACCACCAAATCTTTGGCAATCAAAAATTTGGGAATCGTAAATAACTTGCATTTTCTTCATATACTTAAACATTAAACGTTGTAGGATTACATCTTATAGTATTTTGCATTCTTAACCGAAAAAGTTAGAAGCAATTTGAAATAGAATTTGTACCAATACAAACGCAGATGCTTCTCAAAAGTCAGGGTTCTTCCAAACAATTCTTTCATCGGCAATTTATTATAGTACTTATAGTAAACGATCCTAAATGGATGCTTACTTTTTTTCTCCCATGGCTTTGGCTTCCAGGTGTAATGTATAATTATAGGTTTTCTGATTATTCTCAGTAATTGAGGGTCAAAGTTGTGTATCTTGAGAAATTCATGTAAACAGAATCCAGTTTCTACATTCCACTTACATGATACATGCAGACTTTTATTATGTAGTACGGCATTTAGCACGTCTTGATCGTGAGCTTTCAGTCTTGCGGAATTTAATGCGAGATAATCGACAAATTTCTCTGTCAGATGTTGCTCTCTCCAGTATTTCAGATTGACAAGAATAACCCCTGCATTAAAGTAACCATATTTTTTGTCAAATCCTAACCGCTCAAAAACATCATTTGAGTGCCAACCCATTTCTTCAATACCTGCTAAGGCGTAATTATCAAGGTTGGTATTCCACAATTCTTTTAAAGAACCGTCTATTACGATGTCGCAGTCTAAATATAATACTTTGTCTATTTCCTTGGGTAATACTTTTGCCATGAATAGACGATAATAGGTAGCTATGGTCAGATGATCTGTTTCTTTAATGGGACAGTCCTTTAGTGCATCGGCATCAACTTGGCAATAAACGAATTTCCCGTTAAAAGAGTGTACGAGATCATTGATGATTGCTTGATTTTTGGAAGTCAGATTATCGCCTAGCAGAAAGATTGTATTCTGCTCATCCTTATTATTTGTAAGAAACGAGCAGAGCATCACACAGCAATGCTCAACGTAGTTATTATCGATGGAACAAACTATATTCATACTAAATAGATACCTTTCTTTTTTAGATATTAGTTTTTATTGCTTCTTCTAATTCAGAACGCAGTTCATTTTCAAACCGCTCTAAATTCCATGTTTGCTTTGAATACGAAATGTTTTCTTCTATCAATTTATGTAATTTATCTTTTGGTACTGCAGAGGCCCATTTTACGGCCATATCTATTGCATCGGTAGATAATTCTGGTAATAAATATCCGTAATAGTCAATTTTATCTATTGCTCCCCATTTAGAAACGATAGGGATAACCCCCATTTGCATTAATGTTATAATGGAGCCAGGGCACCCTTCGCTACCGGTAGGAAAAATATTAAAGGAGCAAAGATAAGCTAAATGCATGAATTGTTCGGAATTGGTATTAAGAAATCCATAAAAAGGTTCTGCTCGGATTCGCTCATACCCTGCAATAAAAGAGCTTCTGTCTTTTCGCATATCATCTGTATCTCGTCAATAATAGACAATGCTCTTTCTGTAGGATACAATTTACATGTCCGCTTATCCTTATCATTGGGAGAACGTGTAATCATTCCCTGCTTTTCCAATGTCGCAACCGTCCGTACAATATTGCTTGGATGAACATAGAACATATTCAACAAAGAATCTTGTAGAATACCGGGCGAACGACAGATTTTGATTAAGAACATATATTGACTGTTGTTGATTCCATAGGGGGCAAGTTGCTTGTCCAAATAGATTTTGTAAAATCGGTCTGTTACGGAAAGCCATTTTAATAGTTGCATAGATATATACCTCCAATCAGAACGTATTATACATCAATATGCGTGCGCACGCAAGTATTTTTTCTGCCAACAAATATTTCCAAATTAAGGTATTGAATCCTTATCGTGTTTTTGTAGATAGGTATGAGAGGGATTCCGTAGTAGTCGGCATTGTGGGAATGTGTATAACTGCCTTGCTTATGGAGTTGTGGGAAACGCTGTTTGCAGGACGTGGGAAAGCTGCCCTTTGCTTTTCCATGTGCTGTGAATGGCGTTTTCCATAGCGGAATAGCCTGTTATCCACATTTCCATGACGCAAGGGGCGCGTATCTCATAGCCTGTATTTCTTCCTTTAATCGCAATCCCTCCTTTCTCTCTGGCGGTTCTTTTCGTAGAGCCGTTCACAAGCTGCGATAAATTCCCGGATTTCAGCCCGCCGTTTCGCTTCCTCGCGCTGCTGCTCCATGCGCCCGCCCATAATCAGCACAAGGCGCGGCTTCTCCTTTGGGGAACGCTCATTCATTGTCTGCGTCCTCCTGTAAATCTGCCGCGTCAATCTC
>OHFN01001466.1_pt1 | contig 10592 bp, 8 predicted proteins | sample 1567571 | NCBI WGS metagenome assembly OHFN01 (sample SAMEA3879533, study PRJEB24766) | human gut metagenome | biome: human-associated habitat; feature: feces | place: USA | collected 1985/1987
CACGTTACAGGATATGTTCCTGGTACCCGAAGAATTTGAGTTGCCTCCGATTTCACTGGTAAGCTATATCGAGTTAAACAGTCCCTTTTATCCTCGTTTCAGCAAAGAGGATATGGTGAAGTATCTGCATTATTTCGAAATGGACTTGGATGCAGACTTGAAAGCTCTGTCTATGGGACAAAAGAAAAAAATCTTTATGAGCTTTGCATTGGCTACCAATACATCATTGTTGCTGATGGATGAGCCAACCAACGGATTGGATATTCCGGGAAAGAGCCAGTTCCGCAAGTTTATCGCTTCGGGAATGTCGGATGATAAAACGATTGTGATCTCTACGCACCAAGTTCGTGATATTGATAAGGTGCTGGATCATGTATTGATCATGGATAATAGCCATGTCTTGCTGGATCAGTCTATCACCGGTATCTGTGACAAGTTACTGTTTGTGGAAAGTGACGACCGTGAGCTGGCTAAGACTGCACTCTATACGCTTCCGTCCGTACAAGGAAATCTCCTTTTATTGCCTAATACGGAAAATGAAGAATCGGAAATTAATCTAGAACTGCTATTTGGCGCTACACTTGCTACGCCCGATAAGATAGCTGAAATGTTTCACTCTAAAACAAACGGACAATGATACGCGATACATTTTTTAGTATGCACCGCTTTGTGGATGTATGCCGCAAAGAGGTAGTAGAGAACTGGAGGACCTATATACTACGTTCCGTTATGGTTTATGGAATGATGGCTATAGTTTTTATTTGGGATGGATATTTTGATTATCAAAGACTGGATATTCTCTCGCAAGGAGTAGATCCTCTGTGGGCATTCGAAGCCAGGTTATTCCTCTTTGGATTTGTTATTTGGGGATGTATCAGCGCATCGTTCGCCATGGAACGGATGAAGACTAAAACAAGCCGGACGGTTGTACTGATGACGCCTGCCACTGTGTTTGAGAAATTCTTTTCACGCTGGTTGATAGCTACCTGTGGTTTTGTTGTCGTCTTTCTGATTGCTTTCAAAATGGCTGATTGGACGCGAGTTGTCGTATATATGTTGAAATATCCCGATTCGGATATAATATCTTCATTCCCGCTTTGGCAGTTCTGGACGAATTCAGGTGCATTTTATGAGGCGGCAAATAGTGGTGGACCACGAATGATAGTATTTATAAGCGGGTGTTTGTTTATTCAGTCTTTCTTTATGCTGGGTAGTACTATTTGGCCGAAGAATGCGTTAATCAAGACTTTTTCGGCAGGAATAGGTATTGTAGTTGCATATACTTTGTTTGCAGTAATGATGGGAAAAATGATTCTGCCCGATAATTTCTTTATGGCTAAGACGGATATCTCTGATGAAATGGTACTGGATGTGATGGTTGTCATTGGGCTTATCTTTACTCTTTTCAACTGGACAATTGCCTATTTCCGTTTCAAAGAATCTGAAATCATTAACCGCTGGTAATTATGAATTTTAAAGAAAGTAAAGCCATCTACCTGCAAATAGCAGACCGCATTTGCGATGAAGTGCTTCTCGGTCAATATCAGGAGGAAGAACGTATTCCTTCGGTACGGGAGTATGCGGCTGTGGTAGAGGTTAACGCCAATACGGTGATGCGCTCGTACGATTACCTGCAAACGCAAGGGGTGATTTATAACAAACGGGGTATCGGCTATTTCGTGTCTGCCGGTGCACGCAAGTTAATCCTTTCGTTGCGGAAAGAATATTTTCTGAAAGAGGAAGTGGATTATTTCTTCAAACAGATATTTACATTGGGTATTTCTGCCGAAGAACTGGCGGATATGTACCGCGAGTTTATGAAAAAACAGAATTAAAAGAAGATAATTATGAAACGTACAACCTACATAATGGCAGGCATGCTGTTGGCAGGGCTGGTAGTGATAGCCGGTTGCCTGTTCTATATGTCTGCGCACGGAACCGATGTTAGAAATAATTCTCTGAATATAACAGGAGAAATGAAAACGGTGAAGCTACCGGATTGCAAAATAGTGCAAGTATCGCTGAAGCAAGATAAGTCAGTAGAAGGCAGATGGATTGCTGTTGATGAAGGAAAATTCATTGTGCAACCTGCTGATTCACTTGCAGGAAACATTACCTACCCGGATGGCTTGGACAAGTATATGTCAGTGCAAAACAATGGCGATACCTTGAATGTCGTATTGAATTTCTCGACCGATAAACTGGAAGAACAATTCCGGAATCGTCAGTGGTTCAGCGTAAACACAGGGCAAATCCTGTTGAGTGTCCCCTCAACGGTCGAGGATATTATAGTGAAGGTCAATGGACTGACAACTGTTTTTAAAGATTTCAACAGAGATTCGCTTGCGTTCGATATATATAACTCTGCAATCGTAGAGAACTGCCGTTTCAAGTCTCTGAATGCGAAGGCCGATGATCTGCAGTTGCAAAGCGGTGAAGTGCAGGACCTGTATCTGAACTTGGATCATGTATTGAGATGGTCTGTAAAAGTAGATTCTTTTCAGATTGACACCGAACATTTATCGGGTAGCAGAGAACATCATAATCAGTTGCAGAAGGGCGAATGTCGCCAAGTGCTTTGGACGCCGTTGACTGATGGAGCATCCTTAACTATGAAATTGAATCAAACTACCCGGTTAGAAATGGAGAAATAACATCGGCAAATCGCATAAAAGTAAGGCTGACTCAAAAACAGAATTGAGTCAGCCTTGTTTTGCTTTATTGAATTTCTTTTCTTTGTAACCAATAAATAGTTAAGATTCAAGTTTCTAAAATAAATCTTTATGATATGATTCTACAATTAGCATTTGTCTTAGTTGCCATCATTATAGGTGCGCGTTTAGGAGGTATCGGCCTTGGAGTTATGGGTGGTATCGGACTGGCAATCTTGGTCTTTGGCTTCGGATTGCAGCCCACCTCGCCTCCTATTGATGTAATGCTAATGATAGCTGCGGTTATTTCTGCCGCTTCGTGTATGCAGGCGGCAGGTGGTTTGGATTATATGGTGAGACTGGCGGAGAAGTTATTGCGTAAGAATCCGTCACAAGTTACCATCCTGAGCCCTATAGTAACTTATCTGTTTACGTTTATTGCCGGTACCGGGCATGTGGCCTATTCAGTGCTTCCGGTGATTGCCGAAGTTGCTACCGAAACCAAGATACGTCCCGAAAGACCTTTAGGAATAGCCGTGATTGCCTCACAACAAGCTATTACGGCTAGCCCTATTTCGGCAGCAACGGTAGCACTGCTCGGGTTGCTGACCGGATTTGATATTACCCTGTTCGATATCTTGAAGATTACAATTCCTGCTACCATTATCGGCGTGCTGGTAGGAGCCTTGTTTTCAATGAAAGTGGGTAAGGAGTTGGTTGATGATCCTGAATATAAGAAGAGACTTGAAGAAGGTTATCTTAATACTAAGAAAATAGAAATAACGAGTTTGCATAACAAGCGTCATGCTTTGGTATCTGTGCTCATCTTTATTCTTGCTACGGTTTTTATTGTGTTCTTCGGTTCGTTTGATGGTTTGCGTCCTTCGTTTGTTATGGATGGTGAGACAGTGAAACTCGGTATGTCTGCAATTATAGAAATCATTATGCTATCTGCTGCCGCCCTTATTCTGCTGCTGACTAAGACAGATGGGATGAAAGCAACACAAGGTTCGGTATTTCCGGCAGGTATGCAAGCGGTTATTGCTATATTCGGCATTGCCTGGATGGGTGATACTTTCCTGCAAGGTAACTTGTTGCAATTAACCCAATCCATCGAAGGAGTAGTACGGGAAATGCCTTGGCTATTCGGGATTGCCTTGTTTGTCATGTCCATTCTGCTTTATAGCCAGGCTGCTACAGTCCGTGCATTGATGCCTTTGGGCATAGCCTTGGGTATTTCTCCTATGATATTGATTGCTTTGTTTCCCGCAGTAAACGGCTATTTCTTTATTCCTAACTACCCTACGGTAGTAGCTGCCATTAACTTTGACCGTACGGGGACAACCAAGATAGGAAAGTACGTATTGAATCACTCTTTTATGATGCCCGGACTTGTCTCGACTGTTGTAGCCATTGTACTGGGATTACTGTTTATTGAAATATTCTGATCAGAGAAGATAAGGAGAGAGGGGAAACAAAAAAAGAACCGCGGAAATGCGATTCTTTTTATTTAGTTGCGGAGATCCGACTCGAACGAATGACCTTTGGGTTATGAGCCCAACGAGCTACCAACTGCTCCACTCCGCGATTTTGTGAGTGCAAAGGTACGGCTTTTATCTGAATATGCAAATATTTCTCCTATTATTTTTAATAAAAAATGCATCTTAATACATAACATATTGATAGATAGTCTACTAATAAACGAACTTTTTTCTTCTACTTTCCTTCCTTATTGTTAATAAAATAATCATTTCCTTGTAGGTTATACAGAAAAGTTTTACTTTTGCACATATAATATAGCAATGTGCAATTAATCTATGACCGTATCGAAGACAAAAGCTAAATTAGTAGACGTTGCCCGTCAACTCTTTGCAAAGATGGGTGTCGAGAATACTACAATGAATGATATCGCCCTCGCTTCTAAAAAAGGTAGGAGAACCCTCTATACCTATTTTAAGAGCAAGGAAGATATATATTTGGCAGTTGTCGAGTCCGAATTGGATATTCTCTCGGATATGATGAAGCGAGTTGCGGAGAAGAATATTCAGCCTGACGAGAAACTGATGGAGATGATTTATACTCATCTGGATGCGGTGAAAGAAGTGGTTTTCCGTAACGGTACACTTCGGGCAACCTTCTTCCGCGATATCTGGAGAGTAGAAAAGGTGCGCAAGCGTTTCGATGCCAAAGAAATTCAGCTTTTCAGAGAAGTGCTTCGCGAAGGTATGGAGAAGGGTGTTTTTCAAATAGATGACTTGAACATGACTGCCGAGATTGTGCACTACAGCGTCAAGGGTATTGAAGCTCCCTATATCCGCGGACATGTCGGAGCATATCTTGACGATGAGACGCGTGATAATTACGTGACTCGCCTGGTGCTTGGCGCCTTAGGAAAGAAATAAATTACATTAATCAATAATTTAAAAATTGTATGGGATTATTAGATGGTAAAACAGCCATTGTAACCGGTGCTGCACGTGGTATCGGTAAGGCTATCGCTTTGAAGTTCGCTCAAGAAGGAGCAAATATCGCATTCACTGACTTGGTGATTGATGCAAATGCTGAAGCTACAGCAAAAGAAATCGAAGCATTAGGCGTAAAAGCTAAAGGTTATGCTTCTAATGCAGCCAACTTTGAAGATACTGCCAAGGTAGTAGAAGAAATCCATAAAGACTTCGGCCGTATCGATATTCTGGTAAACAATGCCGGTATTACACGCGATGGTCTGATGATGCGTATGAGCGAACAACAATGGGATATGGTTATCAATGTAAACTTGAAATCAGCTTTCAACTTTGTTCATGCTTGTACTCCGATCATGATGCGTCAAAAAGCAGGTAGCATTATCAATATGGCTTCTGTAGTAGGTGTTCATGGTAATGCCGGTCAGGCAAACTACGCCGCTTCTAAAGCCGGTATGATTGCATTGGCTAAATCTATCGCACAAGAATTGGGCTCTCGTGGCATCCGTGCCAACGCCATCGCTCCAGGCTTCATCCTCACGGATATGACAGCAGCTTTATCCGACGAAGTAAGAGCCGAATGGGCTAAGAAGATTCCTTTGCGTCGCGGTGGTACACCTGAAGATGTAGCAAACATCGCTACCTTCCTGGCTTCTGATATGTCTTCATACGTATCAGGACAAGTAATTCAGGTAGATGGTGGAATGAATATGTAAAAAAATGACTGTCATATACGAAGACAATCATATCATAATAGTCAACAAGACCGCTTCCGAGATCGTTCAGGGAGACAAAACAGGGGATACACCGCTTTCGGAAACCATTAAAGCGTATCTGAAAGAAAAGTACAACAAGCCTGGTAATGTCTTTATCGGTGTTACCCACCGCCTGGATCGCCCCGTGAGCGGTCTTGTTGTTTTTGCCAAGACCAGTAAAGCACTTTCACGGTTGAATGAAATGTTTAAGAACAGTGAGGTGAAGAAAACTTATTGGGCGGTGGTAAAGAACCAGCCTCGCGAGGTTGAAGGCGAACTGGTGCACTATTTGGTACGTAACGAGAAACAGAACAAAAGTTATGCGTATGAGGAAGAAAAGCCGGGCAGTAAGAAAGCAATCCTGCACTACCGGCTTATCGGAAAATCGCAGAACTATTATTTGTTGGAGATAGACTTGAAGACCGGACGTCATCATCAGATCCGTTGCCAGTTGGCGAAGATGGGATGTCCCATTAAAGGAGACTTGAAATACGGCTCTCCACGCTCTAATCCGGACGGAAGTATTTGCCTGCATGCACGTTTCATTCGCTTTGTGCATCCGGTATCGAAGGAAGTGATTGAGGTGGAAGCACCTGTACCTTCAGGTAATCTGTGGAATGGTTTTGAATCGATATAAACCTACTTAAAACTCTACTCATAATGAAAAAAATCGCGATTTTATCGGGCTTGCTGCTTCTGACGGGGTTGGCAGTCCAGGCACAGGAAAGGGTCACCAAATACAATGTGCGCCCTGCTGTGGTAGTACGAACTCCCATTCAGGGAGATAGTATAAACTTGACGGGAGATAAGTTTACTCTTGGCAATCTTCTGAAAACGAAGATCAATATTGACTTTGAAGGACAACCTTTTCAGAGTCTGGCAGCTGATACGGCAGGCTATGTGTCTGTGAAAAAAGCAGATAAAGATAATCTTTTTTATCTCTTTGCTACTAACCTGCGTGCAGAGCGCTTTATGAAAGGCAAGTTGAATATTTATTCTCCTGCCCGCTTTGAAGTATTTGTAAACGGTGAGTCTAAACAATCCAAAGATACTGCAGAAGATAGCTTGTCGCAGGTCCGCCCTACGGTGATCAGTCTTCGTTTAGAGCCTGAGGCCGATTATGAAATTGTCATTAAACTGCTCTCCAATGCCGATGACAAGACTCAGCCTGTATTGAAATGTGAATTTGAGAAAGATAAAGACTTTGCCAATGTGGGTTGCCAGCTGGCACCGGACTTGCCAAGACGTCTGGCACTGGCTAATACCTTTTTTGGTAGCCGTGTAAGCAGAGTGTCACTTTCGCCTAATGGCAAGTATCTGCTGACCCGTTATTCGGATAACTATTCGGTAGATCGCTCCAAGGTACGTTGTGAACTGACTGAGGTAAAGACCGGACGTATCATATTGCCCAATGCAGATAAAGAAATGTCTTGGATGCCGGTTAGCAATAAACTGTATTATACGGTTGATGGCAAGCAGCAGAAAGATTTGATTGTATTCGATCCTGCTACCATGCGCGAGGAAGTATTGTTCACCAATGTTCCCGAAGGAAATTTCGTTTGGTCGCCTACGGAAGATTACCTGATTTACACTTCTAAGGACGAAGGAGAGAAAGTCAGCGGGCCATTGAAGCGTATCTTGCATCCCGATGACCGTATTCCGGGTTCACGCAATCGTTATTATCTGGTGAAATACGATGCAACGACCGGACTTTCCGAACGCTTGACATACGGTAGCCACAATGTTTACCTCAATGATATTTCTCCTGATGGTAAGAAACTGTTGTGCTCTACCTCAAAATCGAATATCACCAAGTGCCCGTTCTCGCTCTCTTCTTTATTTGAGATAGATTTGGCTACATTGAAGGTTGATACTTTAATTACTTGGGATGCTTATCTGGGTGGCGGCTCTTATTCGCCCGATGGAAAGCAACTCTTGTTAACCGGCGGACCAGCTGCCTTTGGTGGTATCGGACAGAATTGCGCACCGCATCCTATTTCTAATGATTTCGATACACAGGCATTCATTATGGATTTATCCACGAAGAAGATAACCCCTATCACTCGTGACTTTAATCCTACCGTATCTCCTTTGGCTTGGAACCGTGTGGATGGTTGTATCTATTTTAATACTACTGACGAAGATTGTAAAAATATCTATCGTTATTCTCCCAAAAACGGAAGTTTTGAGAAATTACCGCTTCAAGAAGATGTGATTTCTTCATTTACTTTGTCGGCAGACAATCCCTCTATTGCAGCTTACGTAGGTGGTGGAAATACCAGCTCGGGTGTTGCCTACTTGTATGATGCAAAGAAGAAGACATCGACTTTGTTAGCCAATCCGATGAAGCCTACTTTGGATAAAATCGAATTTGGTAAGATGGACGAATGGAACTTTACTGCCGCAGATGGAACGTTGATTAAAGGTATGATATGCCTGCCGCCATCTTTTGACCCGAATAAGAAATATCCGCTTATTGTTTACTACTATGGCGGAACAACTCCTACTACCCGCGGAATGACTTCTCCGTATTGTGCCCAACTGTTTGCTTCGCGCGATTATGTAGTTTACGTAATTCAGCCTAGCGGTGCCATCGGATACGGACAGGAATTTTCTGCCCGCCACGTCAATGCTTGGGGCGAACGTACTGCCGATGAAATTATTGAAGGCACGAAGAAGTTCTGTGCAGACCATCCTTTTGTCGATGCTAAACGTGTAGGTTGTCTCGGTGCTTCTTACGGTGGATTTATGACGATGTACTTACAGACAAAAACCGATATCTTCGCTGCTGCCGCTTCGCATGCAGGTATCAGCAACGTGACCAGCTATTGGGGAGAAGGTTTCTGGGGTTATTCTTATAACTCTGTAGCTGCTGCCGAAAGCTATCCTTGGAATAATCCGGACTTGTTTACCAAACAGGGTGCACTGTTCAATGCCGATAAGATTAAGACTCCATTGTTGCTGTTGCATGGCACAGTAGATACCAATGTTCCTATTGGCGAAAGCATTCAATTGTATAATGCTTTGAAGATATTGGGTAAACCTGTAGAATTTATTACGGTAGATGGCGAGAACCACTTTATCAGTGATTATCCTAAGCGCGTGCAATGGCAAAACTCCATAATGGCTTGGTTTGCCCGTTGGCTGCAAGATAGTCCGGCATGGTGGAATGACCTTTATCCGGAAAGACATTGGTAAGCTTAAAGAATTTCAACTAAAAAAAGCCATTCCCCAGAATAGACAAGGAGGGAATGGCTTTTTTATTAGTGTGCTTACTGTTATTGGGCCACTACTGCTGTGTCAGGCACGTTCTTGACTGGTTGCACAGAATCTGTGATAACAGTGTCGTTAGACATAGATGTCATAGACGCTTGTTGTACAGATGTCTTTGCCTGAGCCAAGAACGAACCGCCACAAACAAACATAAACAGGGCTGCTACTAAAACTAATTTCTTCATAATCTCATTTGCTTTTAAGTTGATATATATGTTGTTAGTTAGGTTTAAGTGTCTTGTCCTATTGTAGAGCTTGACGCTTACGTATAATATAGGTCAAATGACGTGCCAAATAATGCACTTAAGGATTAAGTGATTGAATGATAAGCTTATGGCTGCTGTGGCACAGTGTGGAATACTGTGGAATACTGTGGAAAAGTGTGGAATGTGTGGAAGGGAGTGTGGAATTATTCTACACTTTTTAGTCGAAGATACTATAAAGTTTCAGCTTGTTGTACAAGGTCTTGCGGTCAATGCCCAGCAGTTGGGCAGCACGGCTCTTGTTGTTTCCGGTTTGGCGTAATGCTTCAATAATTTGTTGCTTCTCAGCTTCCTCATTACGCAAGGGGAGTCCTACGGGGATTGGAGCAGGTTCATTCAGTTCACTCAATTCGTCAATTGTAATGAATTTGCCTTGCGCCAATAAGGTGGCACGGCGCACAATATTTTTCATCTGGCGCAGATTGCCCGGCCAATGATATTCCAGTAATGCTTTGGAGGCTTTTTCATCGAAGCCGATCAGATGCTTGTCCAATTCACGGTTAGCTTGGTCGAGGAAGAAGTTGGCAAAGAGCAAGATGTCTTCGTGACGTTCCTTTAACTGGGGCATGCGCAGGGTGAATTCATTGATACGATGAAAAAGATCTTCGCGGAAAGTTCCCTTTTCAATAGCTTGCTCTAAGTTTTCGTTGGTCGCTGAGACTAAACGCACATTGACTTGTATTTCTTTGTTCGATCCTACCGGACGGATTTTGCGCTCTTGCAGTGCACGAAGCAACTGTACCTGCACTTCGTAGCTTAGATTCCCTATTTCGTCAAGAAATATAGTACCTCCATTGGCGGCGACAAAGGCTCCGGTTTTGTCAGTGATAGCACCTGTGAATGCACCTTTCACGTGCCCGAAGAATTCGGAGGCGGCTAGTTCTTTAGGGATAGAACCGCAATCAATGGCAACAAACGGCTGATTGGCACGTTTACTAAGTTGGTGGATGCGATGGGCAACGTATTCTTTTCCTGTTCCACTGGCACCGTTGATGAGCACCGACATATTGGTAGGGGAAACAAGTTTTACATAATTATAGAGCTGTTTAGCGGCGTCACTCTCTCCTTCAAGGTAGTCGGAGGAAAAGGAGGTGCCTTCTGCGCCCTTCTGAGAGGGATTTTCTTCTCTTTCGAAATGCATGGTCTGTTTGCGCGAAACAGATGATCTGTTTGAGTCAAATGCATCAT
>OHFN01001471.1_pt1 | contig 10568 bp, 16 predicted proteins | sample 1567571 | NCBI WGS metagenome assembly OHFN01 (sample SAMEA3879533, study PRJEB24766) | human gut metagenome | biome: human-associated habitat; feature: feces | place: USA | collected 1985/1987
TCCGATTGTCGGAGCGTTTTCCCGCATTTCAAAATCATCAATCAAGCTGCATTCTATTGTTTCCGTTAACGGGTCGTATCCGATTAACTCACCATCTTTAATTTCTATTACATTGATTTTCTTGTAGTATCCTGAACGGATAGCAAGCTGTAAATAGCCCTTGTATCCAAGAATAAATTGAGCGTCATAATGTTCGGGTATAGTTTCTCCAGTTTCCTTGTTATATTTACTTTTGATTTTAAACGGAACAAGGTAATATTGACCGAGTTGCGGTGACGGGCTGAGATTTAAGCTTTCGCCGAGCAATGCTCCAGTAAGAATACTGTTTGCTGTACAAGCTTGCAATGACTGATTAACCGCTACCGCAGACGATACTGCGGCGATAAAGCGTGCCGAGCGTTTCGGGTCGCCGAGTGTATCACGAACTAATTTTTGATATGTAGGAGTTTGAATCGCCTGTGAAAACTTAACCTTTTGCATTGTGTTATTACTCATATCTGATACCTCTTTCTAACATAAAATCCTTAAGTTCTTTGAGCTGTGATATTGTGCCGTGTACAGTAAAGGACATCTTATATTCCTTTTCTTTTGCCTTGTCCTCGACAACAGGAGGTGCAAGCATTTCAACCTTTTGTTCGGTTTTCTGTTTCATTTGTTCCTGTTCTGTTGCCGTTAAAACATCTGTTTTCGCTTGCTCAATATCTTTTTTTCGCTGTAATACTGTTAATTGTGCTTGCGAAAGATTAAGAGATTTTTTATATTCCGCCAGTATTTCCGCCGAATTTTCAGCCAGTTCCGAGATACATTGACAGTCATAACGAACAGCTTCAAATCTATCCGCAACAGCCTGTTTAAGCGAAGTCAGGCTTGCTGACAGCGTTATATTCGGAAGAACACGTTCAACATTCAGCCAATCAACAGCGTATGCGGTTTTCAACTCATTTGCGTATGCTGTTATTTTTTTATGCTTGTCAGCTTTGAGAGTGTCCTCGACTTTGTCGATTTTTTTCTTTAGTTCTGCGTCTGCGTTCTTAAAAGGTACTGATACACATTCTTGATATACCTTGTAAAATTCCTGATACGGCGCTTCAATCTGTGCTTTTACATCTTTTCTGCGTACTTCAAGCTCTGTAAACTCTTTTGTTAAAGAGGCTCTCATTTTCTTGATTTCTTTAACCGTATCTTCGGTGCAAACCATTGACAACGCTGTCTGCGTTTTTTCCTCAATTTCAGTTTTTAGGCTTTTTAATCGTTCTTCGATTATCGGGAGTTGTTTAATTTCAATAATTTCGCTCATTTTTCTCCTCCTCAAAATTCGATAGTTCTGGTTCCGTGTTGCTAAAATCAAAATCGTTGTTAGCAATTCTCTCTAAAACTTCTTCTCTTGTCATTTCTTATACCTTCAATTTAAATATATACATTTCTTCACGTGTAATCAGATGTAATTCATACAATATCTGAATAGCTGTATCTACAGAACACAAGTCTTTTTCCTGAATTTCTTTTGAAAATTCTTTAGGGTTGTGAGTTGTGTAATAAGTTCTGCGAACTTCGTTGTACAAAGACTTGATTTTTCCTTCTGCTTCTGATAAAATTTTAATGTTAATGTTTTTCATTTCCGCTTGCAGAGTGCCAGCTCCGCAGGCGGTTTTATTTTGTACAAACATTTTTAGTCCTCCTTAAATGTTAATTGACTTAATATATCATCTTCCCACTCTACTCCAATATAATCTAAAACCTTACCCCAGCCAAAATCGTTTCCGTATTCATCTTTACAACACCGATACATCCAAAACTCCCATTCTTTTGGGTTGTTCTGACGCAGATAGTCAAATCTGTGCGGACGTTTTTCAAGTTGTATTCCAAATCCACACATTGAACATCCTGTCCGCTGTGCTTTTGTTGTATATAATGTTCCGTCCTCTTTTCTTTCTATCGCGCCGTAAATGGAAGGAATAGGAACATTTAAATCTAACGCAAGCTGCAATAAGTCTTGCCTACTAAATATTGCAAAGGGTGCTGAACGAATAGTTGATTTTCCGAAATAATTACAGCCGTTAATCATTAATGACTTTTGTCTGCGTCCACCTTCACTAGCCATAAGTCCAAGGAATGGAACCGAGTTATGCTCTTTAGCCCAATCATTACAAGGTTTTTCTTTTAAATAGTAACAACATTTTGACGATACCTTAAATGGAGGTATTTGGTAATTAACACCTTCATTTTCATTCTCATAGCCACCAAACAAATCAAGCCATTTTTGTGCTAATCTCATACGAGTATTCTTGCGATAACCCCCAAATTCTCCCGTTTCACCTGTAATAATTGCGTGCCTGACAGTCTTATTTTTTTCTGATGGATTTTGCAAAAGTTCTATTTTTGAAGCGATTTCTTTCGACAAAACTGGAAAGCCAAATTCTTGAATAATGTTAACCTTACTGCGATACGGTTTAAGTTTCACTAATTCAAGCTGATTATGTACTTCTTGAATTGATTTATCTTCAAGAAGTGAAACAGTTATACCAGGAACCTTATAACCTAAAGACTCTATAAACAAATATAATGTAATGCTGTCAAGTCCTCCAACAGAAACATGGGTGTTAAGATTCCTTATATTGCATTCTCGTATAAACTCGTGAACTCTTATTTCTGCATACTTAACTTTAAATTCATAGGATTGCTTCTGTTTAACGATGAAAGTCGCTATTTTTTCATCTTGACCAGCTGTTCTTTCTGCATACGATTTCTTCTTTTCCGCCGTTGGAGTGCCAGCTCCGCAGGCGGATTTTTCTTTTTTATTATTCATTAATTTTTCTTTCCTTCCTCAATATAGAAAATTGGTTCTTTGCTGTGTTGCCAATCGTACTCTTTAAGTTCATAAAGTCCTGCAAAATCCGCAAGTATATCGGCATTTTCTCCTGATACCACAGTCGACAAAGATTGACCGCCCTTTTCAGAAATTGCATAAGCTGTTCCGTCTAGATTTTTATTTGATAATTTTAAAAATAGCACATCATCAACACGACTCAATGTAACAAACTTAAAATTCTTAAACCATTTGAAATGGTAGTTAAATCTTACAGTTGTGCTTCTTTTCTTTGTTTTCGGTGTTACGCTTATGTATACCTCTTGAGCATTAGTTGTGTAACCTCTGTTCGAATACTTTTTTGCGATAATTCCCTTGTTAATGTCATTAATTGAAATTTCAGAAATGTTCATATTACCATACCTCTCCTTTTACAATCGCATTAGTCAAATTTGCATTGAGTGCATTAACAATCTCAATGTATTTGTCACGGCTTGTACCTGCGAGCTTTTGAACATCAAGTTCAATCTTGTTAAGTGTGAGTTCGTCCTCGGTGTGCTTTAATGCTGTCCTTCTTTTAAGTTTCTGTACCATTTTGTTTACCTCCGTTTATTTTTGAGCAGACAGGACAAATATAACGCTTGTCATTCTTCGTCCGCCTCACTTTCAAGCCAAAGTAAAGTTATTCATTGTTTTCACTTTTCATCAATTCCGGATGGTCGTAAATGTTGCCGATGACTTCTAAATCGGTTATAAAATCAGCAAAGGTCATATCGTGATTTTCGTGCAAATCAGCTTCAACTGAGTTATGACAATTATGCACCAGACTTTCAATCATACGCACACATTCTTTGCAGCCCTCGTTCAAACCTTTTTTATCAATAAGCTCCTTGAGATATTTTTCCATTTCCTGCACTTCCTTTCAATTTCACACATATCGGGCATATATAAAGCTTGTTATTTTTAGCAAGTTCGCTTACATTCCATTGTTTTCCGCAAACTTTGCATATGCGGTATTTGTAGTCTTTCATATAACATTACCTGCCAATTTAAGTTTTTGCAGTTTCTTAAAGCCTTCTTCAACTTCCGTTATATCAATACCCCAAGCAGTAAATGCTGATTTTGTATTTACATATCCAGGGCGAAAAGCTAACTTTCCGTCTTTGTCCATTTGCTCTCGAGCAAGGTTTTTCAGCTTCGTTATTGTATTGCCCGACAACTGCCGTCCAAACAACATACGAATTTGAGAGTTGCTAATTTCGCTGTAGGAATTGTAGATTGTCAAGGTTTCTTTGGGTTCAGGACTTCGTACACGTGGCATTCCAGACATAATATTCACCCCCTTTCAACCTCTCGGTGGCTGTTCGTTCATAAAACTATCTTATGAGTACTGGGTTTCTTGTTCTGCCAAGTAAATAGTCAACGGAGCAATCGAAAATATCCGATAATTGAATCAAGATATTTATAGGAATATTACCTTTATTTAACCAGTTGTAATAGCTTTTACGCTCAATGCCTAACATATTGGATAAAGCATCTTGAGTTAGATTACTTCTTACTCTTTCAGCTTCGATGTTTGGGTACTTAGTTTCCAATTGCATTTTATTCACCTCTTTTCCTCAATACGCGTTTCGCGTATCGTATAATCGAATTATATACGCGAAATGCGTAATTGTCAATATATTTTTTGAAAAATAATATACAAATCGCGTATTTATTTTTTGTGCATATATACAAAACGTGAATTTACACTTCAATTTTGTTGCAAAAATTACGCAAATAGCGTATAATATTACGCATAAACACAAAAAGAGGTGGTTACTTTGGTAGGCGATAAAATTAAAGAAGTAAGAATAAAAAAAGGTCTTAATATGAAACAAGCGGCAAAAGGGTTAGGCATAGCTTATACTACTTATGTGAGCTATGAGAAAAATTACCGTGAACCAAACTCCGAAGTATTAGCTACTTTAGCAAATTTTTATGGTTGCTCGGTAGACTATTTGGTAGGTACAAGCCAACACATAGAGCCTCAAGGTTCTTCTAACCTTTTAGGAATAAAAAACATAATTCCGACGCCCAAAATGAAAAAGGTCCCCCTGCTCGGCACAATAGCCTGTGGAGAACCAATTTTAGCACAAGATAATATAGAAGATTACATCAATATGCCCGCATGTCTTGATGGTACTTTTGCTTTGCGATGTAAAGGTGAAAGTATGATAAATGCTCGAATACTTGACGGTGATATAGCTTTTGTAAGAGAACAGCCGATGGTCGAAAACGGAGAAATTGCAGCAGTTTTAATTGACAATGAAGCCACTTTAAAGCGTGTCTATTATTATCCTGAAAAATCAATGCTAATCTTAAAGCCTGAGAATACTGCATATCAAGATTTTATTTATACAGATGATGAACTTAATAATATTAAGATTTTAGGAAAAGCGATTGCATTTCTTAGTCAAGTCAAATAATAGAAGTAGTAAATAAAAAACCGAAACACAGCATTAAAAGCTATGTTTCGGTATATATTGCCGAACAAATAATTTCAGATGAGTGTAAACTTAGAATGCAAAAGAAATGCCTGCATTAAACACCAACTGGTTCCAGTTATCAATAATCTGATATTTAAGTCCCAAGTCAAGAGTTACATTAGAAGCTATTTCAAAATCAACACCGGCACCTAAGTTAATAGCTATTTGTCCGTCGTTTGTGCTTTTCCAATACTCTCCCAAGTCACTGAAATGGAGTTTTGTATTGGCATATTCCAAACCAGCCAAAGGATAAACAGAAATCTTGCTGGCAACAGGAATTACATAATGCATGTTAGCTCCCAAATCCCACATAGAAACATAATCGTGCTTGAAGTAGTAATTAAAGACAGGCTCGATACGCCAGTTATCGGTAAAAGAATAGCGATACTTAACACCGATACCAATATTTCTTTCATTACTAAAGTTTAAGTTAGCGCCCAGTGACGATTCACCCCTCTGCGCAAACGTTGTTGTGGCAAAAGCACACAAACAGATTAATAGAACAAGAATTTTCTTCATAAGCAATTTCAGTTTTAGTTAATGACTTGTGCCAAATTTACTATTAATAATCAAAATAACGAATAATAGGTAATAAAAACATTGATATTTTACTTTCTCTGTTGCAAATTTGCCAGTTTCAAAAGTTATGGCGTATTTTGGTGTTGCAACCGAAAATAGATATCAAAACCCAAACAACTGAAACAATTTTAAATCAAATAAACATGAAAAAAGTAACTATTTCACTGCTCTTATCATTCATAGCAGTGTGTCTCTTCTCTACTCCTTGCCACGCTAAAGGAAAAGCAAAACACGTCGTTTTAATCGGTCTTGACGGCTGGGGTGCCTACAGTGTTCCCAAAGCAGAAATTCCAAACATCAAACAACTAATGAAAGATGGCAGTTATACATTGGAAAAACGTTCTGTACTTCCCTCTTCCAGTGCCGTCAACTGGGCTTCGATGTTCATGGGTGCTGGTCCCGAGCTACACGGATATACGGAATGGGGATCCAAAACGCCCGAATTGCCCTCGCGCGAAATAAATCGGAACGGTATATTCCCTACCATCTTTTACTTGCTACGCAATGCGCGCCCCGAAGCTGAAATAGGCTGCCTGTACGAGTGGGATGGCATCAAATATCTCGTGGATACGCTTTCTCTTAGCCATCATGCGTTGGCTCCCGATTACAATACTCATCCCGAAGCTTTATGCGGTATGGCGGAAAAGTACATCAAAGAAAAGAAGCCAACATTACTTGCCGTATGCTTTGATAACCCCGACCACGTAGGACATCAGGCGGGACATGATACACCCGAATATTACGCTAAGTTGAAAGAATTGGATACTTACGTCGGCCGCATCGTGCAAGCCGTAAAGGATGCAGGTATGTTGAAAGAAACTATCTTTATTGTCACCGCCGACCACGGAGGCATTCAGAAAGGGCATGGCGGAAAAACCATGCAAGAGATGCAAACGCCTTTTATCATCTCCGGCAAGAACGTAAAACAAGGAATGGAATTTCACGAAAGTATGATGCAATTTGATGTAGCCTCCACCATTGCCTACATTTTCGAATTGGAGCAACCACAAGTGTGGATAGGACGCCCCATGACACAAGTTTTCAAATAACAAGGAAAACTTATCTATCGCCTACCGGTAAATAAGTGTAGAGAGATATTCTTCTGCAAACATTTCGTTTGCCACCTCTAACAGGACTTCCGGGGTTAGTTGTTCTATACGCCGAAACACTGCCTCGGAAGTTTCGTATTTATGATAATGAAGAAAAGTTTTCCCCATGCCCAGTGCATTGTTCTCGTTATTGTCCGAAGCTACACCGATCTGTCCGATTAACTGTTTCTTAGCGGCAGCGAGTTGTGAAGAAGTCATCTTGACGTCACGCATACGCTTTAATTCCTTATACACCAGACGGGTACAAAGATCGGTATCATCAGGATCACAACCGAAGTAGATACAGAAAGTGCCTGTATCGGTATATGAGGTGAGGTTGGATTCTACATTATAAACCAATCCGCGACGCTCGCGAAGGGAAACATTCAACCGGCTGTTCATGCCGGGACCACCCAGGATATTATTCAGCAAATAGAGTCCTGTCCGCTTATCTTCGAAAGCATTATAGCCCCGACCACCTATCATGACATGCACTTGATGGGTATCTTTATGTACCACAAGCTGTTCAGGGATATAGATCGGCGGCGGAGTTCGGCGATTATCTACTGCAACTGCCGGAATATCCGCCAACAATTTTTCAGCCCAACGTATCACTTGCTTAAAATCCAAGTCACCCAGCACAAAGAAAACCATATTGCCGGGACGATAGAAACGGGAAGTGAATGCTGCCGCATCTTCACTACGGAAAGTCTTCAACTGTTCGGGATTACCAAGAATATTGCGCCCCAGCGGATGTCCACGAAATATCAGGTCTTCGAAATCATCAAAGATCAGTTCGGATGGATTGTCTTCGTAGGATTGTATCTCGTCTATGATAACTTCTGTTTCTTTTTCAATCTCACGCTGTGGAAAAGTGGAATGAAATACAATATCCGTCAATAGTTCGAAAGCCCGTCCGAAGTGCTCGGTAAGGAAAGCGGAATAGATTACCGTCTCTTCTTTATTAGTATAGGCATTCAAGTCACCGCCCACATTCTCCATGCGATTCAAGATGTGCCATGCTTTGCGCTTCTGTGTCCCTTTAAAGATAAGATGTTCCACAAAGTGCGCCATGCCTTGCTCATTTTCCAGCTCATCACGCGTACCCGCATCTACGGCAAAACCACAATAAGCCACTTTAGAGAGTGACGGTTCATGAATAATACGTAATCCGTTGGGCAATGTATATTGATTGTATGCTGATGGCATTTCTTCTTTTAACTTCTTCATTATGAACTTTCAAACAATTAGAAGTTGCAAAGATAGTGCAAACTGAAATAAAAATACAATAAAACTTATTGCCGTTTATGGAAAATTGCAGATATTTGTGGGCTATAACCTAACTACTAACCAAATTCAAGCATAATGATTGAATCCATTCAAGAGCTTTTGCAGAAAGAAGCACAAGCCGTTCTGAACATACCTGTGACAGATGCCTACGAAAAAGCTGTAGAGATTATTGTAGAGCAAATACATCACAAGAAAGGCAAATTAGTGACTTCCGGTATGGGAAAGGCAGGACAAATAGCAATGAATATTGCTACGACTTTCTGCTCTACAGGTATTCCTTCTGTATTCCTGCACCCTAGCGAAGCACAACATGGCGACCTCGGCATCCTACAAGAAAACGATTTGTTATTGTTGATCTCCAATTCGGGCAAAACTCGTGAAATCGTGGAGCTGACCCGCTTAGCTCATAATTTAAACCCGAACCTGAAGTTCATCGTAATTACAGGCAACCCGGATAGCCCATTAGCCAATGAGTCTAACGTATGCCTCAGCACCGGCAGTCCTAAAGAAGTTTGTGCATTGGGCATGACTCCTACTACCTCAACTACCGCCATGACCGTCATTGGCGATATATTGGTAGTGCAAACCATGAAACAAACCGGATTTTCAATCGAAGACTACTCAAAACGTCATCATGGCGGTTACCTGGGAGAAAAATCAAGATCACTATGCGTAAAGTAATCGGCATCGGAGAAACCATATTAGATATTATTTTCCGCGGAGAAGAGCCCACAGTGGCTGTTCCGGGAGGATCGGTATTCAACGGTATTGTCTCATTGGGACGTACAGGCATCCCCGTAAGCTTCATCAGCGAAACGGGTAATGACCACGTAGGCAATATCATCTTGAAATTCATGCGTGACAATAATATACCTACCGACATCTTCTACAGGGATTACCCCAAACAACGACTGGACGTTGTCTATCCTAAATTAGAAGAAGATGACATTGTTATGATCGGATCGTATTATGCCCTCAATCCTGTTTTACGCGACAAGATAGTAGAATTGCTAGAACAGGCCCATGAAAAGAAGGCTATTGTTTATTACGATCCCAACTTCCGCTCGTCGCATAAGGAAGAGGCCATCAAGTTGGCACCCACGATCATTGAGAATCTGGAATATGCCGACATTGTGCGCGGATCACAAGAAGATTTCTTCTATATGTATAATTTGCGTGACGCCGACCAGATCTATAAGAATAAAATCAAATTCTATTGTCCCAATTTTCTTTGTACTTCGGGTGCCGAACATATATCGCTCCGTACCAAAACAGTCAACAAAGAATACAATATTCCACCGATAGAAGCAGTCAGCACTATTGGTGCAGGCGATAATTTCAATGCCGGCATTATCTACGGCTTGTTGAAATACAATGTGCGCTATGATGATTTGAATGCGATGGACGAAGTTACCTGGGATAAAATTGTACGTTGCGGCATGGAATTCGCGGCAGAAGTTTGCAAAAGTTTCAATAACTCAGTGTCAAAAGAGTTTGCAGAAAAATTAATGTTAGAAAAAGAAATATAAATCCTTTGCACTGCCGGTATCCTCTGTAAGTAAATTACATATATTTGTGATTAACGACTTTAGAGAGATTACAAACTATGTACAAAAACCTGTTGAATTGGCTGGCTTTGGCAATACTACTACCCTCTTGCAGCGGCACTGCTCCACACATAACCGTTGTATGTGAGGAAAATAACGTTGGAAATTGTATTGTCAAATGGGAAATGACTCCCCTCACCCAAGGGAGTGTAAAGGTATATGCCTCAACGAACCCGGATCTTATTCCGGAGGATAACCCCATCGCTATGGCAAACATTTCGGATCTGAAGATGACTATCATTACCTCAGACCCGACACAAAGGTATTATTACAGCCTTGTATTCGCCGATAAATACCGGGTAAAGATTGCTACCCGCAACATTAATATCCCCGGTATCCAAAATTTCCGCGATTTGGGTGGTTATCCGTCTTACTCGTCCAAGAAGATGACACACTGGGGCATGTTATATCGTTCGGCCGAAATAGACAGTGTGGATTGTTGTTCACGCAAAGAACTAAAGAACATAGGTATAAAAACCATTATAGACTTACGCGATGCCTCCGAAATAAAGAGGGAGAATACCTTGAAGAAAGAGTTCAACATAGTACATATCCCCATTGCTACCGGCGATATGGAAAATATCCTGAAAGGCATCCAGGAACAGAAGATAAAGAGTGATACCGTCTACCGCATGGTTGAACAAATGAACCGTGACCTCATCGGTAAGTA
>OHFN01001476.1_pt1 | contig 10540 bp, 9 predicted proteins | sample 1567571 | NCBI WGS metagenome assembly OHFN01 (sample SAMEA3879533, study PRJEB24766) | human gut metagenome | biome: human-associated habitat; feature: feces | place: USA | collected 1985/1987
GCTGGGAGTTGTCGGAATTATTGGCTCCATCATTGCTATCCGTTATATTTTCCGGGTTAACTTTGCAAAAGAAGAAGATGAGCTCAAAAGCCAAGGTGGTGACATAAAGCACCAACCGCACATGCTCACTCTGGAAGTGCGCAATGAGTCGATTGATGGAAAAGGACTTCTCCAAATAAAAGAGTTCTTAGGCCGGTCATTTGTTTGCTCACGCATCTGCCATGAAGGGCATGTAAGTATTCCGAATCACGAAACAGAATTCCACATTGGCGACCAGGTATTCATTGTTTGCTCCGAAGAAGATGCAGAAGCGGTTATCGCTTTCATCGGAAAAGAAGTTCAAGTAGACTGGGAAAAGCAAGACATGCCAATGGTATCACGCCGCATTCTGGTTACCAAACCGGAAATCAATGGAAAGAAGCTTGGTGATATGCACTTTCGTAGTCTATTCGAGGTAAATGTTACGCGTGTCAACCGTTCAGGTATGGACTTGTTTGCCGATCCTAATTTGGTATTGCAAGTAGGCGACCGTGTAATGGTAGTAGGCCAACAGGATGCTATCGAACGGGTAGCACATGTATTGGGTAATCAGTTGAAACGTTTGGATCATCCCAATATTGCAACTATCTTTATCGGTATATTCCTGGGTATCTTGATTGGTAGCCTTCCGTTTGCATTCCCCGGCATGCCTACTCCCGTGAAATTGGGTTTAGCAGGTGGACCACTAGTAGTAGCTATTCTGATCGGTCGTTTCGGTCATAAATTGGGACTGGTAACTTATACTACAATGAGTGCTAACCTAATGCTGCGCGAAATAGGTATTGTTCTCTTCCTTGCCAGTGTTGGTATTGAGGCCGGGCAGCATTTCGTACAAACAGTAGTAGAGGGAGACGGATTATTGTATGTGGGTTATGGTTTCCTTATCACAGTTATCCCGCTATTGATAATCGGTAGTATCGGGCGCTTATATTATAAGGTGAACTATTTCACTCTTATGGGTTTGATTGCCGGTAGTAACACAGATCCTCCCGCATTGGCTTATGCTAACCAGGTATCGGGTAATGACGCACCGTCGGTAGGTTATTCTACGGTTTATCCGTTAACTATGTTCTTGCGTATTTTGGCAGGACAGATGATATTACTGACGATGATGTAATATATAAAGTAATTATCTAAAATAGTAAGAAACTCCGGTCACTGAGAAAAGAGGTGACTGGAGTTTTTTATTCATAATCGTCGCCGGTCTTCACCACTGCTACTTTTATAGTTTTATGGAATTAAGCAACAAAGTGTTAGGTGTTGGCAAAAATTGCTTTATTTACAAATTCTTCTATGAAGTCTATTGTCTTTTCAATGCCCAACACAGAGGAGTCTATACAAAGATGATAGGTAGCGGCAGCCCCCCATGTTTTGAAACTATAATAGTTATAATATTCGGAGCGTCTCTTGTCGGCTTTGTTCATCATATTTTCAGCCTCTTCAGCCGAAATGCCATGCGTCTTGCAAAGCCGTTCGATGCGGGCTTCGGGCGAAGCAGAAACAAAGACATTGACACAACGGGGATTCTCCCGGAGGATGTAATCGGCACAACGGCCTACGAACAAACAGGACTTCTCTTCGGCCAACCTACGAATGACATCGCTTTGCACTTTAAATAATGCATCATTACTCAAACAGTTATTTGCCGGTATAGCACCTTCACTTATAAAAGGAAAACGCATACCGAACAAACCGCCTATAATTCCCTGAGAAGCTTTCTCATCAGCCTTTTCAAAGAATTCACGGCAAAGGCCGCTCTCTTCGGAAGCCAGCCCTATCAGTTCTTTATCATAAAAGGCAATTCCCAATCGGGCAGCTAGTTTCTCGCCTATCTCCCGTCCACCACTGCCTAATTGGCGACCTATATTAACTACGAATTTATTATCCATATGCCTATTCATCTTATTAGTTGTAATAGCAAAAATAATTATTCTTATGGAATATACGTACTAATTGAACAAAAATCTTCCCTGAATTCTGAATTTGCTACTTTCGGGAAAGAAATGAATAAAATGAAGGGTTATTGATTAGTTGTTATTGGCTATAATGTACTAATTATAGTACTCTGGTAATCAGCTGATTTATACTGTACTTTAAATAAAAAAGAGTACAGTATCACTTTATTCCTGATAAAGTAGTACTGTATTACCAATAAAGTGCTACTGTATCACCGATAAAGTGTTGCTTTACTCCTAATAAAGTGATACTGTACAATCAGTAAAGTGGTTGTACAGTGATTATAAACTGATAATGAATAGGTTGAATTTCTTTGCTTTCACCACAAGTTGGTTATTGCCACAACATTTAATATTTTAATTCCTTATTCTTAATAACTTCTTGGCATCCTCTCTCCTGAATAAAGAGTCAAGAACCTTCAGAATCTCTTCATAATTTTCCCGATCAGTAATACGGGGAGCAAATATCTTTAGTACCTGCATTTTGTCATCATCAAAAGGAAAGATTGACATCAAACGCACACATTGATTGCAATTTAATCGGTTACTTGCCCCTATTTCCATCAACTCGAATTGATCGTCTTTGAACGGACGTGATTTCACCTTGTCATAAAAGCGCTGAAACTCTATTTCGGGCATTCCTTTCGTGTAGATAGTGTGCGGTGGAGAAACTACTACTTCATTAGGTGCAACTGTTACAGATTGAACCGGACGGTTATCATAAGTTGCAAAGGAATCCATACCAACCACCTTGCCATCCTCAAAACTGACAATAATCGTAGTATACCCATTTCCGGATATGCACTTAGAATACTCCCATTCATCAAAATCACGGTCGAAGCGTCGGAACTGCGGTTCACCTAATAATTTGCTCACTTCTTGCTTGCTCATCCCTTTTTGAATGTCTTGCAACACATCTGATCTCAGATCATAGAACAGGCTGGAACAACTTGTTAATCCCATAGCAAATGCCAACCAGATAATCGTTCGTCTAATAATGTCCATCTCAATTTAGTTTTATAGTTTACTGCAAAGATAAACGGAGAAGTAAAGCAATTCTTGTCTTTTACCCTATTCTTCAGAAGGGATATCCCTACTTTTTTTATCCATATGCCTATAATTATTTAATTTTATCTACTATTTTTGCAGGAACAATCACTAATAATAGGTATAAACATGGAAAAAGCAAAAGTATACTACTCTGATTTGCGTACCTCTCCTACCTCTAATCTTTTAGATAAAATGGAACGTCTGTTAAAACGGGCAGGTATCGAACAACTCCCTTTGAAAGATAACTTCGTAGCTATAAAAATACATTTTGGAGAACCGGGCAATCTAGCTTATATACGTCCCAACTATGCGGCACGTATGGCAAATCTGCTTCGTGGACTAGGTGCAAAGCCCTTCTTGACCGATTGCAATACCCTATACTCCGGTCGTCGTTCTAATGCGGTAGATCATCTGCAAAGTGCTATGGAGAACGGATTCAATCCCATATCCGCCCAATGTCAGGTTATCATAGGCGATGGATTGAAAGGTACGGACTATCGGGAGATTCCTATTGACGGTGAATATTGTCCGTCTCCTAAAATTGGTACAGCCATTGCAGATGCAGACATCATCATCAGCATGAACCACTTTAAAGGCCATGAACAAGCCGGCTTTGGCGGAGCACTAAAAAATCTCGGAATGGGATGCGCCAGTGTAGGTGGCAAACTGGAACTTCATGCTTCCTCGCAACCCAAGGTAGCCGAAGAAAATTGTATAGGCTGTAATATTTGTGTGAAAAATTGTGCCCACGATGCCATTCATCTCAATGTTCAACGTAAAGCTGAAATAGATTACGTGAAATGTGTGGGTTGTGGTCAGTGTGTAGCCCTTTGCCAGCACGATGCCGCCGTAATAGCAGATTGGGATACATCAGAACGTCTGAATTATAAAATAGCAGAATATACGCTCGCTGTCCTGAAAGATAAACCTCACTTCCATATCAGCTTTATCATGAATGTTTCACCTGAATGCGATTGTTGGAATCATAATGATGCTGCTATTATTCCTGATTTAGGTATATTAGCTTCGGCAGACCCTGTAGCCTTGGATAAGGCATGCGCGGACATGGTCACCCAAGCGCCGATACTTCACGGCAACAATGTACTTTCCAAGGAACATGAACATGATGACTTATGCGGTTGCGATAAATTCCATATCATGCACCCCGATACAGACTGGCTGGCCGGATTACGCCATGCAGAGAAGCTGGGAATAGGTACTATAGAATATGATTTGGTGAAGATTTAAACCTTTTCTCATTTTAATAGTCATACTTTAAATAGATTTATCAATTCACTTTTAATATTATACAAATGGAAACATCTGCTAAACTTTACTCCTTGTCTTTCGGAAATGTAAAGACCTATTTATTCGCTCTTTTATTTGTTGTAGGAAACATTGCTTTACCGCAAATTTGCCATTTGCTTCCTGCCGGTGGTCCTACATTGCTTCCTATTTACTTTTTCACTTTGATAGCTGCCTATAAATATGGTTTCCGGGTGGGTCTGCTGACCGCTATATTATCTCCTGTTATCAATCACCTGTTATTTGCTATGCCTGCTGTTGCCGTATTACCGGCTATCTTGATTAAATCAGGCTTATTGGCAGGAGCTGCCGCACTTGCTGCCCGTTATGCCAAAAGTGTATCTTTATTAGCATTACTGGGTGTTGTTCTTGCTTATCAGGTTGTAGGTACTGCCTTTGAATGGGCGTTAACTGGTAACTTCTTACTTGCCGTACAAGATTTCCGCATGGGTATCCCCGGTATGCTGATTCAATGGTTCGGCGGATATGCTTTATTGAAAGCAATTGCTAAGATCTAAAAAACAAATTAAAACACAAAGTTAGCCTTATGGACAGAAGAGATTTTCTAAAAACACTGGCAGTAACCGGAGCCGTTATGACTGTGCAAAGTTCGGAAGCCATGGATGTATTGGCACAGACTTTTACCAATGCCGGGGGAAATAAAGTAGACCTTGTAGCCGTAATGGGTGGAGAACCGGAAGCAATGTTCCGACGCGCCATTGCAGAAATGGGCGGAATGAAAAGCTTTATCAAACCGGGACAAAAGGTTGTGGTAAAGCCTAATATCGGCTGGGATAAATCCCCTGAACTGGCAGGTAATACTAACCCCAAACTCATTACCGAGATTGTGAAACAATGTTTTGCCGCCGGTGCTAAAGAAGTTACAGTTTTCGATCATACTTGTGACGATTGGCAGAAGTGCTACAAAAATAGTGGCATTGAAGCTGCTGCCAAAGCTGCCGGAGCAAAAGTAATGCCTGCCCATCTGGAAAGTTATTATCGGAATGTTTCTTTGCCTCAAGGCAAGAAATTGAAAAATGCAAAAATTCATGAAGCCATCTTGAATTGTGACGTATGGATCAATGTTCCTGTTCTTAAACATCATGGCGGCGCACAACTGACCATTTCCATGAAAAATCACATGGGGATTGTTTGGGACCGGGGATTCTTCCATCAGAATAATTTGCAGCAGTGCATCGCTGATATCTGCACCCTTCAGAAGAAGGCTGTACTCAACGTTGTCGATGCTTATCGCATTGTGAAGACGAATGGACCGCAAGGACGTTCGGTATCAGATGTTGTCCTTACAAAAGGGCTTTTCATCTCACAAGATATTGTTGCTGTAGATACGGCAGCAGCCAAATTCTTTAATCAAGTACGTGAAATGCCGCTCGACACTGTAGGACATCTTGCAAACGGGGAAGCACTGAAAATAGGAACAATGAATTTGGATAAGTTGAATATCAAACGCATTAAAATCTAAAATAACATACATTCAAAATAAAACAGACTCATGTTGAAAAAAACAAGAATAGCATTATCTGTCTTATTATTCGGATTGATAACCTTTTACTTTCTGGATTTTGCAGAGATACTGCCTAATAAATTCCATGTATTGGCACATATCCAATTTGTGCCTGCATTAATGTCACTCAGCATTTTTATACTGATTGCATTGATTGCCATTACATTGATATTTGGGAGAATTTACTGCTCTGTGATCTGCCCTATGGGAGTCTTCCAGGATTTAGTGAACTGGATTTCAAAGAAAACAGCAAAAAAGAAAAAGCGTTTCCGGTACTCTCCTGCCAAGAATATTTTACGATGGACGGTTCTAGCAATTACGATCATTGCTTTTTTATGCGGATTTACAGCACTGCTTGGATTTTTAGATCCATATAGCGCTTTTGGGCGTATGGTCACCAATGTGTTTAAACCGGTATATATGTCAGGAAACAACTTGCTGGAATCCATTGTCTCTCGTTTTGACAATTATACATTCTATCAAGTAGACGCTTCCCTGCTTAGCATTTCTTCTTTTATAATCGGATTAGTAACTTTTCTGCTTATTGGTTTTCTTGCTTGGAAGTATGGACGTACATGGTGTAATACAATATGTCCTGTTGGTACTTTACTTGGCTTTTTAAGTCGGTATTCCTTCTTCAAAATACGCATTGACGAGAATAGATGTACGCATTGTATGATTTGCGGCACTAAATGTAAGGCTTCTTGCATCGATAGTAAAAATCAGCGTATAGACTATACTCGTTGCGTGGATTGTTTTGATTGTTTGGACAGTTGTAAGGAGAAAGCTTTGGTATACTCATTACCATCTGCTGCACTAAAGAAACATACGGATCAGCAGACTTCAGCTTCGGATACCTCAAAGCGTCGTTTTTTAATTGCCGGTCTGACCACTGCAAGCGCTGTTCCCGAAGTTATGGCACAAGCAAAAGCTGCAATGGGCGCAGCCGCCGGACAAAAGAGTGACAAACGCCAAACTCCGATAACTCCTCCGGGGTCTATTAGTTTGGCACATTTTCAGGCAAACTGTACATCCTGCCATTTATGTGTAAGCAAATGCCCTTCGCATGTACTAAAGCCATCATTTATGGAATATGGGCTGGAAGGAATCATGCAACCTACCGTATCTTTTGAAAAAGGTTTCTGTAACTTCGGTTGTACTGTTTGTGGTGAGGTTTGCCCGAATGGAGCCATCCGGCCTTTAACTGTTGAGCAGAAGCATCTGACACAAATGGGACAAGTAGTATTCATTAAAGAGAATTGTATTGTATATACCGATGGTACCAGTTGTGGTGCATGTTCGGAGCATTGCCCTACGCAAGCATTATCTATGGTTCCTTATAAAGATGGGCTTACAATTCCTCATGTAAATACAGATATATGTGTCGGCTGCGGTGGATGTGAATATATTTGCCCTTCCCGTCCCTACCGTGCAGTACATATAGAGGGGCATAAGGTTCAACAAGAAGCACATCCTTTTGTCGAAAAGGAAGAGGAAAAGATAAAGGTAGATGATTTTGGTTTCTAAATATAGACATTACTTTATCATTATATAACATAGAATGGGCATGTAAACGAACTACATGCCTATTTTTTTCTATCTGTCTTTGAACATTTTTCTTATATTTCCTTTCTTCCTTCAATAAAATAACTAAATTCGTGCCGAACAATAGAGTTTTAACATGGAGGTAACTACAAACAATGCGTTTACTAAAAAATATCCTGTAGGTTTTGCTTTAAGCGGTGGTTTTATCAAGGGCTTTGCCCACTTAGGTGCCATGCAAGCTTTACTGGAACATGATATTAAACCAGACATACTTTCCGGTGTCAGTGCGGGGGCACTAGCAGGAGTGTTTTATGCAGATGGTAACGAGCCACATAAAGTACTGGATTTCTTTCGGGGACATAAATTTCAGGATTTAACTAAACTGGTGATTCCCAAGGTAGGCCTGTTTGAATTAGGTGAGTTTGTTGACTTCTTGAGAAGTAACTTGAAAGCCCAAAAACTGGAAGAATTACAAATACCTCTTATCATTACTGCAACAGATTTAGACCACGGTCGTCTGGCACATTTTCATAAGGGAAACATTGCTGAACGCGTGGCTGCCTCATGTTGTATGCCTGTATTATTTGCACCTGTAAAGATAGAAGGTACGCATTATGTTGACGGTGGTCTCCTGATGAACTTACCAGTTTCTACCATCCGGCGTATTTGTGGAAAAGTAGTAGCGGTCAACGTCAGCCCCCTTATGGCTCCAGAATATAAAATGAATATTGTCAGCATTGCCTTGCGCTCTTATAACTTTATGTTCCGCTCCAATTCATTTCCTGAACGTGAAAAGGCGGATTTACTTATAGAACCCTATAACCTGGATGGCTATAGCAATACGGAACTAGAAAAAGCGGAAGAGATATTCATGCAAGGATACAATACAACTAACGATATATTAGAAAAATTGCTAGTTAATAAAGGAAATATCTGGAAAGAAGAATTTAAATAACCATTCTCTAAATATTAATGATATGAATGAAGAAAACAAAATAATTATTTACCAAGTATTCACACGTTTATTCGGAAACAACAATAATCATTGCATCAATAATGGTAGCATTACAGAAAATGGATGCGGTAAAATGGCAGACTTCACAACCAAGGCTTTGAATGAGATAAAGAAACTTGGCGCTACCCATATCTGGTATACAGGTATTATTGAACATGCCACACAAACCGATTATCGTCGTTACAATATTTGTCCCGATCATCCGGCTATCGTGAAGGGAAAAGCCGGATCGCCGTATGCTATCAAGGATTATTATGATGTAGATCCTGATTTAGCCAATGATGTCCCGGAACGAATGAAAGAATTCGAACAGCTAGTGCAACGTACCCATCGTAGTAACTTGAAAGTCATCATTGATTTTGTTCCTAATCATGTAGCACGTCAGTATCACTCAGATGTACAGCCTGATGGAACATCTCAATTAGGGGCAAATGACGATACGAACTATGCTTTCAGCCCTTACAATAACTTCTATTACATCCCCCAAGCTGAGTTACACGGACAATTCGATATGAAGGGGGCAGCTGCAGAACCTTATAAGGAATATCCTGCTAAAGCAACCGGAAACAATCGTTTTGACGCTTATCCTAATATCAATGATTGGTATGAAACCATAAAGTTAAATTATGGTATCGATTACCAAAATGGTGGTACCCGTCATTTTTGTCCGATTCCTGATACTTGGACAAAGATGTTAGACATATTAATGTTTTGGGCAGGAAAGGATATTGACGGTTTCCGTTGCGATATGGCAGAAATGGTGCCTGTAGAGTTCTGGGAATGGGCCATTCCCCAAGTCAAAGCCCAATACCCCTCTCTTCTCTTTATTGCTGAAGTTTATAATCCAAGGGAATATAATAGCTACTTGCTACGTGGAAAATTCGACTATTTATATGATAAAGTAGGATTGTATGACACACTTCGCAACATCGTTTGTGGCGGAGAATCGGCAACTGCCATTACACATTCTTGGCAAAGCTTGGGCGGAATGGAAAAAAGAATGCTGAACTTCCTTGAAAATCATGATGAACAACGTATAGCTTCTGACTTTTTTGCCACTAATCCACGCAAAGCAATTCCGGCACTTATCATATCGGCTTGCATGAATACGAATCCAATGATGATATACTTCGGACAAGAATTTGGCGAATTGGGTATGGATAGTGAAGGATTTAGTGGAAGAGACGGTCGTACAACAATATTTGATTATTGGAGCGTAGATACTATTCGTCGTTGGCGCAATGGTGGTAAATTCGATGGTAAGATGCTTACCGAAGACCAAAAACATCTGCATAGCATTTATCAGCGGATATTAACGTTATGTAATGAAGAAAAAGCCATCTCTCAAGGTGCATTTTTTGATTTAATGTATGCTAACCTCAATGGGTGGCGTTTCAATGAGCATAAACAATACACTTTCTTACGCAAGTTCGAAAAAGATTTGCTGTTATTTGTAGTTAACTTCGATCATGTTTCGGTAGATTTGGCTATCAACATACCTTCACATGCTTTTGATTTTCTACAAATTCCACAGATGGACCAATATAAAGCTGTAGACCTACTGAGTAAGAAAGAAGAGAAGATTAGTTTGCTACCTTATAAAGCAACGGATGTGTCAGTTGAGGGATACAGCGGAAAAATATTAAAAATAAAACTTTGATATATCCCGTAAAGCTATAAATGCAAGGTTAACTGGAAGAGCAGCTATGATTGCTCTTCCAGTTTTTCCTTTAATTGATATAACCGGGTGATAGACGGATTATAAAATGCATCCGGATAATGCGCAGCAATATCATTCAAATTCGCCTGCACATATCTCTTAATATCAAAAATATTATCTGCCTCACCTAATTTTATTCCTTGAGGGAAAGTAGTCGTTTTAGCCCACTCTATCAGCGCGTTAACGCTTTCTTCATCATAATTATATTCAGCCATAAGTTATATATTTTCATGCAAAGATATAATATTTGCAAAATCTACATACACTCTAGCGAACAAAATATAGATTCGGCGTGTTAACTATATGTGTTTTTCATAGTATTAGATATAAGATTAATTAAAGGAGACGTACCCGCTTGTGATAAGTAAGTACATCAAAAAACAGAA
>OHFN01001477.1_pt1 | contig 10537 bp, 8 predicted proteins | sample 1567571 | NCBI WGS metagenome assembly OHFN01 (sample SAMEA3879533, study PRJEB24766) | human gut metagenome | biome: human-associated habitat; feature: feces | place: USA | collected 1985/1987
ATTTTTCGTCATAATACTGTTTAATGTTAGATAAGCTTATTGCCATAATACTCGCATATTTAGCGGCATTATCGTCAACGCCTTCCACAAATACGGCATATTCCGGTTTAACCCTTGAGCCGAAAGGCTTGTAGGTATATCCGTCTCTTATAAAAATATCATGAGAATCGCTAAGATCAAGAGAAACGAATTCATTTGTAGTTCCTACTTTTGTAAGGTCACTGCAGGCGATAATTGTTGCCGTTTCATCAACAACTCCTATTACAGCATTAACAGCATCTCTCATCTGATGTACTAGACCTTGAAATAATCTGTTGGACATGTCAGCATTCCTTTCTGTTTTGTGTTTTTAATTCAATGCTTCTATAATGCCTTAATATATTACAAATTGTAACACATTTTAAAGCCGAATTTGTTAACAAATTGTTAACAATTAATATTTAGAAGAAATTTTCAACAAAGAAGCTATGTTGAAAATTGTTTAAAATAAACATATAATTATAAAAGAAAAATAAATTTATTAAAATTCTCTAAAGAGAAGGAGGGGGATTTCTATGATTAGTTTCTTTCTATGTCTGCTTCTGTTGATCGGAGGCTATTTTGTCTACGGGAAGATCGTAGAAAACACATTTGCACCGGATGACAGGGAGACGCCTGCTGTCAAAATTAATGACGGTGTGGATTACGTGGTAATGCCGCAGCGGAAGCTCTTTTTAGTGCAGCTTTTAAACATTGCCGGTCTGGGACCGATCTTTGGTGCCATGCAGGGAGCTCTGTGGGGACCGATCGTATTTTTATGGATCACATTTGGTACGATCTTTGCAGGCGGTGTCCATGATTACTTTTCAGGTATGCTTTCTGAAAGAAATAATGGTACATCAATTTCAGAGGTTTGTGGTATTTACCTTGGAAATGCAATGAAAAATGTGATGCGTGTATTCAGTGTGGTTCTGCTGGTTATGGTCGGAACTGTGTTTGCAGTCGGACCTGCAGGTCTGATCGTGACATTGTTCAAGGAGGGCGGAATCGGCGGAATTCTTGCCAGTACAGAATTCTGGCTCTGGATCATTCTGGCATACTATTTTATCGCAACATTTATTTCTATTGATAAGATCATCGGACGGATTTACCCGGTATTTGGAATCTGCCTGATCATTATGGCGGTAGGAGTTATCATTGGAATCTTTACACATTCCGAGTTTGTGATCCCGGAAATCTGGAATAACTTCTCCAGTATGCATCCGGACGGTGCGCCGATCTGGAGCGTTATGTTTATCACAGTTGCCTGCGGAGCGATTTCCGGATTCCATTCTACACAGTCACCGCTGATGGCACGTTGTATGAAATCAGAGCGTCAGGGACATTTTGTATTTTATGGAGCTATGGTGGCGGAAGGTGTGATCGCACTGATCTGGGCTGCTGCAGGATGCGCATTGTATGAAGTGACAGGCGGTCTGAGTACAGGATTAAGCGCGATTCTTGCAAATGGCCAGTCAGCAGCGATTTATGATGTCTGCTCAAAGACAATGGGAGGAATCGGAGTTGCACTGGCGATGATCGGTGTTATCGTATGCCCGATTACATCCGGAGATACGGCATTTAGAAGTGCAAGACTGGTATTGGCGGACTGGTTTAAGATCGAGCAGTCCAAATACAGCAAACGTTTGTTGCTTTGTGTTCCGTTGTTAGGTGCAGGTGCCATTATCGGACATCTGGATTATACGATCGTCTGGAGATATTTCAGCTGGACCAACCAGACACTGGCAATGATCGTTCTCTGGACAGCAAGTATGTATCTGTTCCGTGAGAAGAAGAATTACTGGCTGACAGCAGTTCCGGCTACCTTTATGAGTGCAGTCTCCATGACATATTTCTTCTATGCGAAAGAATGTCTGGGACTGGGAACAGCTGTTGCGTATCCGGCAGGTATCATTCTGGCAGCAGGATTCCTTGCCATTTTCCTGTATGCAACGAGAAAACCTGCGAAAGCAGCAAAATAAAGTGTTTTCATAAAACACAAACAGAAAGAACTGACACGAGATGATATGGAAACCAAAGCAGCTGGGCAGACAGAAAATAGAAGAGCGGGAGCTGGAAGCGGATAAAAAGAACTGCAGGAGATTCGGCCCCTGTGGAGTGGGTCAAAAGGCTCTTTATCTGAACAGCTTTTACTTTGACAGAAGATATTATGTAGCTCTGGACTCGATATCAAGAGTATTTAAAAGAGTAGCCATGAGTAAAGGCGGTTTTTCGGGAAAAGGAATGTTTGCCACGATTCCATATCTGGTCGTGCAGTATGACGGCGGAGAGGAAAAGCAGTGTATTTTCAAAAGAGAAGAGCAGGTAGATGCATTGCTTGACCATATCCGAAGTATCCGTCCCGAGATGCCGGTGCACAGCGTGCAGGCAGAAAAAAAACTGCTGGAGAAACAGCGGATACTTGAACAGAAAAAAGCAAGGATTGCTTTTTCGGATGCGCGGGAAGAAATCCAATGGTTAGAAAAATGTGCGCAGTTTTTGGAAAAAAGACCTGAGTTATATCGGGAACTGAGCAGCTGTGCGAAGAGAAAAAGAACCTATGATAAGAGCAATCCTGCTTATAAATGGGCAGCGCTTTTCATTACCCTGATGGGGATTGCGGCACTGGTTTACGGGATTTATGCGCTGGTCACAAAAGCGGGATTCGGAATTTATTTTCTGTTGTTCGGACTGGCCGCCATCTTTTTCTTCTCCAGTGCGAATGTTCTTCCTACTGCCCGCAATAACAGGCGGTATGTGGAAGACAGGCTGAAGAAGGCGACAGAAGCGATGTATCGCTACATTGCAGAATATCCGAAGTTTCCTCTTCCGGCGTGTTATGCACATCCGGCAGTACTTCGAAGAATGATTGATATTATTGCCCAAGAACGGACACGGTCTGTGGCAGAAGCTCTGGAATTGCTGAAGCAGGATTTGAAAGCAATGAATTCCAGTGTGGAGCTTGAGCAGGAAGAATACGATGAGGTCATGGCGATCAAGCCGATGTTCCTTGTCAGAGATTATGAATAACAGAGTAAAAAAGTTGAGGGAAGAATCAGAAACGGTTCTTTCCTCAACTTTTTATCGTATAAAAATTCCATAAAAATCCACTTGAAATATACCCCACAAGGGTATATAATCCATATATGAAATGGGGTGAAAGAAATGGAAGAAATAAGAGAGTGCTGCTGTCATACAAATAAGACAAAAGAACGTACAGAAAAAGAATACAAAGATCTCATCAACCGTCTGAACCGGATTGAAGGTCAGGTGAGAGGAATTAAAAAAATGGTGGAAAACGGCACCTATTGTACTGATATTTTGATTCAGGTCTCTGCAGTCAATGCAGCGTTGAACAGTTTCAATAAAGTATTATTAGGGAATCATATCCGTACCTGTGTAGCGGAAGACATCCGTCAGGGAAAGGAAGAGACCATTGAAGAATTGGTGACAACACTGCAAAAGTTGATGCGATAAGGGGAGGTGATATCATGAAGCAATACAATGTGAACGGAATGAGCTGCGCGGCGTGCAGCACAAGAGTGGAAAAAGCAGTGTCCAAAGTTGAGGGAGTGACCTCGTGTTCAGTCAGCCTCCTGACCAATTCCATGGGCGTGGAGGGAGATGCGAAAGAAGCAGACATTCTTGCAGCAGTGGAAAAAGCGGGATATTCAGCTTCTGTAAAGGGAGAGAATACCGCAAAGCCGGCAGAACATGCAGAAGAGGAATTTCTGAAAGATAAAGAGACTCCGGTTCTAAAAAAGCGGCTGATCTTATCGTTTTGTTTCCTTGTGCCGCTGATGTATCTTTCGATGGGACATATGATGTGGAACTGGCCGCTTCCCGGGATTCTGGCAGAGAATCATGTGGCAATGGGAATTTTACAGCTCTTGCTGACAGGATGTGTGATGATCATCAATCAGAAGTTTTTTGTCAGTGGATTTCAAAGTCTGCTGCACGGCGCGCCCAATATGGATACGCTGGTGGCACTTGGAGCAGGTGCTTCATTTGGCTACAGTACCTATGCATTGTTTGCCATGACAGATGCACAGATGCGTCAGGATATGGCAGGCGTGATGACTTATATGCATGAGTTTTATTTCGAATCTGCCGCGATGATCCTTACATTGATCACCGTCGGTAAGATGCTGGAGGCACGTTCCAAAGGAAAGACTACAGATGCCTTAAAAGGCCTGATGCGCCTGGCGCCAAAGACGGCGGTCGTGATCCGAGACGGGCAGGAACAGACAGTTTCCATCGAGCAGGTGAGAAAAGGAGATGTGTTTGTGGTTCGTCCGGGTGAGCATATACCCGTGGATGGTATTGTGCTGGAAGGAAGCAGCGCGATTGATGAATCTGCGCTGACAGGAGAAAGTATTCCGGTGGATAAAAAAGCAGGAGACATGGTATCAGCTGCTACGTTGAATCAGTCCGGATATCTCCGGTGTGAGGCATCCAGAGTAGGGGAAGATACGACATTATCTCAGATTATCCAGATGGTCAGTGATGCAGCGGCTACCAAAGCACCCATTGCAAAAGTGGCGGATCGGGTATCCGGAATTTTCGTCCCTGCAGTCATGGTGATCGCGGCGATTACATTTGTGGTATGGATATTGGCAGGAGAAAGTGTCGGATTTGCACTCGCAAGAGGAATTTCTGTTCTGGTGATCAGTTGTCCTTGTGCACTTGGGCTGGCAACTCCCGTTGCAATCATGGTGGGAAGCGGAAAAGGCGCAAAAAACGGTGTGATGTTTAAGACTGCTGTGTCGCTGGAAGAAACAGGAAAGGTACAGATCGTGGCATTGGACAAGACCGGGACGATCACAAGCGGAGAACCGAACGTTACAGATATCGTAACGGCGGAGGGAATCCGGCAGGGAGAATTATTACAGACCGCATATGCCCTGGAACAGAAAAGTGAGCATCCGCTGGCAAAAGCGGTGATGACGTATGCAGAAGAACAAAAGCTGACAGAGAGCGTGGAAATGACAGGATTTCAGGCAGTTCCGGGAAATGGTCTGTCCGGCTGGTGTGATGGAGAACGACTTTGGGGAGGAAATTTATCATTCATCCGAAAGACTTGCGCAGTTTCAGAAGATATGCAGGCAAAGGCAAAAGGGCTGGCAGATCAGGGAAAAACCCCGCTCTTTTTTGCAAAAGAAGATCAGCTTCTTGGAATCATTGCAGTTGCAGATGTGATCAAGAAAGACAGCCCAAAGGCCGTACAGGAACTGCAGAATATGGGAATCCGGGTCGTGATGCTGACCGGGGATAATGAGCAGACAGCCCGTGCCATCGGAGAGCAGGCCGGTGTGGACGAGGTGATCGCAGGCGTACTTCCGGAAGGAAAAGAGGCAGTCATCCGCAAATTGAAAAAAGTGGGAAAAGTAGCCATGGTCGGAGACGGCATCAATGATGCACCTGCACTGACAAGAGCAGATATGGGAATTGCCATCGGAGCAGGAACCGATATCGCGATCGATGCGGCAGACGTTGTCCTGATGAAGAGCCGCCTTTCCGATGTACCGGCAGCGATCCGCTTAAGCCGTGCGACCCTCAGGAACATTCACGAGAATTTGTTCTGGGCCTTCATTTACAATATCATCGGTATTCCGCTGGCTGCGGGCGTATGGATCCCGCTGTTCGGCTGGAAGCTGAACCCGATGTTTGGTGCGGCGGCGATGAGCCTTTCGAGCTTCTGCGTTGTGACAAACGCCCTGCGTCTGAATCTGTTTCGGATGCACGACGCGTCAAAAGATAAAAGAATCAAAAACGAAATTCCAAAGGAGGATCTGAACATGACAACAGAACAGGGAATGGTAAAAACCATGACAATCGAGGGCATGATGTGCGGCCACTGCGAGGCAAGAGTGAAGAAAACACTTGAGGCAATCGAGGGTGTTGCATCCGCAGAAGTAAGCCATGAAAAAGGAACAGCCGTTGTAACACTGACAGCCCCGGTATCAGACGATGTGCTGAAAACAGCCGTAGAGGCACAGGATTACACCGTAAAAGGAATCCAGTAAAACAGGAAACATTGAGAAAAGGGAAACGCGCCTGGAATGAAAATTTCCGGGCGCGTTTCCTTTTTTTACCAGATATAGCAAAAATATTGCAATTTGTTCGGAATTTTCGTGACAAAAGGACAAAAATCCGTTAGGATAGAGAAAAAGAAGAGCAAAAACAAAAGGGTTTTTAGGATCAGGAGGTTTTTACATTATGACAGAGTACAGACTTGCAAAGCCGGAAGAGTGGGAGGACTGCATCGAACTTGCAAACTACGTGTTCAGCACGGCACACCGTCCGCACGACTTTGAGCAGTTAATTCCAAGGGTTTATCAGGCAGGACCGGAAATGGCACGGATCCACCGCGTCGCTGTTGCGGAAAACGGCAGACTCCGGGCCGAGATTGCGGTGCTTCCGCAGCAAATGGCAGCAGGGGGTAAGCTGCTCCGCGCAGGATATGTGGGAAGCGTTTCCGTGCATCCAAAGGCAAGGGGCGAAGGCCACATGAAGCGTCTTCTTGGCGACTGGATTACGGATCTGGAAGGAACGTGTGATCTTCTGGCACTGGACGGTCAGAGACAGCGGTATGCCTACTTTGGCTTTACGCCGGGAAGTGAAAAATACACGTTTTACCTGGATGTGGCAAATGTGCGCCATACCTGGAAAAACGGGGAACTCTCCGCTTATACCTTTGCGCCGCTGTTTCCGGAAAACGGCGAAGCGGACGAAGAGGCGGCAGCCTTTGCAAAGAAGCTGAATGAGGAAAAACCGCTTTACGTGGTAAGAGAGGATGTGAAAGCCTGCCTGAAAACATTCGGTGAGCAGGCAATTGCAATCTGGAAAAACGGTGAGCGGATCGGATATCTGGCACTTTGCGGCGGAAACCAGGTTGTGGAAGCAGAAGTGTTGGAGGAACAGGATTTCGTTCCTGCACTTGCCGCTTATTTAAAAGAAAATGCGCTTGACTCTCTTTTCATTTCCATTCCGGTGTATGAGACCGGAAAAGCAGCAGCGTTATCGGAAGTCTGCGAGAGTTTCACAAAAGAGCGCTGCGGTTCCGCGATGTACCGCATTTTTGAGTTTGCGGACGTTATCGAGGCAATGCTGACCATGAAAGCAGAGACGATGGGCATCAGCGATGGAACGTGGTCTGCTGTACTGGAGGGGCAGCCGGTGACCGTGACGGTAAAAGATGGAACTGTGACCGTGACAGGGGAAGCCCATCCGGGGGCAGATGTACTCAACCGGGAGCAGGCGCAGGAACTGCTTCTTTCACCGCTGGCAAGTAAGGGAAGCAAGGTTCCATCTGAAATCTGGAAGAACATTCCATCCGACTGGTTCCCGCTTCCGCTGTACTGTGCGACGGCAGACGAATTTTAGGCAATGACTGTTGGGAGGCAGAGAAATATGAACGAGACAGCGAAACGAGACAGAAGAGACGAAAAAGAAGAAATCCGGTACCATGTGATTTTCTACGGCCAGGTGCAGGGCGTGGGGTTCCGTTACCGGGCGTATTATGCTGCCTACCAGCTCGGACTGACCGGCTGGGTGAGAAACTGCTGGGATGAGACGGTGGAGATGGAGGTGCAGGGTGATGAGGAGACGATCACGGAGATGATCAAAAGGATCCGCACCTCCAGCTACATCGAAATCACGGATGCAAAATGGACGAAGATTCCGCTGGAATCGGAATTCGGTTTTCATATCCGTTGATCAGGGCTGCTTTTTCTCTTTTTCCGGAATTTCGACGAGAATGATATCGTTGCCGATCTGGCAGATGCGGTCCCATGGGATCACAAAATCCTCGCCGTGGCAGAAAAAGCCGCAGAATTTCACAGGACCCGGAAGAACGAGTCCGGTAAGATGTCCCGTTTTTGGATTGAATTCCACATCAATCGGACAGCCGAGCGTTTTGCAGGTGCAGATATTGATAACTTCTTTCTGGCGGAGATCTACAACGCGCATGCGGTGCTCCTTTTTACTGATTCCTATGGAAAAACATATGCGAAAATGTTGCTGCAGTTGACTTGAATTTCACGGAAAAATGCGTATACTGTAAAAGTAGAAAACTTTCCGAAATACTTATTTAGAAACGAGGACGAAAGATATGAGATGTCCATTTTGTAATCAGGATAATACCCGGGTTGTGGATTCACGCCCGATTGAAGACAGCAATGCGATCCGCCGCCGCCGGATGTGCGATGTCTGCGGCAGACGCTTTACGACATACGAAAAAGTGGAGACGATCCCTTTGATCGTCATCAAAAAAGATATGAACCGCGAGCAGTATGACCGCTCGAAAATCGAGACCGGTATCCTGCGCGCCTGCCACAAACGGCCGGTGTCCGCCGAGAAGATCAACGAGATGGTCAACAAGGTGGAGACGGAGCTTTTCAACGGCGAGGAACGCGAGATTCCAAGCTCTGTGATCGGAGAGAAGGTCATGCATTACTTAAAAGACCTGGATCAGGTGGCGTACGTCCGCTTTGCGTCGATTTACCGTGAGTTCAAGGACGTCAACACGTTCATGGACGAGCTGAAAAAGATGCTCGACAAATAGCGGGAGGCAAAAAAATGGAAGTGTCGAACTATATTAAAATGCGCGATCAGATGCAGGAGCGCTTTCTGACGTACGATCAGAAGGAGATCGAAGGGAAGTATGGCTTTGCCTTTGATGACGATTATTTCTATGTGCCGTACCTTTTTGAGGAGTGGAGAGTGAACCGCCATACCGGCGTTGCAGAGGGCTCAAAAGACCATTTTCTTCATGTGCACCAGGGCAGTTTCAATGAGACACTGACGATTTTCGACCTGCTCTGCTGCGGAAAGAAGGAGATTGTGCTCGCCGGCACGTATGCGCGCACCAATTCCTTAAAGGGAACGATCAAAGGCCGCACGATTGCGTCCGGCGTTCACGACAGCCGCGCCGCACGGTATGACGGGCATGTGGAACAGCTGAAAAAAGCATGCGTTTCCCTTAGCGGAAAACCATATTCCCCGGGAGACGCTGCTTTTGTTTTTCATGTCTTTCCGTTTCTGCCGCTCGTCTTCCAGTTCTGGGAGTCCGATGAGGAATTCCCGCCGGTGCTGAAGTTTATGTGGGATGAAAACGTCCTCGATTATCTGCGGTTTGAGACGCTGTATTACGTGATGGGAGACTTCCTGGACGCACTGGATCAAGCCTTCGATGCATGTAAAACAGAAGCCTGATACCTTTTGTGAGACAAAATCTTACGAAAATTTTCCGAATGTTTATAAAAATTTCAGTATACGAATCCCCTGGTTTAATGCTATAATGAGTGAAAGTAAGTAAAAAGAGAGAAGAGAAAGGGGAATGCATATGGCTTTTAGCATGAAAGTAACACCGGAAATAGAGGAACTGACAAACATCTGTCTGGATAACTCCAAAATGGATGTTTCGCTGTATGGGCAATACGATGTAAAACGCGGACTGCGCGATATCAACGGCGTTGGCGTCCTTGCGGGACTGACACAGATTTCAAACGTTGTGTCTTCGGATATCATTGACGGCGTCAAAACGCCGTGTGACGGACGTCTGTACTACCGCGGCATCAACGTGGAAAAACTGACCCAGGGCTTTTTAAGTGAAAACCGTATGGGATTCGAAGAAGTTGCGTATCTGCTCTTATTTGGAAATCTGCCGAATGAAGAGCAGCTCAATCATTTTAAGACAATCTTAAAACAGCAGCAGTCCCTGCCGAAGAACTTTGTGCGTGACGTTGTTATGAAAGCGCCGACCAAGGACATGATGAACACTCTGTCCCGAAGCGTTCTGACCCTGTACGCGTACGACAACCACGCAGATGATACCTCCCTTCCGAATGTGCTTCGCCAGTGCATTAACCTGATTTCTGTTTTCCCGATGCTGTCCGTCTATGGCTATCAGGCGTACAACCATTATATCAAGGGAAAAAGTTTATATATCCACAACCCGTCGAAGAAGCTTTCGACTGCAGAAAATATTCTTCTGATGCTCCGACCGGATCAGAAGTACACTCCGCTGGAGGCGAAGATCCTCGATCTTGCCCTCGTTCTCCACATGGAGCACGGCGGCGGTAACAACTCGACCTTTACAACACATGTTGTTTCTTCTTCCGGAACCGATACGTACTCCGCAATTGCAGCGGCGCTCGGCTCCTTAAAGGGACCGAAGCACGGCGGTGCAAACATCAAGGTTGTGCGGATGTTCGACGATATGAAGTCACACGTCAAAGACTGGACGGATGAGGAAGAAGTATCGAATTACTTAAGAAAGCTGCTGCATAAAGAGGCGTTCGACCAGAAAGGTCTGATTTACGGTATGGGCCATGCGGTTTACTCCATTTCCGACCCGCGTGCGCGCATCTTTAAGAGTTTCGTTGAGCAGCTGGCAAAAGAAAAACACAGAGAGAAAGATTACCGGCTGTACGCTATGGTCGAGGAACTGGCTCCGAAGATCATCGGCGAGGAGCGCCATATTTACAAAGGTGTATCCGCAAACGTCGACTTCTAC
>OHFN01001478.1_pt1 | contig 10536 bp, 10 predicted proteins | sample 1567571 | NCBI WGS metagenome assembly OHFN01 (sample SAMEA3879533, study PRJEB24766) | human gut metagenome | biome: human-associated habitat; feature: feces | place: USA | collected 1985/1987
TTGGCAGGACCACTTTGGTCAGTGCGTGGTGTCTCGTTCCGTGGAGTGTGTAAATGAGCTTGATCTTTTCTTCATCGATTGTTGTGAAACTGGTGTACAGATTTAAAATGCTTCCAAAGATCGCAACGGACATTCCGGCAATAATAATGGTTGTCTGGTTTGCTCCGAGCCAGACGATAAGAAGCGGTGCCAGGGCGGATTTCGGAAGACTGTTCAACACGACCAGATAAGGATCCAGTATTTCGGATAATTTTTTGCTGTACCACAAAATAACTGCGATCAGAATACTGATTCCGGTAACGAACAGGAAGCTTAAAATCGTTTCGAAAAGTGTGATTCCAAGATGGAGAAAAATACTTCGGTCAAGGACCATGCTCCAAAAGCAGCGGACAATCTTGGCAGGACTGCTGAAAACGAAAGAGTCGATCATTCCCAGGCGGGAAGTGATCTCCCAGAGTCCCAGAAAAAGGATCAGGATCAGGAGTCTTGATAAATTGACGATCAGGTGATGGCGTTTTTGGAGGAGTAGATAACGTTTCTGCCTGTTTGAAAGTTCAGACATTTTGATTCAGCTCCTTCCATAAAATATTGAAGTATGTCTTAAACTCCGGAGCGTTGCGGCGTTTAAGAGGGGTGTCAGAGGCCAGGGAGAAGGTGACGGGAACGATACGTGCAATGGAGGCCGGACGTTTGCTGAGGATGAAGATGGTATCTGCAAGGCTGATCGCTTCGGAAAGGTCATGTGTCACTAACACAGCAGTGCGGCCGGAATCCCGTATGATCTGTCCGATATCATCTCCTACGGAAAGCCGTGTCTGATAATCCAGAGCAGAAAATGGTTCATCCAGAAGTAAAAGATCGGGTTCTAGGATCAAAGTGCGGATTAAAGCGGCTCTCTGGCGCATTCCTCCGGAGAGTTCAGAAGGGCGTGAGTCGGCAAATTTTTCCAGTCCATAGGTTTTTAACAGCTCCCGTGCATGGGTTTTGGCAGCAGCAGTCAGTGTATGCTGGATTTCCAGTCCCAGGAGGATGTTGTGATAAATTGTTCTCCATTCAAAGAGGTGGTCGTGCTGCAGCATATAACCGATATTGGTCGCGCTTTCTTTTAATGATTTTCCATTGAGCAGAATCTCCCCCTCTTCCGGTTTCAAAAGACCGGCGATCAGTGAGAGCAGTGTGGACTTGCCGCATCCGGATGGACCGACAATTGCCACAAATTCTCCCGGTTTCACGGAAAGGGAAATATCTGACAGTGCTTTTGTTTCGCCTTCCAGAGTATGATAGGCATAGCTTAAGTGATCCAGTGTTAAAATTGGTTCCATACAGACACTCCATTCGACAAGTATATAATCAGTTTATGGAAAACAAGAAAATCTGTGCGTTTCTTTTGGAAAATCCGACATTTCTTTACAGATATCCCGGAAAGACGTATACTATAATAGATTGTAAAAAAGGAAAGAATGAAAATCCGGAGGAAACAAACGATGAATGTGATAAATTATCAGAAAGAACTGGATAAAACGATCGTAAGTCTCCAGAAAGAGGGACGTGTGCCAAAACTTTTGCTGCACAGCTGCTGTGCGCCGTGCAGCAGTTATGTATTGGAGTACTTGTCAGAGTATTTTGAAATCACGGTATTTTATTATAATCCGAACATTTATCCGGAAAGTGAATATACAAAACGGATTCTGGAGCAGCAGGAGCTGATATCCCGTATGAATCTGAAGCATCCGGTCAGTTTTCTGGCGGGAAATTATGAGAAGGATCGCTTCTACCGGATGGCAGAGGGGCTGGAAGATGTCAAAGAGGGCGGCGCCAGATGCTTTAAATGTTATGCGCTCAGGCTTCGGGAGACGGCACAGATGGCAAAAAAAGCCGGTTATGATTATTTTACGACCACACTTTCTATCAGTCCTATGAAAAATGCAGCCAAGTTAAATGAGATCGGACTGGCGGCACAGAAAGAGTTTGGAGTGAAATACCTGCAGTCTGACTTTAAAAAGAAAAACGGATACAAACGATCCATTGAGTTATCCAAAGAATATGGATTGTATCGGCAGGATTACTGCGGTTGTGAGTTTTCACAAAGAAGCAGTACACAATAGAGCGGAAACTGTCACAGTTTTCTATGGACATATAACACGTTAATGTGTTAAACTAATTGCAATCTGAAAAGATACTATCGGAGAAAAGGAGACAGGGGAATGGCACAGTTATGGGGCGGTCGTTTCACAAAAGAAACAGACAAGCTGGTATATAATTTTAATGCATCGATCTCTTTTGATCAAAAATTTTATGCGCAGGATATCCGGGGAAGCATCGCACATGTGACAATGCTTCAAAAGCAGGGAATTTTGACAAAAGAGGAGAAAGAGAGCATCATTGAAGGTCTGAAAGGGATTCAGGCAGATGTGGAGAACGGGACACTTGAGATCACGGATGAGTATGAAGATATCCACAGCTTTGTAGAGGCGAATCTGATCGACCGGATTGGAGATGCAGGGAAGAAACTGCACACCGGAAGAAGCAGAAATGATCAGGTGGCACTGGATATGCGGCTGTACACAAGAGACGAGATCGAAGCACTGGATACACTTTTAAAAGAATTGCTGGAAGTGCTTTTAAAACTGATGAAAGAGCATATCGAGACGTATATGCCGGGATTTACACATCTTCAGAAAGCACAGCCGGTGACACTTGCGCATCATCTTGGCGCATATTTTGAAATGTTCAAAAGAGACCGTCTCAGAATGAAAGATATCAGAAAACGCATGAACTACTGCCCGCTTGGAGCAGGGGCTCTTGCGGGGACAACTTATCCGCTGGATCGGGAATATACGGCAGAGCTGCTTGGATTTGACGGACCGACCTTAAACAGTATGGATTCCGTATCTGACAGAGATTATCTGATCGAGATGCTGTCAGCAATGTCTACCGTGATGATGCACTTAAGCCGTTTCTGTGAGGAAGTGATCATCTGGAATTCCAATGAGTATCAGTTTGTGGAGATTGATGATGCGTACAGTACCGGAAGCAGCATTATGCCGCAGAAGAAGAATCCGGATATCGCAGAGCTTGTGCGCGGAAAGACAGGAAGAGTTTACGGGGCATTGATGTCCCTTCTGACGACAATGAAGGGAATCCCGCTTGCATATAATAAAGATATGCAGGAAGACAAAGAGCTGGTGTTTGATGCCATTGATACGACAAAAGGCTGTCTGGCATTATTTACGGGGATGCTTCGCACCATGAGGTTCAGAAAGCAGCGGATGGAAGACAGTGCAAAGAATGGTTTTACAAATGCGACAGATGCGGCGGATTATCTGGTCAATCACGGCGTGCCGTTTCGGGATGCTCACGGGATTGTAGGACAGCTGGTTTTATATTGTATTGATAAAAATATCGCCCTTGATGATATGAGTCTGGAGGAGTATAAGGCAATCTCTCCGGTATTTGAAGAAGATATCTATGAGGCCATCAGCATGAAGACTTGTGTGGAAATGCGAAATACCATCGGAGCACCGGGGAAAAGTGCCATGGAGCAGGCAATCGCACTGGAAGAAGCATATTTGAAAGAAGAATAGCAGGTTTGCTGTTTTCAAATAAAAATGAGAGGAAAGGACAGAAAGAAGATGGAAAAGAAATTAAAAGTTGGAATTTTAGGAGCAACAGGAATGGTCGGACAGAGATTTATCTCTTTGCTTGAGAATCACCCGTGGTTTGAGGTTGTGACAGTGGCAGCAAGTCCGCGTTCTGCAGGAAAGACTTATGAAGAGGCAGTCGGAGACAGATGGAAAATGACAACTCCAATGCCGGAAGCAGTGAAAAAACTGGTTGTTATGAATGTAAACGACGTAGAACATGTTGCGTCTACGGTAGATTTTGTATTCAGCGCAGTGGATATGACAAAAGAAGAGATCAAAGCGATCGAAGAAGAATACGCAAAGACAGAGACACCGGTCGTGTCAAACAACAGTGCGCATCGTTGGACACCGGACGTGCCGATGGTAGTGCCGGAGATCAATTCAGAGCATTTTGATGTGATCAAGGATCAGAAAAAACGCCTTGGAACAACACGTGGATTTATCGCAGTAAAACCAAACTGTTCGATCCAGAGCTACGCGCCGTGTCTGGCTGCATGGAAAGAGTTCGGACCAAAAGAAGTAGTGGCAACGACTTACCAGGCCATTTCCGGAGCGGGAAAGACATTCAAAGACTGGCCGGAGATGGTGGAAAATATCATTCCATATATTGGCGGAGAGGAAGAAAAGAGTGAGCAGGAGCCGCTGCGTGTTCTCGGAAAAGTAGAAAACGGCGAGATCGTAAAGGCTCAGCTTCCGAAAATCACTTGCCAGTGCATCCGTGTTCCTGTATTAAACGGACATACAGCTGCCGTATTTGTAAAATTCCGTAAAAAGCCAACCAAAGAGGAGCTGATTGATCGTCTGGTAAGCTTTAAGGGACTTCCTCAGGAATTAGAGCTGCCCAGCGCACCGAAGCAGTTTATTCAGTATCTGGAAGAGGACAACCGTCCACAGGTGAAACTGGATGTAGATTATGAGAACGGAATGGGAGTGTCAATCGGACGACTGAGAGAAGATTCGATGTTTGACTTCAAATTTGTAGGACTTTCCCACAACACAGTCAGAGGAGCAGCAGGTGGAGCAGTTCTCTGCGCAGAAGCTCTGACAGCAAAAGGGTTTATTCAGGCAAAATAAAGATTGAGAAAGGGGGATTCTCCTATGGGAATGACAATGACACAGAAGATACTGGCAGCACATGCAGGGCTGGAATCTGTAACTGCAGGACAGCTGATCGAGGCAAAGCTGGATATTGTGATGGCAAATGACATCACAGGACCGATGGCGCTGCCGATTCTGAAGCAGATGGCAGATCAGGTGTTTGATAAAGAGAAGGTTGTATTTGTACCGGATCATTTCACCCCGAACAAAGACATCAAATCCGCAGAAAATTCAAAAGCGATCCGTGAATTTGCAAAAGAACAGGGATTGAAATGGTATTTTGAACAGGGCAAGTCCGGAGTAGAGCATGCTATCCTTCCGGAGGCAGGCGTGGTGACAGCAGGAGAATGCATCATTGGTGCAGACTCCCACACCTGTACCTATGGAGCGCTGGGTGCGTTTTCAACCGGTATGGGAACGACCGATATCGCAACCGGTATGGCAACCGGTGAGATCTGGTTTAAAGTTCCGGCGGCGATTCAGTTTGTACTGACTGGAAAACCTGGAAAATATGTCAGCGGAAAAGATATCATCATCCACATCATCGGCAAGATCGGTGTAGATGGGGCACTTTACAAATCCATGGAGTTTACCGGAGACGGAATTGCACATTTGTCTATGGATGACCGTTTTACCATGGCGAACATGGCGATTGAAGCAGGTGCGAAGAACGGAATCTTCCCGGTGGATGAAAAGACAAAAGCATATTTAGAAGAGCATTCGAAAAAAGAATATCAGATTTTCGAGGCAGATGAGGATGCAGATTATGAACAGGTTGTAACCATTGATCTTTCCGAAGTGCGTCCGACAGTTGCATTTCCGCATCTTCCGGGCAATGCAAAGACCATCGATGAGATCGAGGCGATGGAACCGATCAAGATCGATCAGGTAGTGATTGGTTCCTGCACCAACGGAAGAATGGAAGACATGCGGAAAGCAGCGGCTGTCTTAAAAGGGCGTACGGTGCATCCGGATGTGCGTGTAATGGTTATCCCGGCAACTCAGAAGATTTACAAACAGTGTATCAAAGAGGGGCTGCTTGATATTTTTGTAGATGCAGGCTGTGCAGTCAACACACCGAGCTGTGGACCGTGTATGGGCGGTCATATGGGTGTTATGGCAGCAGGAGAACGCTGTGTATCTACGACAAACCGGAATTTTGTAGGAAGAATGGGACATGTAGATTCTCTCATTTATCTTGCATCTCCGGAAGTGGCAGCGGCGAGTGCGATTGCAGGATATATTGCAAATCCGGAGAGGGCAGGTGTAGAGGCATGAGAGCACAGGGACACGTTTTTAAATATGGAGACAATGTAGATACGGATGTGATTATTCCGGCAAGATATCTGAATTCATTTGATGCAAAAGAGCTGGCATCACATGCCATGGCAGATATTGATCCGGAGTTTGCAAAAAAAGTGCAGGCGGGAGATCTGATCGTGGCAAAGAAAAACTTTGGCTGCGGTTCTTCTCGTGAACATGCTCCTATCGCTATTAAAGCAAGTGGTATTTCATGTGTAATTGCAAGCACATTTGCCCGTATCTTTTATCGCAACGCTATCAATATCGGCTTGCCGATATTAGAATGTCCAAAAGCCAGTGAGCGAATCGATACTGCGGATGAAATTGAAATTAATTTCGATACGGGTGAAATTATTAATCATACAAAAGGGGAAAGTTATCAGGCAGAACCATTTCCTGCTTTTATCCAAAACATCATGAAACATAACGGTTTGATGAATGCTATTAAGGAGGGGAAGGAATGAAAAAACATATTGCAGTAGTTCCCGGAGATGGAATAGGTCCGGAAATTGTAAGAGAAGCTATTAAGGTGTTAGATTGTATCGCTGAAAAGTATGATCATGAATTTACGTATACGCATGTCATTGCTGGTGGCTGTGCCATTGACCAATTTGGTAAAAGCCTGCCAGAAGAAAGTCTGCAGCAATGTTTAGATTCTGATTCGGTTTTATTAGGTGCTGTCGGTGGTCCTAAATGGGATAACGTCGATCCTAGTATTCGTCCTGAAAAGGCCTTGTTGGGTATTCGTAAGGAATTGGGCTTGTATGCAAACTTACGTCCAGCTAAAATCTTTCCGCAACTTGCAGATGCATCGCCATTACGTCAGGATATTGTAGCAAAAGGCATTGATTTTATGGTCGTACGGGAGTTAATCGGTGGTGTATACTTTGGGGAAAAGAAGACAGAAGAAATCAATGGCGAACTTGTCGCAAGTGATCATATGAATTATGCGGAACATGAGATTCGCCGTATTGCCCATACGGCTTTCCAAACTGCCCGTAAACGTCATCATAAGGTCATATCTGTGGATAAAGCAAATGTATTAGATACCTCACGTTTATGGCGTAAGGTCGTACATGAAGTTGCCAAGGAATATCCTGATGTTGAGGTTGCGGATATGCTGGTAGATAATACGGCGATGCAAATCGTGAAAAATCCTGCGCAGTTTGATGTTGTCGTCACAGAAAATATGTTCGGTGATATCTTAAGTGATGAAGCAAGCATGATTACTGGTAGTATCGGTTTGATTCCAAGTGCATCTTTAGGGGATAGCAAGCGTGGTATGTATGAGCCAATCCATGGTTCTGCACCAGATATTGCAGGGCAAAATATTGCGAATCCGATCGGAACGATCTTAGCGGCAGGTATGATGTTGAAATATGCATTCGATTTAGATACGGAATATGCGCAAATAGAAAAAGCAGTAGAAGATGTATTAGCAGATGGCTATCGCACAGCCGATATCATGGAAGACGGGAAAAAACATCTGTCTTGCAGCGAGATGGGAGATAAAATCGTCGAATATTTGAATAAGGCATAGGCAACTATGTCTTTTGTCATAAGAAGTATTAGGGTAATAAATAAGTTATAAATAAAAGGAGAATGGATAATGTTATTAAAAAATGCACAGATTTATACAATGGAAGAAGAACAGGTCATAAAAGGCGATATCTTAATTCAAAATGGGCGAATTGCGGCAATTGGGCATGTGGAAACGGAAGATGAAGTATGCATTGATTTGAATGGAAAACGCGTTTACCCGGGAATGGTGGAAGCTCATTGTCATTTAGGTATGGAAGAAAGTGCCATTCGCAGTGAAGGTAATGATGTAAATGAGAGCAGTGATCCTATCACACCGCAGGTAAGAGGCATTGATGGCTGCTATCCGTTGGATGAAACGATTGTAAATGCACGTAATGCCGGTATTACAACAGTAGCGGCTGGTCCTGGAAGTGCCAATGTCATTGGCGGAACCTTTGTTGCATATAAGACGTATGGTGTCAGCATGGATGAAATGGCAATTAAAAATCCGGTCGCTATGAAATGTGCTTTTGGTGAAAATCCAAAACGTGTGTATCAGGATTCTCGTATCAAAACACGAATGAACGTAGCTGCTTTATTAAGAGAAACCTTATTTAAGACCAAGGAATATCTTGCAAGAAAAGAAGCAGCACAAGGGGATATCACGAAGATGCCTGCTTTTGACATGAAACTAGAAGCGATGATTCCGGTGATTCAGGGGGAACTGCCTTTAAAATGCCACGCCCATCGCTGTGATGATATCTTAACTGTTTTAAGAATTGCGAAAGAATTTGATATTAAGGTGACTTTGGATCATTGTACGGATGGAGAAATAATTAAGAAACAAATAAAAGACAGCGGTTTTGCGGCAATTGTCGGACCTTCCTTAACCCACAAATCAAAATATGAGTTAGCTAATAAATCTTTTAAAACACCTTATGAATTATATAAAGAAGGTATTCTGATTGCGATAACTACGGATTCTCCGGTAGTACCTCAGGAATATTTGCCATTGTGTGCAGGATTGGCGATGAAAGAAGGATTACCGGAAATAGAAGCAGTCAAGGCGATTACCATTAATGCAGCAAAAATATTAGGCTTGGATGAGCGCATTGGCAGCTTAAAGGTTGGTAAGGATGCAGATATGGTAATATGTGATGGTTCTATATTGGATCCGCAAACAACGGTATACCATACCATTATTGATGGGGAAATCGTTTATTCCAAGGCATAAGAAAGAACAGCAAGTAGAACTGTTATTACTTTACGTATTTGAGAGAATCACAGTATTTGAAAAATACATATCAATTTTGGAAGATGTTTTATTGTATTGATGATGTCAAAAGAACTATTTGTGAATGGGCTCATGAAGGGTAAATAACAAGCAAAAAGTGTAGATGATTTAGGAAAAAAGAAGATTACAAGCTATTGCATCATCAATTAAATAGCTTTGCTAATCTTCTTTTACTTTGTTTCTTATTATCTTTCTTGTTATGAAGAAGCTTGTAGGGTGTTACTTAATACTTCTTTCCATTCTTTTAATTTCGGTGCGGTGATTTTAATCACATTTGCTTCTTTCGTTTCAACGATCAAAGCTTTTCCCAACAGACCGAATTTTCCATCACGTACTTCCTTTATCATTGTAATAGGAACCGAAACTACACCATAATTACTTGTAATTTTATTCATGATGGAAGCAGTGAGAACCGTGGAACGATTAAAACCCTCTAATTTTTCCGGTATGACAAGAAAGCGCTGATTCGTAAGTATGATCGTCGCATTTGCACTCATTTTTCCAAAAAATTGCTTATCCTCCATAGTATAAGTGCCTGGCGAATTTCTTATAATCTTTTCACTGTTTACCTTTATTAAATCAGTACCGCATACAGGACAATAGATGATTTTATCATTGGTATCATCAAGGGTGTATGCACAAATGGGACATGTAGTTGTTTTCATAAAGTATAAGACCTCCTATTTTCATTTTGTTTTATCACATTTTTAAGTATACCATAGGATACAGGCAGTATGAATATCATTATTGTAAGGTTGTTACCTGTAAAGCAATGTTGATGAAATCCTGCATGGCAGGAGTAACATATTTATTGTGATGATAGATAATGAAATATTTACGTTGTAGATTAATGTCTTCTACATACAGACGCTGGATGGATTGGTTTTGTAAGTCTTCTTTCACCATCTGATAGGGCAATATGGAAATGCCAAAGCCTCGTTGCACTCCTTTTACCAAAGCTCTGGTACTAGCACTTTCCCAAATAGGAGTGACATTCATATTGTAAAGCTGTAGGATAGAATCAATGACAGCTCTGGTACCACTGCTGCGTTCTCTTAACAAAAAAGGTTCTTGTAAGAGATCCGCAAAACTTAAATGTTCATGTTTGGTAAACGGATGCTCATTGGCACATAAGATAACTAGCTCATCTTGAAAGAAAGGTAATTTTTCTATGGATGGATGTGTTGGGATACCTTCTACCATTGCTAGATCTAATTCATTGTTTAAGATCTTACTTTCTAGCATAGCGCTTGTTTCAATTAAGACCTGACAGTTTCGTTTTGGATAATTTTGTTGATATTGGGCAAGAAAATCACATAGAAAAGAGTTCGCTATGGTGATACTAGAGCCTATATGCAGTGGTTCATATTCACTGACACTTTGAATGGATTCCTCCATTTCATTGAATAAAGAGGTGATATGTGTTGCATACTTTAAAAGGCGTTCACCTTGTTCTGTGATATAAAGCTTGCGTGATATACGATCAAACAAGGTGATTTGATAGTATTCTTCCAATTCGCGAATGGCTAAGGATACGCTAGGCTGTGCAATGTTGAGCATAGCAGCAGCTTTTGTAACGCTGCCACATCTACAAACAGCCGCAAAGATGCGTAAGTGTCGTAATGTCATAAAAAAGCCCCTTTCATAATAAAATCTTATAAACTATATATGATAATA
>OHFN01001495.1_pt1 | contig 10439 bp, 10 predicted proteins | sample 1567571 | NCBI WGS metagenome assembly OHFN01 (sample SAMEA3879533, study PRJEB24766) | human gut metagenome | biome: human-associated habitat; feature: feces | place: USA | collected 1985/1987
GTTAAACACAATAGTAGAACAAAAATATGAAACCCTCCCCCTGCCGTGTCCCGTGGCATTACGGGGTGTTTCCATAAGGAAATATAGGGAGAGTGCCCGCAGGGCGAGGGGGTTAAAACAAAAGACACACAAATTCCAAGAACAAACCCTCCGAAGAAAGTTCAATCATGCCATAAATCAAAGATGGCAAGACCATACATTTGCCTAAAAAAACAGAAGTATGGAAACACAAGAACAAATTTTGAAAGAACAACGGTTGAAAATAGAAACACTCCGGTATCGAATCCTGTTACGATACTACGAGTTACTGCTCACATTAGATGTAATGACACAACCCAACGAAGTGAAAACATTGATGGGGTATATCAACACACTCGAACGCTACGCCAAAAAGTATGAAACAAAACCCGTTAAAAAGAAATCGGGAAAGCGAAAAGAGCATATCGACGAAATACCGGTAACCGATGAAAATACCGGAAGCGAAGAAACGGATTATATGCCCGACAATCCGAGTAACCTTTTCGACCTGTTGGAGGACAGCGACGAGACATACCCTCCCGAAGCCGATGTGTTGCCCACCGACATAGACGACTTTTTAAGAGCCGGTTATGCCCGTTATCTGAAACAAAAAGAAAATAAAGAGAAAAACAATCCGGCTCACCCGCAATTAGAGGATTCTCAACCTTGAAAAAAATGTAAAGACCGAGAACAAAATGCGAGAAATAATTGTTATCTTGCAATAGATATAACAGTATAAAATTATGCCACACCGTCTTTTCGTTCTCCTCTTTGGAATATTATTCATAGGTCTCCTCCCCGGTTCGGCTCGACAATCCCCGGACAAAATATGGCATAAACTCGATTCCATTCAAAACTATCGGACCGAGTTCACATATACAGTGACATTACCACTCACCGATTCGGAAATAAACTATCGGGCAGAACTCTCCTATCGAAAAAATCCAATCGACACACTTTGCGGATATTCATACTTAATCGATTACAAAGCCGAGAACGATACATGCCCGTATGCCAATTTTATGGCTTACGACAACGGCGATTACTTCCGGTTCGACCGTGATCGGCTACGAGAATATCATCATCGCGAAGACAAAGAACCGTTCGCACATAAAGGTAACAATCCGGGAGTACACCGTTCGGGACTGTTCACCGAACTTTTCCCGGCTGAAATATCCCGACAATTAAAAACATTCGTCGGGAAAAAAGATTGTCTCGTACAATTTTTCCCCGACACGCTTGTACAGGACCGTCTGTGCGACGCCATACTCGTGAATGACTCCATAAAGGGCGAATTGTCCCGAACCATACTCTATACATTCGACACCCACGACGGGATGCCCCTATATCGGGAAACCGAAAATAATCCGGGTCATTTAGGTTCGCAAACCGTTACTGTAAAATATTCGGGAAACGATACGGATACGAAATTCCCCTCCGACTATTTCGGTGAGACCAACCTGCTGAAAAATTATGGAGAAATATTCCTCCGATTCCGCGAAGGCACTTATGCATCCTCCGACCGGGTAGGACAAAAAAGTCCGGAGTTTTCCCACAAATGGGGTGAACATCGGTTTTCTTCCGATCAGTTGAAAGGACAAAACTGCCTGCTCTTATTCCTCGACGAACGAGGCGAATTTTGCAAACAAGCCCTACAAATAGCCGAATCCGTATCCTTGCAAGAAAATCTGACGCCGGTTATACTCTACATAGAGAAACAACCCGAGAACATAGAAAACCGTTCGGGAGCCATCATACTGGAATATACCGGAAAAACAGCCAGCGAGTATGGCGTGACAGGCTACCCCACCCTCTTCCTGCTCGACCCCGAAGGCACGATACGATTCGTAAAAATAGGATATTCCCCGCTACTGGCCGAAGAACTCGAACTCGCCGTCAGGCAAATACTACACGACCGGCCCATACAAGCGCAGAAAAACAAATAGTTTCATCTATAAATTAACAACAATGGAAAAAATCACTTTCAAAGGCACACCCGTACATACTTACGGTAAATTGCCGAAAGTAGGAAGCCAAGCTCCCTGCTTCACACTTACTCGATCCGACTTGACTGAACTTTATTGTCACGACCTCAAAGGACGTCGCATTGTACTGAACATCTTTCCAAGTCTCGACACTTCGGTCTGTGCTACTTCGGTGCGTAAATTCAATGAGCTGGCAGCATCTCTGGACAATACGACCGTCGTGGCCGTCTCCAAAGATCTACCTTTCGCCCAATCACGCTTTTGCACGACCGAAGGCATTAAAAACTTAATTGCCGCATCGGCATTCCGTTCGCCCGAATTTTCAAAAGATTACGGTGTGGAAATGGTAGACGGCCCGTTAGCCGGACTATTGGCCCGTGCAGTCGTGGTCATTGACGAAAATGGAAAAGTCATTCACGCCGAACTCGTCCCCGAAATCGCACAAGAACCCGACTATGAAGCCGCTATAAAAGCGTTGAAATAAACTTCGACCCACACAACTGAATCCCTTCCTCTATATCGAATGTAAAACGATATAAAGGAAGGGATCACAATGTTATTCTATTTCAGATCTGCTGTTTTAATACCGACAACCTCTGATCGTTTCTATCAAACGTACAAAATCATCTGGATATACATCACCGATATTACCGATACGGAATGTATCTGCCTTAGAAATCTTCCCCGGGTAAATAACAAAACCCTTTTCTTTCAGTTGCACATAAAACGACTTGAAATCAAACCCTTTATGTGGATAAAAGAACGAAGTAATGATAGGCGACTGTACCTCATCGGGTAACAAAGTTTCGAATCCGAGTGTACGCATACCGTTTACCAATACATCGTGATTTTCACAATATCGTTTATAGCGTGCGGTTACGCCCCCTTCTTCCGTAAGCTCTTCCATAGCTTGTTTAAATGCCCGCACCACATGAGTAGGAGAAGTAAAGCGCCATTTACCATGCCCTTTCTCCATCGTTTCCCACTGATCGTAAATATCGAGAGAGAGAGAGATTTAGACACCCCACGGCAACGCATCAGTTCAGATTTACGAGCGATGATGAATCCAAAGCCGGGAACTCCTTGTATACATTTATTAGCACTACTTATCATAAAGTCGACACCCAACTCTTGCAAATCGATGGGAATGCCTCCAAAACTACTCATTGCATCTACAATCAGTCGCTTGCCATACACCTTGACTATGTGAGCAATGTCTTTTAACGGATTGAGAATGCCCGTTGTTGTTTCGCAGTGAACTATGGCTACATGAGTAATATCGGCATTGTGGGCTAAATAGTCGTCTACATAACTTACCGATATCTGCTCTGTTTCATCAAAAGCCAACAGATCATAATCTATCCCATGATATTCGGCAATGTTTCCCATGCGATCTCCATAAGCTCCATTGCTTAATATAAGGAGCTTATCTCCCGGCTTAATAGTACTTCCTATAACTGCCTCCACACAATATGTGCCGCTACCTTGCAACAAAATGGAGGTATATTCATCGGGGTGCCGAGAAGACAATGCCACAAGCGAATTTCGTATCTCTTCCACAATATGTACATTGTAATCCTCGTCCCATGTACACCAATCGGTCATCATAGCTTCCTTCACAGTTTCGGTAGTAGTAAGAGGACCGGGAGTTAATAATATGTACGGTTTCATATCAATTGGTTTTTAAAAATTATTGGAATCATTCATTCTTCGATTTATATCCTGTATTACAGAGGGCAACCCGGTAATGTCGTCCACCACATAATGAGCCCCTGCACCTAACATACGATTACGGACAACAGCTTTCCTGTTTTCCAGTTCCGCCATAGGTAATTTAGAAATCTCGTCTTCGGTAAGCCCCAATTCATTACTACCCAGAATAACACCCACCGTCCACACCTTCGAATTGACACCTTCTTTAATATCCGCTATCGTATCACCATATTTTAATACGCAGTCGACCGAAGAGACAGCCAAATCTATCATGTTTTGGTAAACCATATACGGGTAAGGACGCCCAGCAGGTAACCGATCTGAGGTTACACAATTGTCTATCACATAACCTTTCCGAGCCGCAGCAGGGACTACCACGTCCATCATCGCTTGGGTATATCCGGTTGTCGAGCCAACCTTGATGCCCTGACTCCGCAACTGCATAATGGTTTCGACGACGCCGGGAATAGGTTCCGAATAATCTTCCAAAGTAGCAAACAATACACGCTGAAAATCATTATAACGACCTTGCACATCACTGTCGTCATAATCTCGTCCAAACTTCAAGCGAAAATCCTCGGCCACTCGTTCTATCGCAAATAAAGCTCGAATTTCTTCTATTTTCGTCAACCCCATAAATGCCCGCGTTTCTTCCGGGGTGACCTCCAAACCAATGTTTTTGAAACTTTCGACAAAAGCAGCAACGGGAGCCATGCAACCATAATCGACGGAGGTCCCTGCCCAATCCATGATAATACACTCTACTTTCTTCATGATTCTTAGTGATTTATGATTGTTTTTATTTATTTTACCTGTTGAGTATTCGCAATCTTAGGTGATAGTCCGAAACAGTTTTGCGTAATAAATAATCTGTTCTTTCCAACACAAACTGTACGTTCACGGCGATAACGTGCCAGCAAATAGACGAGTGCCCCCATAAACGCCATAGCACAAGTAACTCCTACATATCCCGACATCAGATTATAGAAATGCAACCAATCGATATTCGGCTTAAAACACTCTTTCAACACCAATACCAATACCGTACCCATATAACCGATAAAGTCGAGTGTTATAATAAAAAAACCTACGTTTCCTCTAATACGGAAACAAGCGATGAAACGTTCGAAAAAGAGCGTTTGAAAACTGAGATATACCGTATAAAGGGACAAACTTTGCAGAAACAGCCATGTAGTAGTAGACAATTCGAGCGTATTGTAATTGAAGGCTATGAAACTAAGTGTCAATGTACCGCAAGTAACTAATACAAGCAGTGCACACAATACTTTCATATCGTTCTTTATCAATGACATTATGCCAAAAACGAAAAGAATAACAAGTGTTACAATCGCATCTATTTTGGCAAAAGCCCACGAAGATAAACCGCTGGCCTCCACATTAATGATCTTTACTAAAAAATCTTCTTTGATATCCTGTAAAACAGTGATAAACAAGTTCGCGAAAAATAGCAGTAACAATACCGGCATAAAACTTTTGAAAATATGCATGCGCCCCTCCCGATTCAACGTCACTCGCTCGGTTCGTAACTTTTTGTCTTCCTCTGTCGGTTGAGGAAGACGCGTCATCAACCAACCCAATAACGATAACAAAGGAAAAGCAAAAGCACCGATAAAAGCCGGCATCCAAAACTCACTAATATGCAGATTTTCCATAACAAACAAACCAATGGATTTTGCCGTACCCGAACTAATAGCGATACTCAATCCCATAAGACTGGCCAACAGGTCGGTGACACGGCGACCTTCCAAAAAACTGAATATCACACCCCACATGCAACCCAATGAGAGTCCATTAAAAAAGAGAGCAAATACATTGAACGGCCGGGGAAGCAAACCAAACAACACAAGAGATAATTCGGCAACGGCTACCGACAAAATGATAAATCGTAACCGGTTTTCTTTTTTCAATTCCGAAATTACCTTAATACCTATTAATTTCGATAGAAAGTAACCAAAAATCTGTACAATGCTTGTTACGGTTTTATAGTCCATGCCAAAAAAATCGAGTCCATCGAATGTTGCCGCCGTAAACGGTTTACGTAAAGCATATACTAACGAATAAGACAACAAAGCCGCACCGCCTGCCCAAAAGATAAAAAGTACATCGGATAACTTTCGGTTAGAAGAAATACTTTTTTTTAGTTCGTTTATATTCATCAGATCTCTTATATTCTTGATTTCGTCGACAAATGTAACGCAACTTCAAAAGCCCAAAAATGAATTTTTATTATTTATAAACACCATATTTTCAGAGTTTTATAACGTAACATTAATGAAATATTTATGCAATGAAAACATAATAGAAGTTTAGTTTCTTTGTATAATTATTTTAAGGTTCGATAGAAATTTAATGCTTATGAACGATTTGCTTGACATATATAAGCGAATATTTACGGAATCAAGGCGTAAAAATGAAGGAAATCGCCGACTATACCAACATGGCAGCCAGCGTATTATCTTCTTTATATTCCAGCGTATTACCCACCTATTTGAGTGGTATCAATAAAGGAGAAAATGAAGAAGATGCGTTGGATTATGCCCTTTCACAAGTGAACAATATATCAAAAAAGAGGTTGTTAGGCAATTTACAGGAATTGAAAACACAACTTTTCCGATTGGAACCCAATACCGGTGCAGAAGAAAAAGCAAATCCTTTTTTAAACATGCTAACCGAAGAAATGCAAAACTCGGTGCAAGAGGTATATAATTACAGCGGAATTTATATCAGTTACAGTTTATCGTCCTCATCGCATTCATTGAAAGTAGAGCCTTATCTAATCTCTGCTTCCGAAAACAACTCTTACGTAAGAGTAATGCACATGAACACATATAATACGACTCATTGCGGCATAGGTATGTTCAGCAATCATCAAAATGCCTACATTATGTTCAATGAACGGGAAATGCCGCAAATGGCTTTATTTACCATTTATCTACAATTACCTATGTATGATTTTCCCCATATGCTGAAAGGTCTCTACCTATGTTTAGATTATAACCGCAATCCTATTGCACGGCGCATCCTTTTCATCAAGCATTCCGACAGTACTAACATCGACGATTTCCTGCTTTTAAAAGGTCGCCTCGTATCACCCGAAGAATTAACCGACGAGATACGTCCTTATTACGATTATACTTGCCAGCCGGGAGACTACATCAAAACATGCAACGTCCCTTCTCCATTACTGAATGCAAAAGATCTGGACAGAGAAAAAAGAATGTTGGAAATTTAGTATCCGGTCCAAACGAAAAGGAGTTTTTATCTCTCTGTTTCATCGCTTAAAAAGGAAGTTAAAAACAAAAAGTTTAAGAAAACCGGTTGATGATCCTCGCAATTTCAAGCACATCGGATTCGTTTAGATAAGCCGACATCGGCAGGCTCAATACCTCATCGGCAAGCTGTTCGGCAATAGGCAGAGGCAATCGATTGTATTCTCGATAACACTGTTGTTTGTGTGGAGGTATGGGATAATGAATGAGAGTACCCACCCCTTCCGATTCCAAATAGTTTTTCAGCCGGTTCCGCTCGGAACATCGTACGACATACTGATGCCAAATGTGTTCTCCCTCACCTCCCGGTTCGGGAAGTACGATTTCCTTGCCATGTATATGTTCGGAATATGCCTTTGCGACAGCGACCCTACGGCGATTATCCTCATCGAGATATTTCAATTTCACCGATAAGAATGCAGCTTGCAAATCGTCCATGCGGCTGTTCACTCCCTTATAAAGATTCACATACCGCTCTGCCGAGCCGTAATTACCTAATGCTCGGACCACTTCGGCCAGTTCCCCGTCATCAGTCGTCACTGCTCCCGCATCGCCCAATGCGCCCAAATTTTTGGTCGGATAGAAACTCAATCCGGCGGCATTGCCCAAAGCTCCGGTGTGAAACGAGCCCTGCAATCCCGCCACCGGCGAAACCGCACCGAAAGCCTGAGCGTTATCCTCTACAATTTTCAACCCGTAACGGGCAGCTACGTCTTTCAGACATTCGTCCCAACAAACCCGACCGTACAGATGGACGACCATAATCGCCCGCGTGCGAGCGGTTACAGCCCGCTCCACCAAAGAAGTATCGAGATTGTATGTGTGTATCGACGGCTCGACGAACACAGGTACGAGCCCGTTGTCGGTAATGGCGAGAACCGAAGCTACATAGGTATTCGAGGGCACGATCACCTCGTCGCCCGGCTGCATGACACCCATCTCGATGTATGCGCGCAACATTAAACGCAAGGCATCCAACCCGTTTCCCGTAGCTACCGCATAGCGACAACCCAGATATGCACATAATTGCTCTTCCAACCGGGACACGTACTTCCCCCGGATATACCACCCGCCCTCGATAACTTCGGCGGCGGCGGTCTTCATCTCCTCCATATAAGGAGCATTGGTTTCTCGTAGGGATAATTGGGGATATTTCATCTATCGGCTAATTTCTTTAAACTCTTGATAATCGCGAATATAATCCGACTCTTCGTAATAATCGGAAGTCAGCACCAAACAGACCGACCCCGACGAGAAATTATTGAGTACCCGCCAGATACCCGGCACGATAAGCAGCCCGTAGGAGGGTCGGTTCAAAGTCACCGTACGGGTGGAGATGCCGTCGTCGAGAATTACATCGAACGATCCACCGGCCGCCACCAACAACTGGTAAAGTTGCTTGTGTGAATGACCGCCCCGTTCCTCTCCGCCAGGCACATCATACAGATAGTACACCCGTTTCACGGCAAAAGGCAGGTCGATGTCATTCTCCACCACAGTGATGTTTCCATTCTCTCGCTCGTGCTTGGGCAATCGTATCAGTCGGCAATCGTCCACCGAAGCTCTTTTACTCATCATTCCTTCCTTTCAATAAAGTGCGGTACTCTTCAAAATCTTCTATATAATCGCCGGCATCGTACAAAGTCGACGACAATACCAACGCCAGCGAATTGGTCGAGAAGTTATCCAGCTCACGCCACATCATGCGGGGCACATACAAGCCGTAATACGAACGTGCCATGTGATAGCGCCGAGTCTCCGTGCCGTCATTCAACACGATATCGAAGCTGCCCGACAAGGCCACGATAAACTCCTCCTGTTCTTTGAAAGCGTGGCCGTTGCGATGCTCGTCACCCGGCACATCGTACAGCCAGTAAGTACGCGCTATCTCGAACGGAATATGCCGTGCACTCTCGATGAACGACAGGTTTCCCCGCTTATCTGCCACTTTGGGCAACTCGATCCATCTCACCCGGTCAAAGCTCATCGTTCGCCAGTCTTATCAAATATTGTCCATACTGGTTTTTCTTCATCGGCTCGGCGAGTCCGAGCAAATGTTCCTTGTCTATCCACCCCATGCGATAAGCGATTTCTTCCAAAGAGGCCACTTTCAGCCCTTGTCGGTGTTCGATGGTCTCGATAAAGTTCGATGCCTCGTACAGCGATTCATGCGTACCGGTATCGAGCCAAGCGAAACCTCGTCCCATCAACTGTACGCCAAGAGCCTGCGATTGGAGAAAGACCTGATTCACCGAGGTTATTTCCAATTCTCCCCGTGCCGATGGTTTCACCTGCTTGGCAACCTCCACGACCCGATTAGGGTAAAAATAAAGACCGACCACGGCATAGTTAGAACGAGGCTTTACCGGTTTCTCCTCGATACTGATCGCCCGTCCGCTTTCGTCGAACTCGACTACACCGTAACGTTCGGGATCCCCCACCCGGTAACCGAACACCGTCGCCGTTCCTTTATCGGCATCGGCAACGGCCTGTCTCAGCATGCGGGTAAAGCTCTGCCCGTAAAAGATGTTGTCGCCCAACACCAAGCACACGGTGTCGTTCCCCACAAACTTCTCCCCGATGATAAACGCCTGCGCCAGTCCATCGGGCGATGGCTGCTCGGCATACTCGAAACGCACGCCGAACTGTCCGCCGTCTCCCAACAATCTCTTGAATCCGGGCAAATCGGTAGGAGTGCTGATAATAAGTATCTCACGAATACCAGACAACATCAATACCGATATGGGGTAATAAATCATAGGTTTGTCATACACCGGAAGCATCTGCTTCGATACTCCCCGAGTAATGGGATACAATCTCGTGCCGGAGCCTCCGGCCAATACTATGCCTTTCATCGTTCGTATCTTATTAGGGCAATCAACGATTGCCGTACATTTGTTCGTAATATTTCTGATAATCGCCGCTGACTACTTCGTCCACCCAATCTTGATGATCGAGATACCAACGCACAGTTTTCTCTATCCCCACGGTAAAGGGGGTCTCGGGATACCAGCCCAATTCACGGGCAATCTTCGACGGATCGATGGCATAACGCATGTCGTGCCCCGGACGGTCGCCCACGAAAGTAATCAAATCCTCGTTAATATTCTTCACATCGGTCTTCAATACCCTACGATATTCCGGTTCTTCCCGCATGATACGGGCAATAATATCGATGATGAGCTTCACGATATTGATATTCTGTTCTTCGTTGAATCCGCCCACATTATAGACTTCGCCGATACGGCCGCGTTCCAATACGGCATCGATAGCCTTAGCGTGGTCTTCCACATAGAGCCAGTCGCGCACATTGTCGCCCTTACCATAGACCGGGAGTTTCTGACCGGCCAATATATTCTTGATAATCAGAGGTATCAATTTTTCCGGGAAATGATAGGGACCGTAATTGTTGGAACACCGGGTAATATTCACC
>OHFN01001504.1_pt1 | contig 10366 bp, 8 predicted proteins | sample 1567571 | NCBI WGS metagenome assembly OHFN01 (sample SAMEA3879533, study PRJEB24766) | human gut metagenome | biome: human-associated habitat; feature: feces | place: USA | collected 1985/1987
TTTCGGTAGAAACGCGCACAAGCTGACGCAGAACCGATTTTTCGGCAACAATATCCGCATGGTATTTGACGTTGGCCGCCGTCAGCACCACATTCGCCAGACTGGTGATGTAGGCAATGCCGCCGATATCCTCCAGTTTATTGTCACGCTTGAGGATTTCCGTAACAGTAACCATATCTACTGCTTCATTTTTATTATAAAGCTCCAGCATCGCACTAAAGATAACGCGATGCGCTTCGCGGTAAAAATCATCCGCCGACAGCACTTCGGTCGCCTTGGCAATAGCTTCTTTATCAATAAGCATCGCGCCAAGCACAGCCTGCTCCGCTTCTATATTTTGCGGTGGCACTCTTTCTTCAATCACTCGTTTCTACCTCCTGTCAGTAATCTTTTCATTCATATTATTATACATTATTTGCTACAAAGCTGAAAGCTTTTTATTTGAACAGTATCAATGCTAAAGCAAAAACAACCTCCCGCAAGCAATAGCCTAAGGGAGATTGTTCGTATAATTTTTCCTATTAAAAGCTACAGCGCCACCTCAGCGAACTCTGTACCCTCCTGCTCCAGCTCTATCTGCTGATTAAGGTTATCTGTCAGCCAAGCCTCGGCCTCTGCCTTTTGCTCCGCGCGCATTTTGAGGATAACCTTTGCGCGCAGGTCATACTGCACATCGGCAATCTCAAAAAGCTGCTGCTGATAAAAGTTTGAAAGGGTATTCTGATGTATGCCGTTATCTCTATGAGAAAGAAGAAAGACCGGAGTTATTATCTCTTTATGCTGATACTATCCGGCAGCTGGGAGTTTCTACTAAATCATCTGACTGTTTTATAGAATTTTATATTTGGAAGAGTGAAGCTTGTTTTATCAGAGGAGACTATGAGGATGGATATGCTTTGAAACGTAAAGCTATCACTTTGGCTGAAAAGATAGGGAGTAAAAAATATATTGCAACCTGTTCAAGTGACATGGGCTATTATTTCAACGTGGATATGCAATACGATTCTGCACGTTATTACTTTAAAAAAGGAATGGCTGCTGTAATTGATATACCTGGTTTTGCTGAAACATATAGGACAATGCTGACCAATTATGCAAGTTCTTTTTTGTTTGAAGGTAAAACAGACTCTGCTTTAGTTTATACCATTCGAGCTGCCGAACGTTCTACGGTTGATAAGGATACTGCCATGCTGATAGAGAATCTGAATCAGCTGGGAACGATTTATCGCCGGAAAAAGAATTTGGAGCAATGTATTGCAAACTTTGAAAAAGCTTTTCGCTTATGTGAAGCGCAGAATAATTATAGGATTGCAGCCTATATTTATGGAAATATTGCTACCGCCTATTGTGATTGGAGTCGTCCGAAGGATGCTATCCCTTTCTCTGAAAAAGCTGTGGAATATGCCATAAAGTTGGGGAATAGGCAGATGGAAGGTATATGCTATGTAAATCTAGGAGCTATTCAGTGTAATATGGCCGATACAAGAGCTGAGGGTATTGCCACTTTGCAGAAGGCTGTACCCATCTTGGAGGAAGGCAATAACCGACGGAGATTGTGTGAAGCTTATGACTATTTGGTAAATGCATGCCGCCAAATGAATCAGCGTGAGTTGGCTAAGGAATACTTAGTTAAGATGGATAAATTAGTTGGAGAGCTGGAAACCGATGTAGAGCGTTATCGATATTATAGGGTAAAAGCTGCTGTACTGGAAGACGAAGGTCAATATGCGGAAGCTATCGTTTATTATCTCCGTATGACAAATCTATTGGAAAACGGCTATCAAGATGCCAGGGATTATGAGCGATATTTGCACTTGGCTAAATGTTATAGTGCTTTGCATAATGATGCAAAAGCTTATTTCTATCTTGATAAGGCTTATGCACTACGTGAATCATTATTTCAGACTGAGAAAACAGAACAACTTTCTGACTTTTCAGTGAAGTATCAGACCGCAGAAAAAGAACTGGAAATTATTCGTTTAAAGCAAAAAGATCTGGAATTAAAGGCGCAATTGGTAAAACGGCGTATTGTATTCGGTGCTGTTTTAGCGTTGTTGATAATTGTGTTGCTTGTGTTATTGTTTGCACGTCAACGGCAGAAAGCCCGTTTAGCTGGTTTGGCCAAGGTTGCAAGTGATAAGGAACGGGAATTTTTGGAGTTACAGAAGGACTCGGAATTGAGATTGACACGTAGGTATATTGATGGATTGGAAAGTGAACGGCATCGTATGGCAATTGAACTCCATGATGACGTTTGCAATAATTTGCTGGCACTTGAAATGGATGTTCGTTCTTTACCTGAGGTGGAGGGTGGAGCCGGAAGTGAACAATTGCGCCAATTAGAATCCATCAGACTACGGCTAAGGAGCATGTCTCATGAATTGATGCCTCCGGCTTTCCAGTATGCTACTATAGATGAAATGTTATCTGACTATGTGCATCATCTGCCTTTGCCATCAGGCATGCAGGCTAAATATTCGTCGACCGAAGAGGTGAACTGGCAAGTGATTCCTCAGGAGATAGGTTTTGAAATCTATCGTATTGTGCAGGAAGCAGTAACTAATACGTTGAAATATGCGCATGCCTCTTGCCTGCATGTTAGCTTGTCATTGAAAGAAAAGCAACTTTCGGTGCAAGTGACTGATAATGGTAAAGGTTTTGAAGTAAATAAGAAAACCAATGGTATTGGGCTACGTACAATTCAGCAACGCGCAGATGCCATTGGTGCGAATGTAGAGATTGATAGCAGAATAGGAGATGGAACTCATTTAATAATAACGGTTCTTGTGTAGGCACTATGGAAAAAAGGTTAAAAGCAGAAATGTTGATTGTAGATGATCACAGCTTAATTCTTGAGGGTATTTGCAGATTAGTGGGCAAAATGCCGGAAGTAGTTGTGGCTAACGCTGTGACCTCGGGTAAAGAAGCAGCTAAATTGATTGCTGAACGCGATTATGATATATATATTCTGGACGTGGGACTCCCTGATATTTCGGGCTTTGACTTAATAACTCAAATCCGTGAACTCAATGAGAATGCACGGATCATCGTAAATACAATGCATGAGGAAATATGGATTGTGAATCAGCTTGCACAAAATGGGGTAAATGCTATCATATTAAAAAGCTCCACTGTTTCAGAGTTGGTTAACGCAATACGCAGTGTATTGCAGGGAGAGTCGTATACTTGTCCTCGTTTTGCCTCTATTTATGAAAAGTTGCATCGGAATTCATCTGAAATTCTACCGAAAGATAGACCTACTCGTAGGGAAAAGGACGTTTTGCAAGCAGTTGCCAAGGGATTAAGTACTCATGAAATAGCTAAATTGTTAAATATATCAGAAAATACAGTAGAAACTTTTCGTAGGCGTTTGATTAATAAATTTGATGCGAAGAATGCTATAGATATGGTAATGAAAGCACTTGCGCAGGGGTGGATTGTTGTAGAATAATTCACAAAAGTAAGGTTTGTCACGGTTTTCCGTTATTTTTTTATTGAACTGTTTTACTTAACTTTGTGGCGTAATTGAAATTGTGCTTTATGTTTATAGAGACAATTAAACTATATCGTGATGATATAAATCAATTCTATTAACTGGTTTTATGAGAATGAAGCATCCGGAACATTTGTTTCGGATGCTTCTTTTTAGGGGGATGAGAAGGTCTGATCCTTTAGCCTTCAATGTTTTGTATTTCTACTTCTTTTACTTTACGGAACAATTCGGAGGCAAATATGAAATTGTTCAGTCGTTCGTTGGTGCTGGTAAAGATGTCGTTTTTGCTGCCTTCCCACTCTTTACGTCCTTCGTAGATGTAGATAATTTTTTCACCAATACCCATTACGGAGTTCATGTCATGCGTGTTGATAAGAGTGGTCATATTATATTCGCGGGTGATATCTTGTATCAACTCGTCAATAACGAGTGAAGTTTTGGGATCCAAACCGGAATTCGGTTCATCGCAAAACAAATATTGCGGATTCAAAGCAATGGCACGGGCTATAGCTACTCGCTTCTGCATACCTCCACTGATTTCACCTGGAAATTTGTCCTTGGCTTCAGTAAGGTTTACGCGCTCAAGGCAGAACATGGCACGGCGGGTGCGGTCTCGTAAGGTGTCATTACTGAACATATTCAGGGGAAACATAACGTTGTCCAATACCGACATGGAGTCGAAAAGGGCTGCGCTTTGGAAAATCATCCCCATCTCGCGGCGTAAGGCTTTCTTTTCTTTCTTACCCATGGCAAGAAAGTTACGGTGATCATATAGTAATTCACCTTTTTCGGGAGTCAGCAGACCGACGATGCATTTCATGAGTACTGTTTTTCCTGAACCGCTTTGCCCGATAATAAGGTTGGTTTTTCCGTTCTCGAAAGTGGCGTTGATATCTTTCAACACTTCTTTCTCTTCAAATGATTTGCAAAGGCCAATAAGTTCGATCATCCCATTAAAAGTTTAGTTAATATTAGGTCGGCAAATAAGATGAGTACGCTACTGCAAACTACCGAATCGGTGGATGCTTTTCCCACCTCAATAGAACCTCCTTCAACTGTATAGCCGAAGTATGCCGATACGCTGGCAATAATGAAAGCAAAGAAAAGTGACTTGATGATTCCACACCAAATAAACCATTCTACAAACATGTATTGCAAACCATATTCCAAATCTACAGCCGTCATTATGCCTCCAAACCAACAAGTACAAAAGGCTCCTATAATGCCCGCAAATATACTGAACGTAACCATCAATGGAATAGTTGATACCATTGCTACAATTTTAGGTAGAATCAGATAGTTGGCTGAGTTGACTCCCATTATTTCAAGGGCGTCTATTTGCTGTGTTACACGCATGGTACCCAATTCGGATGCAATATTGGACCCTACTTTTCCCGCCAGAATCAAACACATGATGGAGGATGAAAATTCCAACAACATAATTTCACGGGTAACATATCCTACTGTCCAGCGGGGCATGAATGGACTTTCAATGTTCAACTTGATTTGAATGGTGATAACGGCTCCGATGAAAAATGATATCAACAATACAATGCCGATAGAGTTTACGCCGAGTTGTTCCAACTCATTTACATATTGCCGAAAAAACATACGCATACGTTCGGGACGGGCAAACACACGTCCCATAAGCATGATATATTTACCGACTGTTCTAAGTGCTTTAATCATGACTCGTAAGTATTTGTCTGCAAATGTACATCATTTCGGCTTATTTTGCTACATTTGCGGCAAAATAACGCAAGTATGGAAGAAAGCAAAATGGTGCTTCGCACGGAAGATTTGGTGAAAAAGTACGGAAAGCGTACGGTTGTAAGCCATGTTTCTATTGATGTGAAGCAGGGGGAAATTGTTGGTTTGTTGGGACCGAATGGTGCCGGTAAAACAACTTCGTTCTACATGACCGTTGGTTTGATTACTCCGAATGAAGGGCGTATCTTCCTGGATGATTTGGAGATTACTAACTATCCGGTATACAAGCGTGCGCAGACCGGTATCGGTTATTTGGCACAGGAAGCATCCGTATTCCGCCAGATGAGTGTGGAAGATAATATCGCATCTGTGTTGGAGATGACGAATAAACCGTTGGAATATCAGAAAGATAAGTTAGAGAGCTTGATCGCTGAATTCCGTTTGCAGAAGGTGCGTAAAAATAACGGTAACCAATTGTCGGGTGGTGAACGTCGTCGTACCGAGATTGCCCGTTGTCTTGCTATTGACCCTAAGTTTATCATGCTTGACGAACCGTTTGCCGGCGTAGACCCGATTGCTGTAGAAGATATTCAACAGATTGTATGGAAACTGAAAGACCGGAATATAGGAATTCTGATTACCGACCATAATGTACAAGAAACACTGAGTATTACCGACCGTGCTTATCTACTGTTTGAAGGAAAAATCTTATTTCAAGGTACGCCTGAAGAGTTGGCTGAAAATAAAATAGTACGTGAGAAATATTTGAGTAATAGCTTCGTATTACGCCGCAAAGAATTTATGAAATAATGTTTAATGATTAATGTCATGCAGCGTAGGTAGCGCATTTATTAAGCATTAAAACATTAAAAAAAAGACCGCTCATAGCGGTCTTTTTAATTTTCTCCTTTAATCTATATGATTAATATTTCGGAGGTCTAGCTTCTTTCACAACCATTTGGCGTCCGAAGAATTCTGCGCCGTCGAGTTCTGAAATAACTTTAGCTGCTGCTTCGCCGTCTTCCATTTCAACGAATGCAATACCTCTGAAACGTTTTGTTTCGCGGTCAGTGATAAATTTGATAGAAGATACAGGTGCGTATTCTTCCATGACCTTCTGCAGGTCGCTTTCCTTAACACGGTAGTTAAGGTTTCCAACATAAATGTTCATAATGAAAAATGTAAAATAAATAAATGAATAAAACTCTCTTGGAACGATGGCTAAATAATAAAAGGATTACTACAACAGAGAGTTTACAAAAGCGTTTTGAAAACGGCAGTAAAAACCATGTAACGGGAATCGAGAAACTAATGTGCCATTATTCCGCAACAAAGAAACATATAAAAATCGGATAAATGATACATTTTCGCAATTATTTTTATTTTTTCTCTATCTATCTGAAATTAAATAGGATATTAGGCGGGACTCACCCGGTCAATTAAAAGAGGAAGATTGATGGTTTGTTTATAGCTAGAAGATTTACTTAGCACTTAAAGGCGTCGGAATCACTTCAACATTATATGAGTAGAAATAATTCTGCAATGTTTTTTGATAATTGAAAGAATAACGCTAATTTTGCACGCTCGTTTAAGAAGTAGAATATAGTATAAATCAAATAAATAATTGTCAGAATGAACGTTTCATTACAAAACATTGACAAAGTAAGCGCATTGCTTACTGTAAAGCTTGAGAAAGCAGACTATCAAGAACAGGTAGACAAGTCGTTGAAAAACTTCCGTCAAAAAGCTCAGATCCCTGGATTCCGTAAAGGTATGGTACCGATGAGTCTGGTTAAGAAAATGTATGGTAAATCGGCAGTGGCAGAAGAAGTTAATAAGCTTCTTTCTGATTCAGTATATAAGTATATCCAAGATAATAAGATTGAAATTTTGGGTGAACCTCTGCCTAACGAAGATAAGCAAGTTGCAATCGACTTCGATACAATGGAAGAGTTTGAATTCTTGTTCGATATTGCTTTGGCACCTGAATTCAAAGCTGAACTGACAGACAAAGATAAGGTAGATTACTATACAATTGAAGTTACCGACGAAATGGTAGACAATCAGGTGAAAGCTTATACTCAACGTACTGGTAAGTACGACAAAGTAGATGTTTACGCTGATAATGATATGCTGAAAGGTTTGCTTGCTGAACTTGATGAAAACGGCAATACCAAAGAAGGTGGTATTCAGGTAGAAGGTGCTGTTATGATGCCTGCTTACATGAAGAATGACGATCAGAAGGCTGTCTTTGCCGGTGCTAAGGTGAACGATGTACTTGTGTTCAATCCTTATACAGCATGGGATGGCAATGAAGCTGAATTGTCTTCACTGTTGAAGATTGAAAAAGAAGCTGTGGCTGATATGAAATCTAACTTCAGCTTCCAGGTTGAAGAAATCACTCGCTTTGTTGCAGGTGACTTGAACCAGGAAATCTTCGACCAAGTGTTTGGTGAAGGTGTAGTAAACAACGAAGCTGATTTCCGTGCTAAGGTAAAAGAAAGCATTGCAGCTCAGTTTGTGGCTGACAGCGATTATAAGTTCCTGATTGACCTGCGTAAGGTTTTGACAGACAAAATCGGTAAATTAGAATTTCCGGATGCATTGCTGAAGCGTATTATGCGTCTGAACAATCCTGATAAAGATGAGAAGTTTGTTGAAGACAACTACGATAAGAGCATTGAAGAACTGACTTGGCATCTGGTTAAAGAGCAGTTGGTGAAAGCTAACGATATCAAGGTTGAACAAGAGGATATCGTGAACATGGCTAAGGAAGCCACTCGTGCACAGTTTGCACAATACGGCATGATGAGTGTCCCTGATGAAATCTTGGAAAACTATTCAAAGGAAATGTTGAAAAAGAAAGAGAGCGTCGAAGGTCTGGTAAACCGTGTAGTTGAAGCTAAATTGGCTGCTGCATTGAAGTCTCAAGTGAAATTGGAGAATAAATCCGTTTCAATGGAAGAGTTTAATAAGATGTTTGCATAAGATTTTGTCTGAAAAGACTGATTTTTATAAAGAAACACAGAGTTTGACAAACTATAACTCTGTGTTTTTTTGTGTCTCTGTGTTCTTTTTTGTTTCTTTGTAACCACAATTTATAAAACTAAAAGAATAAAAATATGGATGATTTCAGAAAATACGCAACCAAGCATTTAGGTATGAATGGCTTGATGCTGGACGATGTGATTAAATCACAAGCCGGGTATTTAAATCCTTATATCCTCGAAGAACGCCAACTTAATGTTACACAGTTGGATGTGTTCTCCCGCCTGATGATGGATCGTATCATTTTCTTGGGCACGCAGATCGATGATTATACTGCCAATACATTACAAGCGCAGCTTCTGTATTTGGATTCAGTAGATCCGGGTAAGGATATCTCTATTTATATTAACTCACCGGGTGGATCGGTATATGCCGGACTGGGCATTTATGATACTATGCAGTTTATCAGTAGTAAAGTCGCTACTATCTGTACAGGTATGGCAGCTAGTATGGCAGCTGTTTTGTTGGTGGCAGGTGCCGAAGGCAAACGTTCTGCATTGACCCATTCCCGTGTAATGATACATCAACCGATGGGAGGCGCGCAAGGACAAGCTTCGGATATCGAAATTACTGCGCGTGAAATCCAGAAATTAAAGAAAGAACTTTATACCATTATTGCCGATCACTCTCATACTGATTTTGATAAGGTATGGGCCGATTCTGACCGCGACTATTGGATGACTGCTCAGGAAGCCAAAGAATATGGTATGGTGGACGAAGTGTTGATTAAAAAATAAATATGGCAGATTCAAGAAAAACTAAAAATAGATGCAGTTTCTGCGGACGGTCCGAAGATGAAGTCGGCTTTCTCATAACGGGAATGAATGGCTACATCTGCGATAGTTGTGCTACCCAAGCCTATGAGATAACTCAGGAAGCTATGGGAGGAGCTAAGAAAGGCAATGCCAAAAAGCTGAATCTGAAAGAACTTCCTAAGCCTGTAGAAATTAAGAACTTCCTTGATCAATATGTTATTGGTCAAGAGGATGCCAAGCGTTTCCTTGCTGTGTCTGTGTACAACCATTATAAACGCCTGTTACAAAAGGATGGTGGAGATGATGTGGAAATAGAAAAGTCCAACATTATAATGGTAGGTAGCACCGGTACAGGCAAAACACTGCTTGCCCGTACTATAGCCAAACTGCTCCATGTACCTTTTACGATTGTAGATGCAACGGTGTTGACCGAAGCCGGGTATGTGGGAGAGGATATTGAAAGTATTCTGACTCGTTTGTTGCAAGTAGCGGACTACAATGTTGCCGAGGCTGAGCAGGGTATTGTCTTTATTGATGAAATAGACAAAATCGCCCGTAAAGGTGATAACCCTTCAATTACCCGTGATGTAAGTGGTGAAGGTGTACAGCAAGGTTTGCTGAAACTATTGGAAGGCTCCGTTGTAAATGTACCACCTCAGGGTGGACGCAAGCATCCCGATCAAAAGATGATTCCGGTAAACACTAAGAACATTCTATTTGTCTGTGGAGGTGCTTTTGATGGCATTGAAAAGAAGATAGCTCAACGACTTAATACGCATGTGGTAGGATATAGTGCGGTACGTAATACTGCTACTATTGACAAAAACAATATGATGCAGTACATTGCACCGCAAGATTTGAAAGCATTCGGACTAATACCTGAAATAATCGGTCGTCTTCCGGTGTTGACTTATCTTAATCCGTTGGATCGAGATGCATTGCGTGCTATTCTCACGGAACCAAAGAACTCTATCATCAAACAATATATCAAGTTGTTCGAGATGGATATGGTGAAGCTTACTTTTGAAGATGCTGTTTTTGAATACATCGTAGATAAAGCTGTTGAATACAAGTTGGGTGCCCGTGGATTACGTTCTATTGTGGAAACAATAATGATGGATGTAATGTTTGAAATCCCGTCCGAACAGAAAAATAGTTATGTGGTGACGTTGGATTATGCGAAACAGCAACTTGAGAAAGCAAACATGGCAAAACTTCAAAGTGCTTAAAATCAGAAGGTAATACTTAGTGAAACTGGCTTTTTTACTTTTTATTGAAAAATATTCGGCGTATTATGCTTGAAATTTAAGAAGTTGTTTATAACTTTGTTAGAGTTCTTCATAAGAATGAATGCTGAAAG
>OHFN01001505.1_pt1 | contig 10366 bp, 9 predicted proteins | sample 1567571 | NCBI WGS metagenome assembly OHFN01 (sample SAMEA3879533, study PRJEB24766) | human gut metagenome | biome: human-associated habitat; feature: feces | place: USA | collected 1985/1987
TTATCCGCATCGCTTTAGATTTCATAACATCATCTTATCCGCAACGCTTTAGATTTCATAACATCATCTAATCAGCATTGCATTTAAATGCCATAACTATCATCTGAACAGCATTGTGTTTAGATGCCACAACTAGTATTTAAACAGCATTGCGCTTAGCTTAGGTACATTATTGCTCATTCAATCTTTTCTCAATATCTGCTAATTCTTCTTCTAACTGTTGGATGAACTCTTTCTTTTCTTCTATACGCTCTTCCATTTCATCAATAGCTCTTTGTCCCAATAGACCAACCATTTCATCTTGCATACGCTTGATTTGGCGTTTTTGGTTTTGTACAAGCTCTTGTTTACGAGAACGCGCATCCATCATACGTTGACGCCATTGCTGATGCTTTTGCTCGTTCCATTGCTTCAAACCATTAAAATAGGCATCCATAATTTCACGGAATTCTTTCCAAACCTGATCTTCTTTATCTTTACCACAGGAACCAATTGTTTTCCATTCCACATTGAGATCTTTCATCTCTTTTGTATTTTCTCTCGTATATTCATTCATATCAACAATTACTTTAGCTTTAGCAATTAATTCCTTCTTCTGTTCATACTTTTGATCTTGCTCAGCGTGTAATTCATTATAATATGCATTTCGACGTTCATAGAATGTTTGTCTGCTTTCATTAAATGCTGCCCATAACTGATCTTCATACTCTTTACCAGCACTTCCAACAGCTTTCCACTCTTCCATTAAATGGCGTAACTCTTCACTTGTTTTCTGCCAATCCTTAGAATCTACAAGAGCAGCAGCTTTTTTAATCAAGTCTTCTTTTACTTGGCGGGCATTGCCAAATTTTGATTGTAATTCTTCCCAATGCTGATGTTTACGCTCAAAAAACTTTTGACGTGCTGCATTAAATGCATCCCACAATTGATCATCGGTATCTCTACCGGCAGAACCTGTTGCTTTCCATTGATTCATCAGTTCATTCATTTCTTCACTTCCCTGATTCCAATTATCTGTTTCGGCTAATGTTTCAGCGCGCTGAATCAGTTCCTGTTTCAATACTTCATTACTTTGATATCCCTCTTTACGTTTTGCATAAAACACATCAATATAACTATCAAATTCTTCTGACAATTTTTCTTCATATGCAGAATCCCAATAAGAAATTCTTTTCCATCTTTTCTTTAAATTTAAGATTTCTTTCCAATCTGCTGTCTCTGGCAAATTCTTTGCCTCTTCTATCAAGGCTTCACGACAGCGAATATCTTCATCATAATCATTTACTTCATACAATTCATCATTCTCGTTATACATATATATTCCTCCAGTTCAAATTCCTTTATAGTGTCGCTCACAATATCAATTTTACCTCATCTTGGTGGAAATTTCATTCCCATTTTGAAATTTACTCGCTTATTATAAACGATTTTTTCATTTGGATAAGATAAATTTTCCCAATTGAAAGTACAAACGACATAATTATTTGAATTTGCCTATAAGAAGGGCACCCTATGATATCTATTCTATTAACTGTATCTTCATATAAAATAAAAATGATAAAACCATTGAATTTTGCTTCATTCTTAATAATAGTTTACCATTTCAATTAATCCATCTTATCCACGAGCTTATTCACTGATTATTTTAAAATTTTACAAACATCAATCCCATATAAAACATGCAACGTACTTCCATTATCCCAATGTACAAGCAAACTGCCAATATCATCAACTCCATATACCGTACCTTTTGTTCCTACAGGAGGAGCTTGTACATCATCCATTTTCACTAATTCCACTCTTGTTCCTATCGGATATAACTTCCGCAAACATGCTAGCATCTTAGTTGATATACATATATTATCTTGTTTTTTATACATATTACCGCTTGCCTTTCTATAAAGGATTTTATCTTTTTAATAGGGTCTGTTTGTCTTTTTAAAAAGTTATTTCGTTTCCTTTTATTAACCTTTAAATAAGTCATTTCATCATTTTGAAACAACTTCCTTTCCTTTAAAAAGGTTTCATTCATCTTTCGAATTTTATTTAATGTGAAGCTTCCTTCATCTTATGAGAAAACTTCTTTCACCCTAAGCGTAAGACTTCTTTCACCTTTTGATAAACTATAACACATAGTGCGTACAGCAGTATCAAAATACAAGTTACTTAATATATTCGAAAGGAAACTATCGAAAAACTTTCATTCTCAATTCTCCAGCCCTCTTTTAGCAATAATGAAACGTATACCGGTTTCAAACATGTAACATTCAAAACACAATAAAAAAAGAAGATTTGATCTTATTTTATCAACATGATCAAAATCTTCCTATTTTTTATTCACCCTTTATTTCACTCTTTAAAAGCAAGAATCCTATCAACGCGCGGATTTTTTACTTTCTTCATGTAACACAATCATAAAATGATTTGTAGCAATCCTAATTACCCCTTAAATTAATCCTTAAAAACCGCTTTGATTTCTTCTACTGTTTCCGCCTTCAACAAGGTTTCAATCGCTTCATCGTTACCAAGCTTACGTGCGATTTCTGCTAACAATAACATATGATTCCGCGCATATTCATGATCATTGGAAACAGCAAAGAGGAAAATCAGCTTAACGCCATTCCCATCCAGCGTCTCCCATTCTATTTCATGATCCAACTTACCAATAGCAATACCAACATTGGTCACAGAATCACTTTTACCATGAGGAATAGCCACATAATTGCCAATTCCTGTCATACCTTCACTTTCCCTTAAATAAATATCCTTCTTAAAAGATGCTACATCATCGATATAATTTGCATCCTTTAACCTCTGTGCCAGTACAGTCAAAGCTTCATCCTTATTCTCTGCCTGCACATGCATATCGATAATTCTTTCATCTAATACATCATTCAGTTTCATTGTAATATCCTCCCTATTGAATTAAATATTTATACAATTCTACATTCGATTTCATCTGCTTAAGTTTCTGTACCTTTTCATCTGTTTCTACTAATGAGATGTATTGTTTATAGAACACCTGGATGCGTTTTACTTCATCTGGTGTATCCATTTTGAATCCTAAAAGAAACACTACATCTACTAAATCATCATTCCACAGAATAGGATTTTTCAAGGTTGCTATAACGACTTTCGAGTTATTGACTTCACTCTGTGCCCCATGTGGCAAACTGACGCCATTTCCTATGGAAGTCGTCGTTGCTTTCTCTCTTTCCAAGACACTCTCGCAGAATTTTCCAGTTACAAAGCCTTTGTTTTCCATCTGTTGAGACAAATAAATTAACAATTCCGTTTTATCTTTCACATCCAAATTCATAAAAATCAAGTCTGGAGAAAATAGTGGAAAACAAATAGGTGAGAAAGGATTTGGCACATCATCTGTCTTAAGATTCAATTCCTCCATATGGGAACGCAGCTTCAGGATACCACCATCGCTTAGAATATTAGAAATTTCGACGATTCGTTTATCATGAAACGGCAAGGAATGCGGTGTGATGATCATATCCATCTCCGCCTGCTCTTCCAATTTAAAATCATGAATACCTTCCACACGAATTTCATTAATTTCAGGAACCAACTTACGCAGACGTTCTACTAACAATTGTGCATGTCCGCGGCTGGAATCCGTTAACAGACATACCCGATATTGTCTAGTCTTTCGTTCAATGGCAGATTGAATGTACAGCACGATATATCCCAATTCATCTTCGGTAATCTGTAAGCCATATGTCTCTTCAAATAAAATGCTGATAGCCCAGGTTGCTCGGAAAACATTTTTATACTCTTTCTTAATAAATGGCACTAAGGAATTGCTTTGCGGTGTTCCATAACGAATCCTGAAAATCGTTGGTCGCAAATGAAATATCAACGATTCCTTCAATTTTTCATCACTCAGCAAATCAACGTCCAGAATATTTCCGATAACATCCAGCATACGATTCACAAAACCAATCAGTTTATCATCGTACTGTTTTACTTGTCCAAGTGTTTCACTCAACTCACTGCGTCCAATGAACTTCGAACACATGATTTGAATAGAGAGAAATACCACTTCTTCATTCGATACCAGAATATGCATTTTCTCATGTAGTTTTTTGAAGATTGCCACGGTAAATGGATATTCGTTGTAACGCTGGATTAATTCTAATTCTTCATTGTCATAACGCAGATGTGAATTAAAATCTTTTCGCTGATAGGCAAGGCAGCAATAAATCAGAATTTCATGAAAAGAATCATCCGTGAAACGATAATTCCATTCATTTTCTGTTTCGATAATGCATTTTTTTATCAGATTGACATCCAGATTTCCAAAGAAATAGAACATATTCTTTCTAATTTCTTCTAGATCTCCTTTTCCCATAATGAGATTTTTTAAAGCCACTCGATAATTGTTTTCCTCATACTGCATCCGCAAACCACGATTACGTTCATTTACAATAACAATATGATATCTGCCCAACCATTCTTCACATTCTTTGATGACCTTCAATACGGTTGGCGTGCTAACATATAATTCATTTGCCAACTGCTGTGTTGTCATGGTTTCATTAGGCAACATGCGAAACAGACGTTTTAAAGTCAGCATCATTCTTTCCATAGCATCATAACTGACACTGATTTCATCGCTGCTTTCCAACATTCTGACAATGCGTGAGCGTTGTTTTTCATCAGCCTCTAACCAAATACCTACCCTTGGTTTTTTACAGATTTCGCCTAGATCATTATCACGCAGGTAATCTTCTATCGCACTGAGTTTATTTCGTGTCGATTTTTCACTTAATCCGATTTCTGACGCGATTTTGCCTGTTGAGACGATATCCCCATCCATCAGAATTGATAATACCTGGCGTACATAATAATTTGTTTTCGCATCTTTCAAGGACACATCTCCACCTTTCTGCATCTATAAGATATCATGTAATAATCTTCCCTGAAAAAAAGGATAGGGAATTTTAATACGGTATTTTTCCCATATAGGGAAAAAGGGAGGGGCATTTTAATACGGTAATTCATCCGTTTTTTCTTTTTTAACTAAATAATGTATCAGATGCCTATTCATCTTACCACGAGGATTAATCCACAAAAATGGATATATAAAATAAAAAAGTTTGTTGGTGATGGTGGCCTTATCGTAAGAAGGGTTACTTAGGTTAATACTGGCAAATAGAGTAAGTATTTATATGGTAATGCTGGCAAAATAAAAAAAAGGCAAATTGAAATAAACCATTGTGATTGGTTTCATTCCATTTTATATTTGCCTTTTTCATCAGGATCGTTTTAACAGTTGTAATGTATAACCATCAGGATCTTTTATAAAATAGAAACAAATGGTCGGATTTGGAGCAATAGGACCTGTTAGTTCATAACCATTCTTTAATAACATCGCAACGAAAGCATCAAGATTTTCTATCTCTAAACCGATGGATACTCCATTTCCTACTTCTTTATCAGCTTCCCTACGATTTTGAATAAGCTCAATTAAGACCTCATTCTTCGTTTTTAACATCGCAATTTCATGTATACCTCCATGAAAACGTGATACTACTTGCATACCGAAAACTTCTGTATAAAAAGCAATGCTTTTCTTTATATCAGAAACGCTTAAGGTTACCCAGGTTATCTTCATAAACTATACCTCTTCTCAGTAATGATGCATTCATGCGAATACATTTATAATGGTTAACAAAATTATAGCATAGGTAATTTTTATCGTCGATACCCGCTAAAACGATGTTTCAAACCTAGTATACATAATTTATGCTAAGCGTTAAAAGATTATAAATCATCCACTAATGCACTTGACTTTGCATAGGCAGAACTGCGGGCTTCAAAGAAATCCGTTTTAATCAAATTGGCATTCGCATACATCGATACCCATTCCATGGATGCCGGTTCTTTTTCATAGCCTTCATATAAGGTTCCAAAGCCTAATGATGTGCTGCGCAAATTTCCCAGGTAATAGATATATTCGCGAACCATTTGCATTGTTAAGCCTTCAATATCATTTCCTATCACATACGAGCCCCAGCGAATTTCTTCTTCTACCCCATAACGCAGCATATCCTTATATTCTTCCACCAACGCAGGTGTAAAAAGCTGTGGTTCTTCTTTTTGCAGCTCTAGGATCATAGAACGGAAAAGCCATAAATGGGTATTTTCATCACGGTTAATATAACGTATCTCTTGTACCGAACCTGGCATTTTTCCCATACGACCTAAATTATAAAAGAACATGAAACCGGAATAGAAATAAATACCTTCCAATATATAATTGGCCATCATCGTCTTCATTAAATGGATGCCATCATGATGGGTAATAAAATCATTGTATAAATCGCCAATAAATTTATTTCTTTCCAATAAACGCGCATCATTTTTCCATTGGTATAAAATATCATTACGTTCTTGCGAAGAACAGATGGAATCCAACATATAGCTGTAACTTTGTGAATGCAATGCCTCTTGAAAGGCTTGTATAGTTAAACAGAGGTTGACTTCATTTGCGGTAATATAGTCCCCTACATTAGGCAAATTTGCCGTTTGAATAGAATCTAGAAAAATTAAGAAGGATAAGGTTTTATCATAGGCATTCTTCTCGGCCTGTGATAATCGACGATAGTCTTTAACATCCTGATTCAGATTAATTTCTTCAGGAATCCAGAAATTGTTCATCGCTTGCCGATACCAGTCAGATACCCAAGTATATTTCATATTGTTAAAGTCATTGAGGTTCGTGGTATTGCCATTGATCATGCGTCTGTTGATTACATCGCAATCCCCATGTTCATTAAATAACGGTTTTCGTTTTAAATCGGTCATAAGTTCTCCTTTAAGATGCACAAGATTCGCATTCTTCTACTTCTAATGCCTTACTACGCACATAATATAGTGTTTTAACACCATTTTCCCATGCCTGGATATATAAATTCAGAACCGTGCGCAATGTAAATTCATTTGTGATATATAAGTTTACAGACTGTGCCTGATCGATATGGCGCTGACGGATACCAGCAGCTTTCACGATCCATTCCTGTTGTATCTGATGGGCGTTTTTGTAAAGCCAGAAAGTCTGTGGATTAAGATCAGGCGCCACACGGGCAATCATACTGCCTTTTTTCTCTTCTAAAAAATATTTGTTCATGATGGGGTCTACACCGGCGCTGGTGCCCGCGATGATTGATGTTGAACTAGTTGGCGCAACAGCCAACAAATAAGCGTTGCGCATCCCATATGTGTGTACATCTTGAGCAAGTTTCTGCCAACTTTCGTTTTGATAACCACGTTTCGTAAAGTAAGCGCCACTGTCCCAGTCACTCCCTTTAAAATATTGATAACTGCCTTTTTCTTTGGCTAAAACATTACTTGCCTGAATGGCATAAGCATTGATCGTTTCAAACAGCGTATCCACAAATTGCAAATGTTCCTCACTTTCAAAGCGCAAACCTTGTTTTACCAGCATGTGATGATATCCGCTAACCCCTAAGCCAATTGCTCGATATTGACGATTTGTTATTTCTGCATATGGAATCGGATAGTAGTTTAAATCGATGACATTATCTAATGCGCGAACGATCGTATGTATGATATGTGAAAGCTCTTGCTTGTTTGTCACATCGATATTACCTAAGGATAGACTCGCTAGATTACAAACAACAAAATCGCCTGGCTTGCTTTTATTTACAACAATCTCTTCCTCATCAACCTTTATGATTTGTGGTTCTGTTAAAGTGATAGCTGACATGTTTTGGGCAATTTCTGTACATAAATTACTACAATAGATCATGCCCTTATGCCCATTGGGATTCATTTTATTTACCTGATCGCGATTAAATGTGAAAGGTGTTCCTGTCTCCACCGCGGACTTTAGAATCAGACGCACTAGATCTTTTAAGATCATTTCACGTTTTGAGATGCGAGCGTCATTCACACAGTCAAAGTAACGTTCTACCCATTCTTCGCCATAAAAATCTTCTAATTGATAGCCTTTCACTTTCCCTATCTCATGCGGACACATCAGATACCATGTTGCGTTTAAATCCTCTTTCGCCATTTTCCAAAATAAATCCGGATAACAGATAGCCGGGAAGACATCATGAGCTTTCATGCGATCATCCCCATTATTGGTACGTAAATTTAGAAATTCAGGTATGTCCTTATGCCATGCATCCAAATACACTGCAACCGCTCCCTGACGCACTCCTAGCTGATCCACTGCTGTAGCGGTATCATTGACCAGCTTGATCCAGCGTATCACTCCACCGGCCGCTCCTTTAAATCCGCGAATATTGCTGCCATTTGCGCGTACTTTTCCAAAATAAAGGCCCATGCCACCGCCATATTTGGAAATTTGCGCAAAGTTATCAATAGACTTATAAATATTAGCTAAAGTATCTGCGACCGTATCAATAAAACAGCTGGATAGTTGATGGTATGGTTTGCGAGCATTGGCCATCGTCGGTGTTGCCATTGTTACCTTTAAGGTACTTAGGATATCATAAATCTGTTTTGCCCAATATACACGATTCGTCTCAGGTATTGCCAGATGCATGGCGATTCCCATAAACATTTCCTGTGGCGTTTCCATCAGCTGTAAATCATGCGTACGCAGTAAATAGCGTTTCACCACTAATTCTAAACCGCTATATGTAAACAAAGCATCACGCTCATCCTTTACGTATCGCTTTAGTTCATCGATTTCTTCTTTCTGATAAGCATCTAACATATAAGCACCATATAACCCTTGTTTGCTTAAATACTGAATCTTCTCATAAAAGGAGGTAAGCTGCAGTTGCTTCATACGGGCATTAATTTCCTGATGTAGTTGGTAGCTCAAAAAACGTGCTGCAATATATTCCCATTTCGGTGTTTCCTTACTAATCAGCTCGACACATGCTTTCATAAGCATTTGCAAGCGTTCTTCATGCCCCATGGTTTCTTTTAAAAAGGAATGAAATTTGATATAAAGTGCATGCAAATCATATGTTTCATCAAAATCTTTCTGGATTTGCATAAAGATGGGCAATAGTTTTTCATCCTGTACCTCATGGCATAGTTCTAAGAGCATTTGCCGTTTTTCTTTACGTTTTTCACGATATAAAATATAAGCCTTAGCTTCATTATAAAATTGATATGCCATCAGCTTTTGTTCTACAAGATCTTGGATATCTTCTACGCTGACTTTAGCTGAGCCTTGTATTTCTTGGGTGATTTCCATTGCGATCTGCTTTAACTGATCCATAGGAACATCCGCCACAAAAGCTTTTTTCATCGCTTGGATCATTTTTTCAGAATCAAATGTTTGAATGGTACCATCGCGTTTTATGATTTTCATATACATTTTCCACCTTTTCTCTTACCGTTAGTATATAGAGAATCTTATGGTTTACGCAACTGAGATGCACAAGGAAGATACTGGCAGAAAAAAAAGAATGCCTTCTTAATAGCAGACATTCTCTTACTTGACTATTTCCCTTTTATCATTTTATTGATTTTTGTTTCATATGGTGTATCTTTCATATCTGTTTTCGCGATACGCAAGTGTTCCATTTCTTTTTTCTTTTGATCTAAATAGCTATACTGTAATGCCAACAGATAATGGAACATGCCTCGATCAAAGCCTGGTTCACATGCTTTCACGTGTTCTTCCATCACATCAATATAATCTGTTTTCTTCAATAATAAGATCTCATAAATCAGATTGCATTGTTCATATAATGTTTCATCCGTTACACCTTGCATACGATCAAGGATTTCTTTTGCCTTCACCTTATCTTCTTCATCTACATAGAAGTAAAATGCCTTCATGCATACATCTAAACGCTGCTTCTTGTTGATGCGCATATTTAAGATCAAATCAAACTGCTCACGAATCTTGGTACTATCTCCCATCATGAAGAAGGCATTTAAACGCATATGTTCACGATTAAATGGCGCAAAAAAGTATTTGCAGGCAAGCGAGTCTAAGATAGTGAAGAATTTGTCAAAATCCTGATTTTGTAAACATTTCAATAATTTATTGAATGTACTGCGTTTGTACCATTGTGTACCAACTACAGAAATAATCAAAACGACGATAAAAGCGATCCATACGATTGGTTTCATAAAGCACCTTCCATTTCTTACTCAATGTTTATATTGTACTATAACTTTCTTTATTTTTCATCAACAAGGACTTCCATAGAAAAGGAATCGGTAAACAACTTTTCGATTACTCACAATATGATTGTCCGGCAAATGAAATAACAGTTAACTCATCTACATATGCTATCAAGTTTTACGAATCACTGGGATTTGAAAAAACAGACGACAGACAACAAACAAACGGAATCAGATATACTCCAATGAAATTCGTCCCAAACAAATA
>OHFN01001520.1_pt1 | contig 10280 bp, 16 predicted proteins | sample 1567571 | NCBI WGS metagenome assembly OHFN01 (sample SAMEA3879533, study PRJEB24766) | human gut metagenome | biome: human-associated habitat; feature: feces | place: USA | collected 1985/1987
CTCGCCTTCGTGGCGGCTATGGGAATTCCGAGCGCCATCATGGGGCTCATCGTCTGGCGCTTCAAGGGCCATATCGAGGCGCGGGAGGAAGCCCAAGCCGAAAAGGCGAAGGCGCAGCAGGATTTATTTCTGCTCATCGTGCAGAGTACGCGGGCCAGCATCGCCCTCGGCGAGGCCACGGCCCACGCCATGCAGCGCGGCCACACGAACGGCGACATGGAGACGGCGCTCGCCTACGCCACAGACATCAAGCACAAGCAGAAGGATTTTCTCGCGCAGCAAGGCATCCACGCCCTGCTCGATGAGTGAAGGGAGGGAGTGACCATGTGAAAAAGCTGCTCAAGAAGCTGAAAAGCTGGTGGCGCAAGAGGAAGCGCGAGAAGGCAAAGAAGAAGGCCCAGAGGAAGCCCCTCGAATTCTCGAAGATGCTCGCCATCTGGGCCGTCTTTATAGCCACGGCAGCAGCCGTCGCCTCTTATGTGCTTGCAGCCTTTTACCGGGAGGCCGTCTCGGACGTCACCACGACCGTCTTCACGGCCTGCATCGGGTATCTAATTACCTACGCAGGCAAGAGCCTCGGCGAGAAACTTAGCCGGAACAAGCACCGGCTCGACGCCGACGGGAACCCGCTGCCGGAGGACACGACCACCAGCAGCGATAGCACCAACATCGGAAAAGGATAAGACCAAAAGGAGGACATCACCATGTACGACATCACGCCCATCATCGAAGCCGTTGCCGCCCTTATCGCGGCCCTCATCACTGCCTTCCTCGTGCCCTACATCAAGAGCAAGACCACCGCAGAGCAGCAGAAGGAAATCAATGCGTGGGTGAAAATCGCCGTCGCCGCCGCCGAGCAGATTTACACCGGCAGCGGGCGCGGCGAGGAGAAGAAGGAGTACGTCATCAACTGGCTCCGCGAGCACGGCATCACCGTTGACGAAGCCAAGCTCGACGCCCTCATTGAGGCCGCCGTCTACGAGCTCAACACCAACGGCATCGTCCCTGTTATCGGCATCCCGGACGCCGTTGTCACGACCACCATCGAGACCACCACAGAGACCCCCAAGGAGGAATAACACTATGAGCGAACAGAGGAAAAAGCCGCAGCTCAATATGCGCTACTACAACGGAGAAATCGACGACGACCTGCCCTACGTCGGAGAGCTCCACTATGACGAGGAAACCGGCCTCATCTATGACGAGGACGGCGACGTAGTGGATGAGAAGACCCTCGACGCCATGCTCGACGGCGACGGGAAGGGGGACGACGAAGATGAGTAACAGCGCCCTCATTTGCTACACCAAGCTCAGCCCGAACCACTCCGGGAACAGAACCCACACCATCGACACCATCTCTATCCACTGCATGGCCGGCAACCTTTCCGTCGAATCGTGTGGAGCCCTTTTTGCCAAGAGCAGCCGACAGGCATCCAGCAACTACGGCATCGGCAGCGACGGGCGCATCGCCCTCTACGTCCCGGAGGCGTACCGCTCTTGGTGCACCTCTTCCCGAGCGAACGACCAGAGAGCCATCACCATCGAGGTCGCCAACAACGGAGGAGCCCCGGACTGGCCCGTCTCCGACAAGGCATACCAAGCCCTTCTGAACCTTGTCGAGGACATCTGCCAGAGGAACAGCATCAAGAAGCTCGTGTGGTCTACGGTCAAGAACAACCGCGTCAACCACGTCGGCGGCTGCAATATGACTGTTCACCGCGACTACGCTGCCAAGGCCTGCCCCGGAGACTACCTCTACGACAGGCACGGCAGCATCGCAGCGGAAATCAATAAGCGCCTCGGCGGCGGGAGCTCCACCCCGAGCACACCCACCACCGGCAGCGAGCAGACCGCCACCAACTACACCGTCAAGGTGACGGCCACAGACCTCAACATCCGCAGCGGCCCCGGCACCAACTACGGGCGCAAGGGCTTCATCGCCCCCGGCATCTATACCATCGTCGCGGAGGCGGACGGCACCGGCGCGACCAAATGGGGCAAGCTCAAATCCGGCGTCGGCTGGATTTCCCTTGATTACGTCACCAAGACCGGCACCGGGGCCACGGCGGCCCCGGCCATCAAGGTTGGCAGCAAGGTCACCATCGACGACGGAGCCGTCTACGGCGGCCTCGCCACCACCAGAGGGAAGGCGGTTCCCTCTGGTGTGTCCGGCCCGAACCGCAAGTACACCGTCAAGCAGCTCGCCACCCACAAAGGCGAGGAGGAGGCCCTCTTGCAGGAAATCGTTTCTTGGGTCGCCCTCAAGTACCTTAACACGGTCTAATCCGCAGCACAGAGAGAGCCCCCGGCCAGCAGGCCGGGGGCTCTTTTTTCGTTTCCGGGCATCATTTTCGTGAGGTCACGAAAATGGCCGCCCAGAGAGATTTAATGCCAAAATAATGCCACGGGCAAATGCGACACCGAGAAAATTCAGGTATCATGCGGCCTCCGTCCATTCCGGCCATTACTCCCGGTGAGGATGTAGTCGGTGGAAACGCTAAAGAACTCCGCGATGCCGGCGATGTACTCGGCCCCCGGATTTGTCCCCCGCGTTTTCCATGTGCTCACCGTGCGCGTCGAAACGCCGATGTGCATGGCGAGGTCTTTTTGGTCTCGGCCATCAGAGGCCAAGAGGGAGAAAACTCTCTCACAAATCGTCATTTTAGCTCCTCCAATCCGCAGACGAGGACGTCTGCTGAAAAAAATTTTGAAAAAATCCGAAAAAGGGCTTTACAAATCCTCAAATGCGGACTATAATTAAAGCACACCAAACGAAGAAGGCAACTAAAACCGCCCACCATACACGGGCCGCCAAGGCCCGCCGCATGAGAAAGGAGCCCGCATGAATACCTACAAAATCACCTTCACCCGCGAGAACGGCACCGTCGGCTCGGACAACTTCACCGCTCCGAGCGAGGCACAGGCCCGGCGGGACTTCAAGGAGGTCTACCGTCACGGGAACGGCACCATCACCAGCGTAGAGCTCGTGAGCAACGACGCCCCCGCTACCAAGCAGCAGGAACGGGCCGCCCTCGAGAAAATCCGCAAAATCGTTGAGGAGCTCGGCCCGGACAGCTACATCGCCACCGCCTTTGACGGATGCTTCAAGGACGCAGAGGCCAACATCGAAAACGACTGGGCCTTAAGCATGAAAGACCGCTGGCTTACCTCGGACAGAGAGCTCAACGACGCCAACGGCACCATTGAAGAGCTCCGGGACAAGCTCGCGGAGAGTGAAAAGGACTACGAGGCAGCTCACGCCACAGCGCACCAAATCGCGGAGGAGAAGGACGCAGAGATAGCATCCCTCAAGAGCCGCCTCCTCGCAGACGACGACCTCGCAGACATTTCCCGCCTCCTCTCGAAAACGGTTGCTGACCTTGGGAAAGAGGTCAACGACGCAGCCGCTCGCATCGTCGAGGTGGCAGACCAGCCGGAAAGCGCAGCATTTAGGAACGCTGTCAAAGACCACCGAGCCGCCAAGGCGGACTTGAGCCACTGGACGGAAGTCTTGACGAGAGTAAACACCGCCAAGGGCCGGGCCTAACGGCCCCGGCCAGAAGAAAGGAGAACACCATGAACGCGCTCTATATCGAAGGCCGCCGGAGCGGCTATGCCCCGGACGACTGCGGCAAGACCCTCACCGTCGGCGAGCTCATCGAAATCCTCTCGGACTTCGACGAAGACCTCCCCGTCTATCTCCGCAACGACAACGGCTACACCAACGGGAACATCACCGAGCGCACCATCATCCCGTCGGAAGACCTTGAGGAGGGCGACGACGAATGAACACCATCTCTTTCGAGGTCAACAACCAGCGGAAGATGAAGCTGGTGCAGCGTCAGCACGACGGGGCGACACTCCTCGTCATCGAAGACCAGCACGGCGACCATGAAAGCATCCCAGACGAAGAAGCCTTCATCAGCCCCGGCGACTTCGTGATGCTCATCAACTACTACCGCGCCTGCCGGCGCGAGGGCAAGCCCATCTTGTGAGGAGGTGAACACCGTGAGCGAAGAAATCATCCAAGACGGCCTCTGGTATCTGCTGGCCCGGTTCTACGGATTTGAGGATACCGTCCTCAACAAGGTAGCCATCTGCAAGACCCTCAAGGACGCAGGCATCAGCGACACCGACAAAGGCGTCCTCATTCAGATGGAGGACGGCTCCGAATTCCAGCTCATCATCAAGCAGACCGCCAAATACGACCCGGCCTACTACGAACGGCCAGACACACCCATCCATTGAATCATTCTACCACAGAAACACCAAACGCGCAAGGCGCACAAAGAAGGAAAGGAGGAAACCCCTCAATGGCAGTACGGAAGAAGCCCAAGAACGACTTCGGCGTCGAGCTCATGGCCTTCTGTGCCACCTACGGCCTCACCTATCGGGATGTCGCAACCGGCGCAGACGTCAAGCGCAGCACCCTCATCGAGTGTACGACTGGCCGCTGCGCCGGGCATGAGCTCATCCCCAAGGTTCGCCAGTTCATGGCGGACTACGAGGCCCAGAAGGCCAGCAGCTAAAGAGAGGAGCGCACCCACGATGAGAAGCACCACAGCGAAATTTCTTTTCGTGGAGGACGTCATGCAAATCCTCGGCATCTCACAGTCGAAGGCCTACCAGATTATGCGGAAGATAAACCGCGAGCTCGAGGCGGAAGGCTATGAGACCATCGCCGGGAGAGTACCCCGCCGCCGGTTCTGCGAGAAATTTTACTGCGGCGATGAGCTCCTCGACCAACCTCCACGGCAGACCAAGGAAAGGAGAGAGCACAATGGCAAGACCAAGGCGACGCGCAAGGCGGCAGGCCAGTAAGCGCCTCGCACCCTTCTACCGCATGACCTTCATCATCCTCATTGGGGCCGTCGCGGCCCGGCTCATCATCCTCGGCATCGACGCCCTCGGGGCCCGCACCGGCCTCCCCGGCGGAGAGATTTTTATTCCCGTTTACATCATCATCGCCCCCTTGTTCGGTTGGCAGCTTCGCGGCTGGACGGCCATCGGGGGCCATCAGAGACGAAAGGAGACCAGACCATGCACAACTATTTCTGCGACCACTGCGGAGCGGCCCTCGACCCCGGAGAAATTTGCGACTGCAAGCAGCAGCCGGAGGAGAGCGAGCGGCGCATCGTGACCTATGCGGACTGGGAGGCCGCCGGGGACTTTAGCAAGGCGGCGCAGCCCGGAGACTACGTCGAGGAGCGCATCGTCGATGATATGCGCGACGTCCTTCCCCCTGCCAAGATGGAGCGAGGCTTCTTGCAGGTCGGCGAGCCGTACAGCCATGAATTTGACCCGGAGACCGGCCATTGGCGCGGCACCTTCCCAACCTTCGTCAAGGAGGGCCAGAACTGGAAGTACTGCGGCAACTGCTTCATCGGCAAGACCACTCCGCCCCCGGCATCCATCCGTCGATAAAGGAGGGCAGTGAGATGAGCAAGACCCTCTATTTCGAGGGAGCTGGATGGAGCGGAGCAGACAGCAGCAAGGCCACCATCGGCAACTGCCGCATCCGCACCGCATTCCACCTCGACCCCGAGAAGAAACACCCACGATGCTCTTGCAGGGAGCCTCACGACGGGGCCGCAGCGGTCTACCTCGAAATCATCTGCGGCACTATCGGCAAGGAAAACAAGAAGCTCGGCCTCGAGCCTACCTACTACGGCTGGATTGACTACCTTCACTACGTCACCGACGACGACAGAAACGACGACTGCAACCGGCACATCCTCCCGTTCGAGCGTAGGGCCCGCATCGGCTACACCCTCGAGAGCATTTTGAAGTTTGTGAACGACCTCGGAGCCAGTTTCGACGCCGTTGCGGTTTGCCCGGACTTGGGCGGCTACCGCGTATTCCGGGACGGATATTCCCCAAAAGGCACAGAGCGCCTCAACTACGGCGATGAATTCCAATACGACCCGGATATGACGGCTCGCCGGGAAGCGGTTTATAGGCACGTCTATGAGCTCGAGAAAGCAGAGGGCTCGAGATACCCGAACTTCTCCCTCTGGGTAGACCAAGACGACCCCGGAATGCTTCACCTCCTCCGGCATTTCTCCGGCACGTTCAAGACGGCGCACAACACGCACTGGACAATCCGAACGGACACCGGCAGCACCGTCGAGGACTGGATGGCAACCGCCACCGTGACGCCCCTCGGGCGCTATGGCTGTTGAGAGCCCTCCCTCAAGTTCAACCCAATTATACCCCAGAAAGGAGGGAAACAGCGTGGCAACAACCGCAGCATCCGCTACCCAAAGTTACCTCCGCGATGCACGTTTGCAGGCCGGATATGCGTCACGAGACACGGCGGCCATCAAGCTCAACTACTCGCCCGAGACCATAGGGCGGCATGAGCGAGGTGACGTACCTGTCTCCCCGGACGACATCATCCGATATGCGGAGGGCTACCAGAGGCCCGACATCATGCTCCGCTACTGCGCGAGCTGCCCCGTCGGAAAGAAGACCGGCAAGCGGGCAGTAGACCGCGACCTTCCGTGGGCCGCCCTTCGCGTCAGCCAGAGGCTCCAGAAGGCAAAAGAAATCGCCGACAAGCTCGAAAGCATTGCCGACGACGGAATTGTAGACCACATGGAACGCGCAGACTTTGACGCCGCACTCGCGTTTCTGCGCTCCCTCGAGGAGACTATTACCGATATGCTTCTCTGGGCGATGAGCCGAGAGACGGAAAAGAGCCGCCCCGCTGCAACGGAAACGGCCCTTGTGAAATGAAACTACGGTCAGTATAGCACGGTGAAGGCCGTGTGTCAAGGAAGGAGACCACCATGAACAACAACATCACTGGCACCATCGTCCAGCTCAATGAATACCCCCCGGACAAGTTCAACGTCCTCATCCCCGTCACCACCATGCAGGTCATGAGCAACCTGCAGCGCATCATCGTGAACAAGGTTCAGCTCGACGTGGCAGACCCGGAGAACAGCAAGGACATCTACCGAGAAAAGAGCAGCGGCAAGTACGCCATTACCAAGGTCGGCGGCATGAAGCTGGCCGCAGCGGCCAACATCAGCATCGTCGAGACCGAGAGCGGCATGACGGACGGCTGTAAGAGGTGCGTAGACATGGCCCGCGCCGTCGGGAAGCCCAAAGCCTGCGGCACCTGCCCGGCCCGCTACGACGTGGCCGTCACCGTTACCATCCGCGTCCCGGAGCCTTCCGGCGGCTTCCGCCTCATGAAGGCGACGAAGGAAATCGACTGTGCAGCCGAAAAGGAGAGCATGACGGAGGCCCAATACAAGCGGTTCCTCCCACATCGGACGGCGATGGCAGAAAGCAAGGCATTCATGCGGGCGCTCCGCGCAGCCCTCGGCCTCGCGGCGACCTACTCCCTCCCGGAGCTTCGCAAGCCCTTCATCATCGCGCACGTTGTTCCGAACCTCGAGGCCCCGGAAATCAAGGAGGCCGTCGCCTCCAACTACTTGCAGTCGATGGGGATGCTGTTCGAGGGCGCGGGAGCACCGAGAGCGGCCCTCCCGGCGGCCCAGACGACGGCAGAGGTCATCCCGGACGACGGAGCCGACGGCGGTTACGAGGCCGGAAGTATGCCGGAGGAGCCGGACGACGCCCCGGACTTCGATGACCCGGACGCCATCTTCTGCGATGACTGCGGAGAGCAAATCGTCGAGACCAGAGCGAAGGACGGACGCATCTGGACGCCCGAGAACATCAAAGGGTACAGCGAGCGCAAGTTCGGGCGCTGCCTCTGTACCCGCTGCCAGAAGGCGGAGAAGGCCGCGAGGGGAGGCCGATAAGCATGGATGGAAAAAGCAGGACGGAAGTCCTCACAATCGCCGCAGCCGCAAAGCTGTACGAGGGAACATCGCTTACCGAAAGTGCGATTCGTCGGCTTGTCCGCTCTGGTGAAATTCCGAGCAGAAAAGTCGGCGCAAAATACCTCATCACCGCATCAGCTATTGAAAACTGGCTCAACGCCCCATCGAAAGAAGGTAGTAAGCCCGTATGAAGTACGAACGCCTCACCCAAGCACAGAAAGACCGCCATCCGTCTATCCACCACACCGGCAGCGTCCGGGGAATGAAAAACCTTGGATTTTGGAGGAAGAAAGACCGCTGCGTCAGATGCGGCCAGTATATCTACAACCTCTCTATGACCATTCGCTAAAGGGGGATTTACATGAAGATTTTGCACACCGCCGACATCCACCTCGGAGACCTTACGGGGCCGGTTCGGGACGGTAAAAACGCCCGCAGACAGGACACCATCGCCTGCATGAAGTACATCGCGCAGCGGGCCGCGACGGAGACGCCGAACGTCACCATCATCGCCGGAGACCTGTTCAACCGCTCCCGCGTCTGGGCCGACACTGCCCTCGACGACGTGAACGACGCCATCACCGAATTCATCCGGCCTTTGTGCCGCAGCAGCGAGCACGTCGTCCTTTTGTTCGGCACCGAGAACCACGACAACCCCCGCGCCTTTGAGACTGTGCGGGAAATCACCAAGGACGAAAAGAACCTCCACATCTACACCGCGCCGGGCATCGAGAAGCTCACCACCAGCGCCGGGCCGGTTCAGATTTTGGCCCTCCCCGGCTTCGACAAAGGCCGCCTGCGGCTGTTCTGCCCCGGAGCGGACAAGGAGACCGAGAACCGCAACGCTACCGCGCTCATCAACGACGTTCTGCTCGGGCTGTCTACGGAGCTCGACAAGAGCGTCCCGAGCATCCTCGTGGCCCATTACACCGTCGCCGGCAGCGAGGCCGACAACGGCAGCACCTTCCTCGCGGGGCAGGACGTTGTCATCCTCCCTTCGACCATCGACAGCACCGGCGTAGACCTCGCCTGTTTCGGGCATATCCACCGCCCGCAGAAGCTCCCGTGCAATACCCCGGCCTATTACTGCGGCAGCCCCAATCAGCTCAACTTCAACGACGAAGGTGTCGAGCACGGCTTCTGGCTCCATCGGATTTACACCTCCCCCGTCGGAGAACCCGGCACCGCAGTTGAGACAACGTTCGACCAGACGCCGGAGCGTCAGCACTACACCTACCGCATGGGGCCGGAGGACGTCACCGCCTTCTCGGCCAGCGGAGAGCTCCCGGAAGCGCCGGAGCCGCTCAAGGACGCCATCGTCCGCGTCCGCTACAACTGCACCGCAGAGCAGGAAAAGGCCCTCAACAAAGCCGACCTGCAAAAGAAACTGCTGGCGGCGGGCGCGTTCTATGTCGCAGAGGTGCTCCCGGAGGACGTCGAAGACGTCGCCGGCGAAAGCGAGGTCACGGAGCACGAAGGCCCCACAGAGGCCCTCGAACGCTACCTCAAGAAACTCGAGGTCACGCCGGAGGAGGCGGCCCGGCTCATGGAGCTCGCTGCCCCGCTCATCAAGAAGGCAGACGACGGCAGGGACGCCGACAAGCGCACCGGCAACTTCGCCCCCATCTCCATCGAGGTCAAGAACTACCGCAGCTACACCGAGGCGGAATTCGACTTTTCGGACGTTCACATGGCTATGGTGAACGGGAAGAACGGCGTCGGAAAGAGCAGCCTCTTTATGGACGCCATCGCCGACTGCCTCTATGAGCAGACCCGAAAGGAAGACATCGGCGGCTGGGTGCGGGACGGCACCAAGAGCGGGGCCATCACCTTCACCTTCGGCATGGGGGCAGAGACCTATCGCGTCATCCGCACCAGAACCAAGAGCGGGCGCGGCACACTCGCCATCCACCGGCGCAACCCCGAGACCGGCGAATGGCTGGACGAAAGCGACACCACCATGAAGCTGACGCAGGCCCGCATCGAGCGCGTCCTCGGAATGGATTGCAACACCTTCTGTTCCGTGGCACTCATCCGGCAGGACGCCTACGGCCTATTCCTCGAGGCCAGCAGCGACAGGCGCATGGAAGTTCTCTCGGCCCTCCTCGGGCTGGACATCTATGGCCGGCTCGAAGACCTTGCCAAGGACGGGGCCAGCGAGCAGCGCCGGAAGATTGCCGCCACCCGCGAGCGCCTCTCCGTCCTCGAGGAGCAAATCGCCGCGAAGGCAGAGCTCGAAGCCGAGCTCGGGCAGTACGATGACAAAATCGCCGCCGCACAGAAAGAGGCGGAGACCCTCGAGACGGCCATCGCCGCAGCGCAGCGCAGCGAGGCCATGCGAGAGGAACTCACCAAGCAGGCAGAGGCCAAGGAGCGGGAAGCAGCGGCCACGGGGGCCGACATTACCGACAAGGGCAACCGGCTCGCCGCAGTAAAGGCGCAGCTCTCCAACGCAGAGACGCTCGCCGCAGCCGCCCCGGC
>OHFN01001523.1_pt1 | contig 10248 bp, 10 predicted proteins | sample 1567571 | NCBI WGS metagenome assembly OHFN01 (sample SAMEA3879533, study PRJEB24766) | human gut metagenome | biome: human-associated habitat; feature: feces | place: USA | collected 1985/1987
CAGGCGGCAGCTTCCAGTATAGACATCCAGCCGCCAGTCAGCCTCCGGGTCCTCCACCGGTTCCAGTTCATAGGCAAGGTAGCTGTTTTCCAGGTAATCGCTGCCATCCCGCCAGAGAGAAAGTCCCATGCTTTGCAGCAACTCCGGCAGTTCAGAAAGCAGCTTGGCCGGTTCGTCTTTCGGTTGAGCATAAACATCAAACCCAGCAACAAAGGCGATAGCGGAAACTTCTCCGATGGTTTGATCCACCAGCATAGAGAGTGCCCACCAGACCTTGTCTGTGTCCTCTTTCAAGATCGGCGTCAGCTTTTCACAGTAAAGGACCAGACTTACCTGATGATCTTCTGTTTCCTCTGCCCACATCTGCACATCTTCAGCCCGAACTTCGATTTCTCCAGCCCGCAGCTCGAACCCCTCACAGGGCTGGCGGCCTACCCAGATATTCCAATGCTCCAGCACCGATTCTGGGGCCTGCTTCTGGAAGTACACCAACGGGAACAGGCGGGAGCGAAGCCCCAAGCGCAAGCGATGCTTCTTCGGGCGTTATCCCGAGCTTTTCCGCCAGCACCGAAATATGCGGTTCTTCGCCGTTTTTGATAAGCTCGTCACGGAGCCTGCAAATTTTCAGCGACAGCTCTTTTAAACTGCGGCTCACCTTTACCGTGCCGCCGTCACGGAAAAGCTGTTTTATTTCCCCCATGATGACCGGTACCGCATACGTTGAAAACTTCAGCCCCCTGCTTTCGTCAAAATTGTTGCCTGCCTTTACAAGACCGACACAGCCTGCCGAAAACAGTTCGTCATATTCTATCCCCCGATTTCTGAATCTGCCTGCTATCGAATGCACCAGTGCGAAATGCTCCGTGATGAACGAATTGTCCTTGTCGGCGCTCATTTAAGCACCCTTTTTTCAAAGCGGAATGTGAGCGTGACCGTTGTGCCTTTCCCTACCTTTGATGATACCTTTACCTTATCGCAACAGCTTTCCATAACCGCAAAGCCAAGTCCGCTCCGCTCAAGCTCAGGCTTTGTTGTAAACAGCGGTTCCATCGCCTTTTTCACGTCTTCTATGCCATAGCCCTTGTCGGTTATCTTTATGTATACTTCTTCATCTTTTATACGAGCGGTTATATTTATGATGCCCACCGTTTCGCATTCCGAATAAGCGTGTACCACACAGTTCGTCACCGCCTCGGAAACCGCCGCCTTGACGCTCCCCAGCTCGTCAACTGTCGGGTCAAGCTGGGAAACGAATGCCCCTACAGCCGCCCTCGCATAGCTTTCGTTTCGTGACAGTGCAGGGAACGACAGCTTAACATAATTTTCGCACTTCATTTTTTATCCTCCGTATTTTTACCGCTTATTATAAGTCGTGACAAGCCTGCCACCTGTATTATCCTGCGTACCGACGGCGACGGGTTCTTCACCGCCACACCGCCGCCGAACGATTCCATAATGCGTTGCCTGCCGAGTATAAGCCCTATACCCGAGCTGTCCATAAATGATACGCCGGACATATCCAGAATAAGCATAGACGGCATAAGCCGCTCAAGCTCTGCGTCGATCCTTATTCTTATTCCCGATGCTTCAAAATGCCCGATTTCTCCGCTTATGACAGCGGTTATTCCGCCGTTTCGCTTTATTATCTCAACTCCGGCACCCGTAAAAACTCCCCCTTTTTCTTGTTGCGTTATGCTTACAGCTTGTATTTTATACCCGTGCTTGTGAAAAACGTGTCGTAACAAGGGCGGAAATCGGCACTTTAATTTGACAACGGCAAGTTAAATATGTTATAATAATCGTAATTGTAAAACAAAATGGGGTATAAGACGCAAAAAAAGCGTAACACAGCCCATAACATAGATACGAGGAGATTTTATGCAGACAAAAACAGTATGCAGATTTGCACGCATTCCCAGGACCGTATGCCTTATAGCCTTATCTGCGGTGATATTTACCGGCATACTTGTCCTTATGGTATTTGCGCTTGCACTTACCGCAAACGGCATGATAACACTGCCGTCCGCATTTATACGCATAATAGGAAAGGGCAGTATTTTCGTATCCGACCTGTCAGAATATACGATGCTGTTTTTCGGAGCGGCAAGCCTTTTCTTCGGGCTTGGGCTGATACTTCTGAGCGTAGCGAGAATATGCCCCTTTGCCGCATCTTTTGTCTACAGACTTTTTTCAAAGACTAAAGAATGAAGCTGAAAGATCATATCCGTTTCCGCCATATCCGTGTGCAGAAGCTGACGGCGGTTCAGGTGCTTATCCGTATATTTTTCCTGTGCGGAGCGATATGCCTTATCGCTATGCTTATGTTTGCACTGATAATCGACAAGGACTACCGCAGTAATGTAAAGCACGGGAGCGGGAGCTTTCCGTTTACGCAGTTCCTTACTGTCGAAACAACGGATATTCCGGTATATATAACACGTTCTTCGGACGAGCTGATACACGTTTCGTATGTCAGCGATACGGAGGTTGATATTTACGAGGACGGCGGACGGCTTATAGTCGAGCAGGTGCCGAGCCTTGTGATAACGCTGTTCACCCGTGAGCAGTTCAGCTACAGGATTGAAATACAGCTTCCCGACAAGCCCTTTTCAAACCTTAACCTGTACACTGCGTCATCCGACCTGCATTGCTGTGCGGTGAGCGGATATATGGTGAATATAAAATGCAAGAGCGGAAGCGCCGATATAGAAAGGCTGTCCTGCTCGGGAACGCTCGGCATCGACTGCGACAGCGGTAAAATAAATATGTATATAGACGAATTTTCGGGCGGAAGCCTTGTCAATTCCACAGGCACAGTGGATATTGATTTTGCGGCAGATGCAGACACGGTCATTTCGCAGGGAACACGTTGCTATATAAACGGCCTTGCGGCAGTGAGCGACGGCAGAGCCGCCGAGGATGACGATTTAGCCGTAACCTCGCCTTCGGGCAGAGTAAGAATAAATACAAACGTAAAACGTTAAATTAAAAGCGGCAGTGCCGCAATATGAAAGGATAAGCCTTATGAATAACGTAAAACAGACATTCACCATCACCATCCCCTCAAAGACAGGCTATATGGATCTTACCGAGGATGTAATGGAGTGCGTACGCAGAGCCAATATCAGAAACGGTATCATATCAATTTCTTCAATGCACACCACTGCGTCGGTGTTTACCGCAACGAACGATATTGAAGCGCTGAACGGTTATCTCAAATATTATGAAAAGGTATCCACCCTTGCCGAAGAACCGCTCAGAGCGGCAATCTGCCACCAGCTTGCAGGCGGCTCGGTAGTTACCGCTATCTGTGACGGCGAGATCTCGCTCGGTCTTACACAGTACATAATATATATGGATTTTGACGGTGAACGTGAAAAGACAGTAGAAATAAATATAATCGGAGAATAAGATGATCTCAGTAGTTATACCTGCCTTCAACGAGCAGGAAAACATACCTGCCGCTGCAGAAAGGCTCGGCAGTATATTAGCGCCGCTGTCCGACTATGAGCTGATATTCGTTGACGACGGCTCAAAGGACGGAACGTGGGAGCTTATAAAACAGCTCGGAGAAACGGACGAGCATATAAGAGGACTTCATTTTTCGAGAAATTTCGGCAAAGAGGGAGCCGTTTTTGCAGGACTTAAAGCCGCAGACGGCGATTGCGTTGCGGTGATAGACTGCGACTTACAGCATCCGCCGGAGCTTCTTGAAAAGATGTATGCCGCATGGAAAAACGGTGCGGAGGTCGTAGAGGCGGTCAAAGCGTCAAGAGGCAAGGAGGGCATAATATACAAGCTCTTTGCAAAGACCTTCTACCGTATGATGAAGAACAGCTCGGCTATCGACCTTGACGGCGCAAGCGATTATAAGCTGATGGACCGCAAGGTTGTCAACGCACTCAACGAAATGCCCGAAAGGCTGACGTTTTTCCGTGCGCTTTCAAGCTGGGTAGGCTTCAGGACAGAGCGTGTCGAATTTGACGTTGCGCCAAGAAACGCAGGCAAGACAAAGTGGTCGTTCAGAAAGCTGTTCAGATACGCTATAAGCTCGATAACCAGCTTTACAAACGTACCTATGCAGATAATCACCTGGTCGGGAGTGCTGTTCTTTATATTTGCCGTGATACTGGCTATACAGACCCTTGTCAACTTCTGTACAGGAAAGGCGGCAGACGGCTTTTCGACCGTAATACTTCTTCTGCTTATAATAGGCAGTATACTTATGCTCGGTATCGGCATTATGGGATATTATCTCAGCAAGATATACGAGGAGATAAAGCAGCGTCCGAGATATATAGTCAGTGAAGAATCAGGACGCAGACAAAGATGCGAGGACAATAAATAATGGCAAATTTCAGAGAAAAAATGCTGTCATTCAGACACTTGTGCTATAGGAACGGTTATTTGTTTGCGGCGTTTCTTATCCCTGTTATACTGATGGGTATAGCTTATATATCGTTCGGAATATATCCGTTTGGCGGAAGGTCGGTGCTGTCGCTTGACCTTAACGCACAGTATGTTTTCTATTTCGACTATGTGCATGACGTAATAGGCAACGGCGAGAGCCTTATGTACTCGTGGAGCAGAAATCTGTCGGGCGAGTTTATGGGTATAATCGGCTATTATCTTGCAAGCCCGTTCAATATACTTGTATGGATATTCCCACGCAGTATGATAACCGAAGGCCTGCTTACAATGATGCTCGCAAAGTTCGGTGCGTGCGGTGTTACCTTTGCGCTTTTTGCACATAAGTCGCAGAAGCTGTCAAAGACAACGGCGGCCTTATTCGCCCCGATGTATGCCTTGTGTGCATATATGATAGTGCAGACAATGGACCCTATGTGGCTTGATTGCGTTATCGCACTTCCGCTTATCTGCTGGGGTATAGATTCGCTGATAAAGGAAAACCGCTTCAGACTGCTCATAGGCTCGCTTGTCTATGCGTTCGTATCAAACTTCTACATAGGCTTTATGGCGGCGATCTTCTCGGTGCTGTATTTTATCTGCCGCTATTTTTCGCTTGAAACATATGCCGGCAACACAGGAATTAACATCGCAAAAAAATTTGTTACAAAAGGTGCGTTTTTCGGAATATGCGGAATAGTTTCCGCTATGATGAGCGCATTTATGATACTGCCTGTATATAATTCACTTCAGAACGGCAAATTCAGCTTCACCGAGCCGGATTATTCACTTGTTAATAATTTTAACCTTATAGATATAGCAAGAAAGCTGTTCCCAAATACCTACGATACGGTAAGAATGGAGGGTCTGCCGGCACTGTTCTGCTGTTCATTAGCCCTTGTGCTTGCGGCGGGATTTTTCTGCTCGGGAGCATTTAAATTCAAGCAGAAAATTGCGGCAGGTGCGCTTATAGGCTTGCTTGTTGTAAGTATGTATATCCGTCCGGTCGATATGATATGGCACGGCGGACAGATGCCCAACTGGCTTCCCTACCGCTACTCGTTTATGCTTTCGTTTATCATAGTCGCTCTTGCGGCACATTGCTTTGAACAGCTCAAAGCGGTAAGGGCAAGAACGGTCGGAGCGATTACGCTCGGTTATATTGCTCTCATAATATACACAGAGGCACAGGATACCTTCATAACCACGCTTGACAGCGACGGACGTGAGGTGTTTGACGGTATAACCGTTGCACTTCCTGCCATAGTATTCATGGCGGTCGCAGGCATTACCGTATATGCGGCAAGGCACTATATGAAAAAGAGCGAGCTGCCAAAGACAGGCGTGATACTTGTAACCGCAGTGATATGTGCGGAGCTTTGCTTCAATGCAACAAATACGCTGACAAAAATGCACAAGGATATTACCTTCTCGACAAGGGACAGCTATCTGAGCGTTATACTTCCGCTTCGTGAAAAGGTGGAGGAGATAAAGGCGCAGGATGACGGCTTCTACAGGATAGAGAAAAACTTCTTCCGCTCGGTAAACGACCCTATGGCTGTAAATATGTACGGCCTGTCGCACTCAAGCAGTACGCTGAATGCAAGAGCTATTGATATGCTCGGATTCTTCGGCTTCACGTCAAACGGCCACTATTCAAGGTTTTCGGGCAACACTCCGCTGACCTGCGATATTTTCGGCGTTAAATATATCCTTGACTGCGAGGGCGAGCTGACCGGAAATATAAAATCAGCAGACGATATAACCGTCACGGAAAACAAGGACGCACTGCCTGTAGGCTATCTTGCAAACAGCAAGCTGTCCTCACTTGAGCTGTCAAAGTATGACGTATTCGAAAATCAGAACGCTCTGCTTAACGCAATGACCGGAGGAAACAGAGAATTCTTCACGGTATTTTCCGCAGACGGCGAGCCTTATGCCGAAAACTGCAAAAAAGGCTCGTTTGAAAATCAGCATATAGGTTTTACGGATGTGACGGGCGAAGCAAGCGTAACATATACGATAACTGCGCCGAAGAGCGGAGAGATCTATATGTTCATACCGACCGACTATCAGCGTGAGGTTTCGCTTTATGTAAACGGCTCGTACAAGGGCGTATGCTTTGAGAGCGACAATCATAATATAAAGGATCTCGGCAAGTTTGAAAAGGGCGAGGAAGTAACGGTAAAGCTCGTGCTGAAAAAGAGCGACCTTTATATCAGAGAGCCGCAGTTCGCCGTATACAATGAGGAAGCGGAAACAGCGGCGATAGCTCAGATGCACGAAAAGAATGCCGAAACAAAGGTCGAAAAGGTAAGTCAGACCGACATACGCTTTACGGTAAACGCAAAAAGCGACGATATACTGTTTACCACTATCCCTGCCGAAAAGGGCTGGACGGTATATGTTGACGGTGTAAAGACAGATTACGATACCGCACTGAATGACGCACTGATGACAGTAAAGCTGTCTGAGGGCGAACACGTTGTCGAATTTAAATTCTTTGCCGCAGGACTTGGCACAGGGCTTATACTGACGGTTATCGGCATTGCGGTATTTGTCGGAATGATTCTGATTTATCTCAAGATAAAGAAACCCGTAAAGCTGTCAAAGGCGGTAAATAATGACGGGGATATTGACAAAGATAAAACAGATGCTATAATAGAAAGCGATATATCCGAAGAATCGGAGGGCAAAGAATGATACTTGCGGTAGATGTCGGCAATACTAACATTGTATTCGGCGGTTTTGACAATAACGGTGAACTGCGCTTTATATCAAGGCTCAACACACAGGTTTCAAGAATGGAAGATCAGTATGCGATAAAGCTGAAGGATATATTATCCCTTTACGGCTTTGAAAATGCGGCTATAACCGGCTGTATCATTTCCTCTGTCGTATCACCGATAACTCCCATACTTGAAAAAGGAATAGAAAAGCTCTGTAACGTAAAGCCTATTATCGTTTCACCCGGTATCAAAACAGGACTTAATATAAAGATAGACGATCCTTCCGTACTCGGAAGCGACCTTGTATGCGGCGGCGTAGCGGCGAAAAGCAAGTACCCCACACCCTGCATATTCATAGATGTAGGCACCTGCCTTAAGATATTTGCACTCGACAAGAGCGGAGCGATGCTCGGCGGAGCGATAGCTCCCGGTCCGAGATTATCATTCGAGGCTCTGTCGGGTAAAACAGCCTCCCTTCCTCTCATAGGTGCTGAGCCTGTCGGAAAAATGATAGGCACAAACAGCCCCGATAGTATGCGTGCCGGTGTCATCGGCGGTATCGCCTGCATGATAGACGGTATGATAGAGCGATATGAGGAGGAGCTTGGAGAGAAGGCTGCAATAGTTGCGACAGGAGGCTACGCAAGCCTTATAGCTCCGCTTTGCAGACGTGAGCTTATTGTCGATCCCGATCTTGTTTTAGAGGGTCTGCATATTATCTACAAGAAAAATCAGAAGAAGTAAGCGGCGTTGTGGACGGAACCGACAGATGCTATTTCTGCGGTTACCGGCTGTGAACATATTCTGAACGGCGGATGATATGTAAAATATACAACCCTGCGAGGTACCTGCTGACAACAGGACTTCAGCAAAGGAGATTTTTATGTCAAACACAAACAACTCATTAAAAGGCAAAATCAACACAAACACAATTATAGGTCTTGGTCTTCTGACCGCTATAGTTGTGGTTATGCAGTTCATATCAATGGGACTGCGTTTCGGAACATTCAGCATTACGCTGACGCTTATACCTATCGTAGTAGGCTCTGCACTTTACGGCTGGGGCTCGGGTGCATGGCTCGGCTTTGTTTTCGGTGTGACCGTACTGCTCACGGGTGACGCAAACCTGTTCCTTGCGGTAAACATACCCGGAACGATAATTACGGTAATATTAAAGGGCACACTCGCAGGTGCCGCCGCAGGTTTTGTGTATAAGCTGATAAGCAAGAAAAATCAGATAGCAGCCGTTATAGTATCGGCTGTAGTCGCACCTGTTGTTAATACAGGAATATTTGTACTAGGAAGCTATGTGTTCTTCTTTGATTATTTATCAGGACTTGCAGAGGGTACAAACTTATTCGTATTTATTCTGGTAGGTTTAGTAGGCATCAATTTCTTTATAGAGCTTGGTATAAATCTGGTGCTTAACCCTGCTATACTTCAGATAATCCGCATAGGCAAAAAGAACTTCGGCGGAAAAAACCAAATTATCAAGACAAAATAAAAAACGAAGGGCGAAAAAATGGACAACAATTATTTAGCCGAGCTTCTGTTCGGTGACATCAAGACAACACCTGAGGATATGTTTGCAAAATATCCCGCAAGAACACTTCCCGACAAGGCGGCTGTGACAAGATTCGCACCAAGCCCCACAGGCTTTATGCACATAGGCGGTCTGTATGCCGCACTTATTTCAATGTGTATGGCAAGACAGTCGGACGGTGTATTCTACCTGCGTCTTGAGGATACCGACAAAAAGCGTGAAATTGAACACGGAGCAGATGAGATAATCACATCTCTTGCACAATACGGAGTATGCTTTGACGAAGGTGCGGCGGCAGACGGAGAAGCCGAAAAGGGCAGCTACGGACCGTACAGACAGAGTATGAGAAAAGAGATATACCAGACCTTTGCAAAGGATCTTGTTAAGCGTGGTCTTGCATATCCGTGCTTCTGCTCGGCGGAGGAGCTTGACGAAATAAGAAAGGCACAGGAGGCCGAAAAAGCCGATATGGGCTATTACGGCAGCTATGCGAAGTGCAGAAATCTGTCCATTGAAGAAATAGAAGCCAATATAAAGGCAGGCAAGGAATACGTTCTGCGCTTACGCTCAGACGGCAACGCAGAAAACAAGATAACCTGCCGTGACCTTATAAGAGGCAATATCGAAATGCCCGAGAACATAATGGACGTTGTGCTTTTAAAGTCGGACGGTATCCCTACATACCACTTTGCACACGTTGTAGATGATTTTCTGATGGGTACTACCCACGTTATAAGAGGCGATGAGTGGATAAGCTCATATCCTCTGCACGAACAGCTTTTCAGAGCAAGCGGCCTTAAAATGCCGAAGTATGCTCACATTGCACCGATAATGAAGCTGGACGGCGGCGAGAATAAAAAGAGAAAGCTCAGCAAGAGAAAAGACCCCGAGGCAAGCGTTTCGTTCTATTCAAAAGCCGGTTTCCCTGTTCAGTCGGTGCTTGAATACCTTATGACTATCGCAAACTCAAATTATGAGGAGTGGAGAATGAAGAACCCCGATGCAGATATGTCGCAGTTCAAGTTCAAGCTCGAAAAGATGCCCGTCAGCGGTGCATTGTTCGATATGGATAAGCTGGCAAGCGTAAGCCGTGACGTTATATCGAAGATGAGCGAGGAAACGCTCTTTGACGAGATAAGCGTATGGGCAAAGGATAACGATGAAAAGCTGAACGCTTATATCACAGCTTCGCCCGACAAGTTCAGAGAAAGCATAAAGCTGTGGAAATATAACGGCAAGAAGGTACGCAAGGATATAGCAAAGTGGAGCGATCTGTCCGAGATGTTCCCGTATCTCTACGGCGACGGCGTTGACGGCTATGAGTTTGACGAAAAGCTGACAGCCGACGAGCGTAAAGCATTTTTAACGGCATATATTTCGGCTTACGACCACAAGGTTGACAGCAGTGCCTGGTTTGACGGTGTAAAGGCAGTCGGCGAGCCTTTAGGCTTCTGCCCCAACATCAAGGAATACAAGGCAAACCCCGACGCTTACAAAGGCTCGGTTGCCGATGCCTGCGGAATACTCAGAGTAGCGATAACCGGCAGAAAAAATTCCCCCGACCTGAAT
>OHFN01001525.1_pt1 | contig 10239 bp, 9 predicted proteins | sample 1567571 | NCBI WGS metagenome assembly OHFN01 (sample SAMEA3879533, study PRJEB24766) | human gut metagenome | biome: human-associated habitat; feature: feces | place: USA | collected 1985/1987
CATCTTTTACCAGTTCTTTTCTTCGCTCTTCTGTCAGTTCCGGGAACATCAGGCGTACCACCGTTCCATCGTTTGTAGGATTGATTCCGATATCAGACATCAGGATTGCTTTTTCGATTTCTTTTAACATGCTCTTTTCCCATGGCTGAATCTGGATCATACGAGGTTCGGGAACAGAAATGTTACCTACCTGATTGATGGGAGTAGGCGCACCGTAGTAATCTACCATGATTTTATCCAATACATGAGGGTTTGCACGGCCCGCACGAATCGTAGCATAATCACTGTCCAATGCGGCGAGAGTTTTTGTCATTTTTTCGTCGTAAATTTTTGTTGCTTCAGATGCCATATCGATTCCTCCTAAATTGTCAATCTTAAGATACTGTTACCAATGTACCGATTTTTTCGCCTTTTACTGCACGCATAATGCTGTTTTCTTCATTCAAGCCGAAAATAACCACCGGAATTTTTCTTTCAAAGCAAAGCGCTGCCGCGGATGTGTCAATAACCTTCAGATTCTTTTTCACGATATCTTCAGATGTGATCACATCGAATTTTTTCGCATTGGGATTCTTTGCAGGGTCATCATCATATACCCCATCGATATTCTTTGCAAAGAACAGACCATCTACATCCAGTTCCGCACCACGCAGCGCTGTAATGGTGTCTGTGGAGAAGAAAGGATGTCCCAGTCCTGCTGCAAAAATCAAAACTTCACCATTTTCCAGATGTGCCAGCGCACTGTCTTTGGAAAACAGTTCTGTCATTGTGCCAAATACAACGGGTGTCTGAATCACCGCTTTTGTTCCCTGCTGACGGAATGCGTCGGCAAGATAAATGGCATTCATCACAGTAGCCAGCATACCGATCTGGTCTGCTTTGGTACGGTCGATATTTTCGGAACTGCGTCCTCTCCAGAAGTTTCCTCCTCCGATTACGATGCCGACTTCAATCCCCTGGTCTACCAGAGTTTTTACCTGTTTTGCCACTTTTGTGACGGTCGGCTCGTCAAAACCGGTGTGTTTCTCTCCTGCAAGAGCTTCTCCGCTCAATTTCAGTAATACTCGTCGTTTCATCTTGCATCCTCGTTCCTTTATGATATTTTTTCACAAATGTCTTGCATTTATGAAATGATTATACCATCTGTTCCCAAAAACGACAAGGGCAAAATTCGTTTGTGTTCCGCAGATTGTCTGCCGCTGCGAGAATCCGTCTCCACTGCAGATATTCCGTCGGCGTCCGGTGCAGATACGCTTTGAAAATCCGCTGACATTCCCGTGGAGAGAGGTGAACGCTTGCGGCGATTTCTTTTAAAGTGAGCGGCTCCGTCAGATGGTTTTCCACCCAGGACATCATCTCTTTGATGTGCATTTATACTCTTCGCCCTGTTTCTCGTCCCGTCGATCGGATACCGCGCCGGCTGCTTCTGCGAACCGACGACCTGGATCATCTGTTGTGTGGTAATCTGTATTTTTACATTCACCATTCGAAAAGAATTCCGCGATACGGCGGCATAAAAACCATAAAAAAATCTCTGTCGGAAGTTCAGACTCCTGACAGAGATTTTTTATAGATTCATTTTAGATCTGCGCTACGACAAAGATATCATAAATTGCTTTGATTGCTGTTTCAAAGTCGCGGTTTTCAACGCCAATGATGATGTTGAGCTCGCTGGAACCCTGATCGATCATCTTAACGTTGACGTGTGCATGCGCCAGTGCAGAGAAAATCCTTCCGGCTGTGCCTCTCGTTCTTCTCATGCCGCGGCCTACAACAGCGATCAGCGCCAGATCGGATTCAAGATCAATAGAATCCGGCTGTACGGCACGATGCAGTCCTGCGATAACCTGCTGTTCTTTTGCTGCAAACTCACTCTGATGAACAAATACCGTCATGGTATCGATGCCGGACGGCATATGCTCAAAGGAAAGATTGTTGTCCTCAAAAACACCGAGCACTTTTCTGCCAAAGCCGATCTCGGTATTCATCATGCTCTTCTCAACCGTGATGGATGCAAAGCCTTTCTTTCCGGCGATACCGGTGATGGTGAATTTCGGTTTGCTGCAGGTATTCTCCACGATCATGGTTCCCGGATCCTGCGGTGCGTTGGTGTTCAGCACGTGGATCGGGATTCCCTCCTGACGGAGTGGGAAGATGGAGTCCTCATGAAGGACGGTAGCTCCCATGTAGGAAAGCTCACGCAGCTCACGGTAGGTAATGGTGGAAATGACTTCCGGATCCTTGACGATACGCGGATCGGTTACCAGGAAACCGGAAACATCGGTCCAGTTCTCGTAGATGTCAGCGTGTACGGCCTTTGCCACGATGGAACCAGTGATATCGGATCCGCCGCGGGAGAAGGTTTTTACGCTTCCGTCCGGTTTTGCGCCGTAGAATCCAGGAACGACTGCGTTATCCAGATCTTTTAAACGCTCGGAGAGCACTTCGTCAGTCTTGTCTGCAAGGAAGTTTCCGTTCTCATCGAAGCAGATCACTTCTGCAGAATCAATATACGTATATCCCAGATAATTTGCCATCACGATACCGTTCAGGTACTCTCCGCGGGATGCGGCGTAGTCCTCTCCGGCTGCTGCGGCAAAGTTTTCTGCGATTTTTTCAAATTCCGGGGAAAGATCCAGGCTGAGGTTCAGACCGTCGATGATCTCCTGATATCTCGCTTTGATGTTCTGCAGTTTCTTCTTGAAATCTCTTCCAGCAACTGCAGTGCGATAGCAGTCATACAGCATATCGGTTACTTTCGTATCAGCAGAATTTCGTTTTCCAGGAGCGGAAGGTACCACGTATCTTCTTCCCTCATCTGCGCGGATGATGTCTCCGACCTTCTTAAACTGCTCTGCGCTCGCGAGGGAACTGCCGCCGAATTTTACTACTTTCTTCATAATAATCTCTCCTTGCGTTCTTTTCGGATATCTTTCGAAATCTCGTTTTTCAGCCCGTCACTTTAACGTTAGAAAGCTGTTACGTACTAGATTAGAACAAAATCCCGTATGCGTCAAGAACTTTTTGGGCTGATTTATTCATTCCACAGATAAATTTCCGGTTTTTTCTCCATTTCATAGGAGAATGTCTCTCCAAGCCCGTAAACTGCCTGGCTTAATACGTACTCGCCGTTGTTTGCATAGATTTCGATCATATTCGGATCCACGAAAATCTCAAGAAGATCGCCCTCTTTTAACTGCGGCGTCTCGGCATGAAGCCATCCTTTTGCACCGGATGGATAGACATCCGTGCGGTCTGCGCAGACTTTTCCGCTCTGCCGCCAGATCTTATAGCCGCCGATTTCCAGGCTCTCACCCTCTTTTAATTCGGCGCGGATCATGGCACACTCTCCGCATGCCGAAACGAGGGAATCCGTCTTTTTGCAGAATCCGTCGCGGATGGCAGGCAGAACACGGAAGTAAATATGATCGTTCTGTACATCCACCACACGCGGCAGGCAGAACATGCCTTGCCATATACCATCTACCGGTTCCGGCATCCGAAGCCATGCGATGGAAATCCGGTTTCCGTCCGCATCCGTCATGGTCTGCGGTGCATAGAGGTCACCGCCGCAGTCCAGAAGCTGCCAGTTCTCCGGAAATTTCATTGTGCAGGTTTTTTCATCAAACTCAGGCAGCATACAGATCGCCCGATCCGCATAGCCGTCGGGGTCCTCGATCAGTTCCATCGGGGAGAATACAAAGACGCTGCGTCCGTTTACGTTAAAGAGATCCGGGCACTCCCACATCCAGCCGAGCTTCTGTTTCGTCGTCGCCTGTCCGGCCAGATGCCAGTGGGAAAGATCCTCACTCTTATAGAATAATGCCTCGCCCTTGTGATCCTTCGTCGTGCTTCCAAGCACCATATACCATGCGTCGCTTCCCTTCCAGACTTTCGGGTCACGCGTGTGCGTATTGTCGCCGATTTCCGGATCGGTGAGTGCCGGGATAACAACCTCCTTATCCCCGAAGACATCAAAATGCATACCGTCCTTCGAAGTAAGGTGAAGCTGCGCCGAGGTAAAATCCTGATCAAGGCACTGATGAATATCCTTCGGATTTACCTGATTATAGTGAACACCCGTGTAAAAGAGATGCATCACGCCGTTCTCTTCTACTGCGCTTCCGGAAAAGCAGCCGTTCTGGTCCTCGGAAAGACTCGGGAACAGGGCAACGCCGACATGCTCCCAGTGAATCAGATCCGGACTCACCGCATGGCCCCAGTGCATGGTGCCCCAGCGCGGCGCGTACGGAAAATGCTGATAAAAAAGATGATACTGTCCCTTATAATAAATCATGCCGTTCGGGTCATTCACCCAGTTGCCCGGCGCTTTTACGTGTAATCTGTTTTTCATGTGTTTGATTTCCTTTCTGTCTCTTTCTTGTTGTCTCTGATAAGAAAAGCCGGAAAAAGAAAGCATTTTTAATTCCGCCCTCCTTTGCCCGGCTTGTTCTTGATTTCTATGATTTACTTATTTGACTGCTCCGGCTACGACACCGTTGATGATCTGTTTCTGCAGTGCCACGTACAGAATCAGGATCGGGATGACGCAGAGCAGAAGACCTGCCATGATGGTTCCGTAATCTGCGGAGTAAGTTCCGTAGAAGCTGTAGGTGGAAAGCGGCAGAGTCAGCAGCTTTTTGTCGGTCAGCACCAGGGACGGCAGCAGGAAGTCATTCCAGAATGCCATCGCATTCATGATTACCATGGTGGAAATGATCGGCTTTAACAGCGGGAACACGATGCGGAAGAAGGTCTGGGTGTGGGTACAGCCGTCGATGTAAGCGGCCTCCTCCAGCGCCAGCGGGATACTTCCGCGGATGAATCCGTGGAACATGAACACGGACATCGCCATGGAAAATCCGGTGTGCATGAAGATCAGGGTCAGTCTGTGGTTCAGAATGTTTAAGGTTCCGCCGTATACACTGACAAGCGGGATCATGATTGCCTGGAATGGAATGATCATGGATGCAACCATCAGTGCAAAGATGATATTGGAAAATACGTTGACATTACGCACGATGTAGTAAGCCAGCATAGCTGCGAGTACCGTAACCAGTACGGTTGCTGTTACGGTTACAACCAGAGAGTTCTTGAAGGCATTCAGGAAGTTCATCTGATTGAATGCTTTTACAAAGTTGTCAAACGAAAGACCTTTGATCGTAAACAGCCAGGAGAACGGGCTCTTGATGATATCACGTTTCTGTTTTAAGGAGTTGATGATAACCATGACAAACGGGAACATGAACGCACAGAAAACGATGATCATAAGGAGCATAGCCAGCGCGTCAGTTACTTTTTTCTTTGTTCCGCCAATTTTCTTCTGATTCATTATGCTTCAACCTCCCTCTTCTTGGTGGTGTATACCTGAATACCGCTGATGCAGGCTACAATGATAAACAGGATAAAGGCTTCTGCCTGGCCGACACCGAACTGTCTCGATGTGAATGCTTTCTCATATACGTGCATGGCTGCCATCTCGGTGGTTCCGTACGGAGCACCGCCGGTTAAGGACAGGTTGACATCGTATACCATGAACGCACGGGACAGGGTCAGGAAGAGGCAGATAGTAACGGAGGACATCATCAGCGGAAGGATAATGTTTTTCATTTTTACCCAGCCGGATGCACCGTCGATGCTTGCCGCCTCGAGCACGTCCTCGGAAAGTCCCATAAAGCCGGCGACGTAGATCAGGATCATATAGCCTGCCAGCTGCCATACTGAAACGAGCACCAGCGCTGCAAATGCTTTGTTCGGGGTAGAAAGCCAGGAAATTTCAAACAGGCTCCATCCTGTGGTCTCACCGATGCTGACGAAAACACGGGAGAATACGAACTGCCAGATGTATCCAAGTACGATACCGCCGATCAGGTTCGGGGTGAAAAATCCGGCGCGGAAGAAGTTCTGACCTTTGATGCCGCGGGTCAGAATATAAGCCAGTAAAAAGGCGATCACATTGACGAGAACAACAACCGCAATGACATATTTAAAGGTTAACAGCAGGGATTTCCAGAACTGCGCGTCGCGCATAACGGCTGCGAAGTTGGAAAGTCCTACAAAGTTTTTCACGCTGGAAACACCGTTCCAGTCGGTTAAGGTCAGGTAAATACCGTAGATAAACGGTACCATGACGACTGCCAGGAAGCAGAACAGGCCCGGCAGCGCAAATACACAGAAATCTTTTCCCTTGTTGCTTGATTTCATTTTCGTTCCTCCTTCATATCCTCCGGCTTACTGCTCATCCCAGTATGCCTGGATGGAATCTATCAGTTCCTCGCGGTCACTTCTTCCGGCCAGATATTTCTGCATTGCCGCACCAAGGACAGACCAGTGATCGTTCGGCACGATCGCAGATGCGTTGAATGCTCCGCCGTTCTGTACTTTTTCGTAAATGTCGCGGCTTAACGGATCGCTTGGCTCGTTCGGGTTGTTTTTAAACGGAGGGATCAGGCTGCAGGTCTTTACAACCATCTGCTGTCCGATCTCACTGTAAACCAGCCAGTTCAGGAACTCTTTTGCTGCTGCTTTCTGCTCGTCGGTAGCCACGATATCATCCAGCATGATCTGTTTGGACGGGGATGCCTGGATTTTGCTGTTGACGAAGTCGTCCGGATCATTGTTCAGGAAGTATGGAAGGAAACCGTACTCGTCGGTCGTCTCGGCTCCTGCCTCCTCAAGGTTCGGCCATGCCCAGTTTCCGTTGAACCAGAAAGCGGTTTTTCCGTCTGCCAGGTCAATTGCCATCTCATCGTAATCTGCGCCGAGTGGATCGCCCTTTGCTACGTTGTACTCTTTTAACAGGTCAAAGGTATTCAGGAACTCGTTCATGCGGGTGTAGTCCGGCAGATATAAGGTTCCGTCCTTCAGCTCGTTGATGACTTCTGCTGCACCGTCGGAGGTTCCGTTGTATGTCTCGTAGATGTACTGCAGCTGGTGTGCTCCAAGGGACCAGTCTTCTTTTGCCATGGAGATCGGATTCTTCATTCCGTTGTCCCGCAGGCTCTGGAGAAGTGCTGCGAAATCGTCCTGGGTTTTGATATCGGATGGATCGAACTCGGTACCTAAGGTATCTTCAATCACGCTCTTGTTGTAGATAATACCGCGGCCCTCGATACAAAGCGGGAAGCTGTAAACCTTTCCGTTGATTTTGGTCAGGTACTCTTCTGCCTCGCCGGTCCATGCTTCATTGCTTAAGTCGGCTGCTTTTTCTTCTGCCAGTGCAATGACATCGGTCGTATCCAGAATGGAAAGTGTCGGCGGGTTTCCGGAGTTGTAGAGGCTGACTACTTTGGTATAAGGAGAATCGCCGTCCGTTACCGGCATGATCTCAATATGTACGCCTGCTTTCTCCTCGAACACTTTTGCAATCTCTTCCAGTGCTGTCTGGATTTCTGCTTTTGTGTTCATGATGACGATACTCGTTCCGGAAAGCGACGTATCGTACTGGAAGGTATCGGTGGTCATGTCGATCGGCACTTCTTCTTTTACTGCGTTCGGGTCATCCGGATCGCTTGCGAAGCCGAAGGTGCATCCGGTCAGTGCAGAAGTAAGAAGCACGCCAGACATTCCAAGAGCTGCCGCCCTGGCACTAAATTTCTTTCTCATCACAATTCCTCCTGTTATCTCTGGACAGCTGGTCCTGTCCTTCGTTTTGTGTAACCGGTCAAGTAACCGGTTACTTTCATTGTCTTTATCATAGCATTGACAGTGGGTTTCGTCAATATTTTCTTTACTTTTCGTGATTTTCCATAATTTTGTTTTTGGCTTTTGTGGAACTTTTACAAAACCGGTTACTTAACCGATTCCCGCTTGTTCCGGCGGGCGAGAAATGTTATACTATCTTCATATATTATTTGTTTTTTTCTGAAAGCTTACATGATTCACGCAACACTTTTGAAGGGAAGGACACTTGAACTTATGGCACGAAAAAAAAATGTAACCTTTAATGATATTGCACAGTACACGCATTTTTCCAAAACAACCATTTCCCGGTATTTCAACAACCCGGATTCCCTGACACCGGAAAATCAGCAGATCATTTCCGATGCACTGGATAAACTGAACTATAAAGAAAACAAAGTGGCAAAAATTCTCGCGAACGGACAGACCGAATTTGTCGGCGTCCTGATCCCGAGTCTCTCCATGAACTACTATTCCGAGATGCTGAATCAGATTCTTGCTTCTTATGAGAAATATGGCTATAAATTCCTCGTCTTCGCCGGAAACGGCCACGACGAGACGGAGCACCGCTACATTCAGGAGCTGATGTCGTACAAAATCGAGGGCCTCATCGTCCTCTCCCATACACTCTCCTCCCGCGAACTCTCCGATCTGCAGATCCCGGTCGTTGCAATTGAGCGCGAAGACCAGTTCGTCAGCAGTGTCAATACAGACAACTACCTCGGCGCGTACGAAGCGACTTCGCTTCTGATTCATAACCACTGTGATGTCCTGATTCATCTGAACTCACCGACCAAAGAAAATGTTCCTGCCTACCGCCGTCTCGCCGGTTTCCAGGATGCCTGTATAAAGGCCGGTGTACCGCACAAGGTTATCATTCGGGATTTTGGACTCTCCTATCAGGAAGCCGCAGCACCGCTGCAGGAAATCTTTGACAACATCGAACAAAAATATGCCGGTCAGAAAAAGGGCATCTTCCTCTCCAACGATGATCATGCCAATATTCTTTTAAATCTTCTGATCCGCAAGTACCATACCCTGCCGAACGATTACGAACTCATCGGCTTCGACGGTGCGCCGATTTCCGAGCAGGCTATCTATCCGATCAGCACTGTCGGCCAGCAGATTGACCAGATTGCAGACGAGGCTGTTTCCCTTCTGGTCTCCCAGATGCAGGAACGGAAAAAACGCCACCCGGTGCCGCTTGCCGAGCCGGTTCACAAGACCGTTCCGCCGCTTCTGATCCGGCGTCAGACGACCACTTGATTTTAAAAGCAGATTTCTATCATAAAAATGTTTTTATCAAAAAAGTGTCATCCACCTGCGGGCTGTGTGCCCTGCAGCTTGTGGATGACACTTTTCTTATCTTCTTACTCTTTTTTAGTTCTGTCCGTAATAAGCATTTGCACCATGCTTACGGTAATAGTGTTTATCCTGCAGCTCCTGCGGTGCCGGCTGGATTCTCGGGTTGATGGTCTCGGCACGGTATGCCATTTTGGCAACCTCTTCGAGGACAACAGCATTGTGAACAGCCTCATGCGCATCTTTGCCCCAGGTGAACGGTCCGTGGTTCTTGCAAAGAACGGCCGGAACGGCTTTTACATCTTTTCCCATCCGTTTGAACTCATTGACGATCAGATGGCCGGTGTTTTCCTCGTATGCCTCGTCAATCTCTTCTTTTGTCAGGCAGCGCAGGCACGGTACTTCACCGTAGATGTAGTCTGCATGGGTTGTTCCGTAGCACGGAATGCTTCTTCCCGCCTGTGCCCAGCTTGTCGCATAGGAGGAATGGGTGTGAACAATGCCGCCGATCTCCGGAAATGCTTTGTACAGCTCCAGATGGGTCGGGGTGTCAGAAGACGGACGGTAGCGTCCTTCTACTTTGTTTCCGTTCAGATCCATGACAACCATATCGTCCGGTGTCAGCAGGTCGTAATCCACGCCGCTTGGTTTGATGACGAACAGACCGCTTTCCCGGTCAATCTCGCTGACATTTCCCCAGGTAAAGGTAACCAGTCCGTATTTTGGAAGAAGCATGTTGGCTTCGTATACTCTTTTTTTCAGTTCTTCTAACATTGTGTTGTCCTTTCTGTCTTTCCCAAACGATGGTTCATTTTAAGCTCTCTACTGCTGCACGCTCAATCGGCAGGCCTTTTTTGTAGCGCTCGGTGAATACTTCAAATCCAGCGACGTCTGCCGGGTCCGGATCCATCTTGGTTCCGGCATTTCCTGCGAAGACTTTTGCATCGAGGTAATCCTCGAGTGTTTCATTCTCTTCTTTGTTGATCATATAAGAAGCCAGCAGTGCGATGCCCCAGGCTCCGCCCTCTCCTGCTGTCTCCATGACGGAAACCGGTGCGTCGATGGCACCTGCGAGGATCTTCTGGCCGACACCTTTTGTCTTGAAGAGACCGCCGTGGCCGAGAATCTGGTCGACCTGCACATGCTCCTCTTTCATCAGGATATCAAGGCCGACTTTCAAGGCGCCAAGGGAAGTAAACAGGTTGACTCTCATAAAGTTTGCCAGATTGAATTTCGCATCCGGAGTACGTGCGAAGA
>OHFN01001533.1_pt1 | contig 10155 bp, 10 predicted proteins | sample 1567571 | NCBI WGS metagenome assembly OHFN01 (sample SAMEA3879533, study PRJEB24766) | human gut metagenome | biome: human-associated habitat; feature: feces | place: USA | collected 1985/1987
AAATGATGTCACCGAACATCTGATTCCAAGGGTAAAGGTAAAAGATCCGCAATTAGCAGAACTATTCCAAGATGACTATCGTCTGCTTGTCAACCCGACCGGACGATTCATAATCGGTGGGCCCGCAGGGGATACGGGACTTACGGGCCGCAAGATTATTGTGGATACTTATGGAGGTCGTGCGGCTCACGGTGGAGGGGCATTTTCGGGTAAGGATTCGTCGAAAGTGGATCGCTCGGCAGCTTATGCGGCCCGACACATTGCAAAAAACCTTGTGGCGTCAGGTGTGGCCGATGAAGTGCAAGTGCAGTTGGCATACGCCATCGGTGTGGCAGAACCCGTGAGTATCTCGGTGAATACGTTCGGGAGTGTCAGAGTGGAGTTGACCGATGCCGAGATTGCTGAGGTGGTTTCGGAGCTATTCGATCTGCGTCCTGCAGCCATTGTGGAACGATTCGGACTCAAGAACCCGATTTACCTACCTACTGCATCGTATGGACACTTCGGCAGAAAACGATATACAGTTGACGGAGTAGAGTTTTTCGGTTGGGAGCGATTGGATATGGCAGAAAGCATCAAACAAACCTTTAATCTGGATTAATTATGGCAGTCATTTCAAGAGGTCAGATTACGATAGTGGACTTGTCGGATGGCAAATCCATCAATCTCTATTTGGGTAGCAATGTGGCTACCACACAGATTTTCAACAAGGAAAATTCGAGCTATGTGCCGAATTGGACGGTATCGCCGTTTCTGGTGATTACCCCTGAAGTGTATGTAACCGGAGTGGCAACCAACCAAGTAAGCCGACTTAAAGGTGTACCCGTATGGAAAATCAATGGCTCGACCACGCTTTCAACATACGGAGCAACAGCTGCGACTGCATCGCCTTATGCCTTGACCATCAAAAACAATATGACTGCGGCCAATCAGTTACAAGTGGAGTGTGAGGTGATTTATGTCGATCCCGATACGACTGCCGAGACCAAAGCCAAAACCTCCATCACCTACACCCAAACCACCAATGCCGGGCAGTTGATCTGCGCCATTGCTTATGCTCCGCTCGGCACAGTCTTCAAAAACGGCTCGGCAACAAGTCTCAAAGCTCATTGCGATATGTGGCGGGGCTCAACCATTGACAACACCAACGTGACCTACAAATGGTTCAAGCTCGGTAGTGGAACGTGGACAGAAATAACCTCGGCCAACGCTGGCGGCATTACGGGGTATACCACCAACGAAATCACCATTCCCGAAGCGGCTGTACTAAACTTCGAGTCGTTCAAATGCGAAATCAAGGATACCGATGCCGCCAGTGGAACGTACAACACCTCTGTTTCGGATATTATATCCTTTGCCGATATGAGCGATCCGTACCAGGTGGAGATTGTTGCACCCTCCGGCACAACACTTACCAGCGGATTGACTTCAACGGCTCTCACGGTCAACTGCTGGCAGAATGGAGCATTGTTGCCAAACTCGTTCTTCACCGGAGCCACCTGCAAATGGCGCAAGTTCAATAAACTCGGTGTGCAAGATGCCGCATGGGGAACATCGGGCATCAAAACAGGGCGCAGCATTACCGTGACCCGTGATGAAGTGAGTGTGGCGGCGACTTTCACAGTTGAAATCGAGAAATAGGTCGCTACGGCGGAATTAGAGTTTAATTTACAAGAATATGGCAATAATCGCACGAGGACAAATAACCATTCATATAGCCGAAAAGGGCGATCCGGAAGCAGCAGGGAATTGGACATCGTATGTCTTCAAATCCTCGACTACCCAACCCGCCAACCCAACGGGAACAGCTCCTTTGCCTTCGGGTTGGGTGGATGCACCGACTGCTACGGGTGTGTGGTGGATGTCAAAAGCCACCGTAAACGGTGCAACCGGAGTGGCAGGCACGTGGAGTGTTCCGGTGCGGATTACGGGAGTTGACGGAACAAATGGAAACAACGGCTCAAATGGTTCAAACGGAAAGGACGGACAATACACCGTCTATAACTTTGCTAAAAATAGTTCGGCAACCACAGCTCCAACATCCGGCTGGACGGCAACTCCTCCGGTGCTTGCAACGGGAGAATATCTATGGATGAGAACCGGAACAGTCGTTCCACCTGCCACCACACCTGCTTCGTGGAGTGGAGCTGTGCGGATCAGCGGAGAGAAAGGCAATACTGGAAATAAGGGCGACAAGGGCGATATCGGGGACTCCATCACCGGACGGATGATTTTCCGTGATCCTGAATTCTTGGTCGGAGCGAATAGTTGCAGTATCTATAATAATGCTGGTAATGGAAATGTCACTGTTTCTCGTATTATGAGTCCTTCCGACTGCCCCAGCACATCGGGCTATTGTCTGCAGATTACCACAAGTGGTGCGGCATCACCCGGACACGGAGGGTATTATCAAACTGTTAATAGTCGTGCCAATGGTGTATTTGTATCTCGGATTATTGCCAAAATTCCGGTTGGATACACGATGCAAAATGCTCACAATGCTTATGGCAACGGAGGAACAACCGTCGCGTTGACTCCGATGGTTGGCACAGGTAAATATGAAATCTATCTGTGGCGAGTGGTTTGCGGCACATCGGGAACTTTCTCAACAATCAATCATTACTACCTATCTGGCGGTGCAGCTCCTGCAACGTGGTATGTAGCATCATCAACGGTTTACGACATGAACGACACCGAGAAGTACGATGCTGCCATCTCCAATGCTGCAAAGACGCTGACTTATCGGGGAGTGTTCTCATCAACGACCACCTATTTCAATACCGCCAACCAACGAAATGTGGTCAAGTACGGTTCGAGCTACTACATATACAAGGGGACAAACGGTGTTGCCGGAGCGTGGAATGCCGCCAATTGGGAGTCATTCGGTGGTGAGTTTCACAGCGTGGCCACAGGCATTCTGTTGGCCGAACTTGCGTATATCGAAAACTTGGGGGTTAAGAATCTGCGAACCGCCACTTCGGGACAGCGAGTTGAGATCACTCAATACAACAATGCGTTGGCGTTTTATGATGGCAAACAATCTTACCCCGTTGTCGAAATCAAAACGACATCAGACGGGATATATATGGGACAGGGTTCGGGAGTGATGGTCAAACATCCGACTTCCAACATTTCTATCTACAACGGTATCGTTCAGCAAGGCTCTGAAGGAGCAGGCATTTCCGTACCGATACTGCCCTGGAGCCAACCCGAAACCATCGCACAGAACTACATCTATCAATCGTACTCCAACAGCTATACGGGTAAATACAAAACCGGATTATACATTGACATCTCCGCTTCGCAAAGCACCAGTAGCGGTACGGATAAGCTTAATTCGATATTCGCAACAGCCGGAATGTTTCTGCAGGGAGATGCCTCGGCATTTAGATCCAATAACGTATTTTGCGGACTCACTTGTGCCGGACGAGTATCTTCCTCCGGGTCATTGCTCAGTAGCTGGGTGATTTCATATATGGGCGGCTATCTCTCATCTTACAGGCAATCGCAGGGACGATACAGAATATCCTTTTCAAACACAAGCTACCTCTACGGAGCTTCCGACTACGCGGTGATGTTCTTCCCCGACGGGCCCAATACTGCCAACTCCAACGTGGGGGCCTATGCCTGTACGATGGCACGAACATCGTCTTATTTCGATGTCTATGTGGCAGATGATGCTTCGCCGAACGACTGTGGGTTTACTTTTATCGTCTTTTTAATCTCCAAATTCTTCTAAGTATGCAACTTGCCAAAATAGAAAACGGACACCTCATCACCACCTATGCCGACAATGAGGATCGGGAAATAATCAATCAGATGGTTGCCGATGGATTTAAGATCTATGTGGAGGAGCAACCACAAACAATACGGCTATCCGAATTTCAATCCCAAGAACTACGCTATCGGGACGAGCGCTTTCAGATTGTCGGATACTACGAAGTGGTCGATAACAGCCCAGACAGAATCACCGCCGAGATTGACCGCCTTAAGTCCGAACTCACCGCCACCGATTACCAAGTTATCAAGTCTTACGAATATGCACTGACCGGGCAAGAATCCCCGTATGACATTGCTAAACTACACATTGAGCGACAAGCATTAAGGAATAAGATCGAATATTTAGAGAAATTGTAATTTCGATATCGGAGTCTATATTTTGATTCATTAAATCAGTTCAAAATCATATTTTTCAAACTCATTCCCGTTTATTATTACAGCAACTTGGTGAAGTCCGAGGTGCAATTTCCTTGTCGTTACCACACGAAAAGAGTGTTTTCTTGTAATGTTCGTCACAGAATTTTCGGCGTATTCCTTTTCGCTGATCTTGTGAACCTTCTTGGCCAACGTGCCATTTGCTTTTTGATAGTAAACTCCGTATTCAAGCCGTATTTTGGTTCTATTATCATTATTATTCAATAGTTTAAAGCTAAACTCCAATGAATTACCGACTTTGACCTCAGGTGTTGAAATTTGAAAGTCCTCAATGTGGATATTTTTTCCCGTAGAGCCAAAACCAAATAGCTCCATCACCTCAGAATTCCCTTGTTTTAGGAGTGTTCGACAACCGTGCTTGATAATCCAACCCACCTCTTGAGACTCTCCCTGCCATTTTTTCACCAGGTTAATCACTGTTTCGGGATTATCTTTTGCAATATCGTTCAAATTATTGGCAACACTTAATCGAACAAATCTCGCCGGATCATTCTTGAGGTTTTCTAGAATCGGAATGATCGGATCAGGATTCTCTTTCAAACTCGGTAAAGCCATTGCCCAAGGAAGTCGCGGACGGCAACCCTCTGACGCAAGCCGTCTTACTCCCCAATTTTCATGCTTCGACCAAACTAACATTTGCACCATCATTTCTTTAGGATACCTTATGATAAAAGGACGGACCGAAAACTCACAACTTGTAAACTGAGTGATTCTCTCTATCGCTTTTACAGAGGTTTCGTAATCATCCAACCCGTACTGTTCTACATAATTATCCAAAACCCACCCATACTCCAATGTTAAGCCAAATTTCGTATCGTCTATTTGCGAAAAATCAGGCCGAGAGTTCTCTATATAATCCAACAATTCGAGTATTTTAGCGATTGCCTCTTTGTAATCTTCCGGCAGAAACGTTTTCAGTATGGTTGTAATGTGAGCGATGCGTTGTTTAAATTCTCTGTCTCCCCATTCATCATCCATTATTTGGGACACAAACCCGCAAGTATCAAAATCGCTGATAACAAGTTTCAAGTCTTTCGTAAATCTATCGAAAAACTGCTCGTTGTACATATTTTTAAAAGGTTCCGCCATAAGATACAATTTTGTTATATTAATTTTCACCATTCAATATTGCCCCATTTGCTCATGGGAAGTTCATGGGAAATCCACTGTTTGTTGGCACTGGATTATCTATATCCATCTTAATATCAGCAGTTATCTTAGTTTGAATTTAGCCATCTTTCTGGTGACACATTTATCTGTCAGTTCTTGGATTATTTGAATCGCTGACTGTTTAGATAGTCCTATTTCAGTTGCTAATGCAATCACATCGGCAAGCGTTGGCTCTCCTTTACCGTTTATGGTCGTAGTATGATAGCCATTAAATCCGCTACTTGGCAAAAGGTCATAAGCAGGCGAAAGTTTCCACTCCCCATCAATCCACTGAAATGAGAAGTTTTTAGCATGGTCGTCTCGGTTTGAAATCAATATATTAAACACCATTAGGCGGAACATTTCAGCCACTTGCTCCATATCTTTGGTAAGATTCAGCGTCAGTTTCAGTAGTAAAGAGTAGTCAAGGCTCGGTATCCGATAATTGGCATGGAGCAGTCCTGCTGCACTTATGGTATGGATCTTACTCTGTGGGATTCTATCGAATCGTTCCACCCCGAAATAGCGACCGTCAAACAAACAGGTTCCCGCCATCCTTATACCGCATTCCTTGGCAAGTAGAGAATAGTTGTACTCTATTTCTCCCACATTAACGGGATCGCTCGTAGCTTTAAATTTCACCAACCATTCACGACCATCTATCTTCGCAAATACCTTCGGGCGGGCTCCACCTGACGAGCCGCCATATTTATAGAGCAAATCGACTGAACCCGCACTTTCTTTACTTTCGAGTATCTTTTCGGCCTCTTTAGCCAAACGATCAAAATTTAGAAATTCATCGTCCGTAGCAATACTTTTGTCGGGGCGGTACTCCAATGCGCCACGGCCGGTAGAACCGATCAGCGACAATCGTTCTAAAATATTCAACTTATATGGTTCGATCCCTTTCTCTTGCAAATAACGATCAAGTAACAGATTACCCCATCCATCCGGCAAACTATCATCAAATACGCCAAAGTTTCCTGAGAAAGGATCTCGCTTGGCCATTATCAAACCTGGCTTCAACGGCAGATAAAATGGAGATATCGAAAATCCGCTTTGTATCCAATCCACATCGTATTCAAAACCACACAACCCTTCGGGCGTAAGAGCCATTCGTCCTACACGACTATCAGATATAAAAATCTCTATCATTGAAATACTATTCATTTTTAAGCCCTCTCTTTCTTTGTTTCGGTTGCTCCGCTTTTAATATATCATCAATACTCTGATAGGTTTTGTTACTGAAAAGAGCTTCGAACTCATCCGTCATATCCAATGCAAAAGCAAGCATCACCAATGAACGCAGGGCTACCTCTCCAGATGACTCAAAACGCCTATAAGAAGGATACGAGAGTCCTGCTTTTGCTGCAAGCATCTTTTGTGTCCATCCTTTTTCCAATCGTCTCTGCTTAACACGCTCTGCAATACCCAACATTAACGAATCGGGCGTTTTATCTATAAGTGATAATATATTATCATTTATATTTGTTTTCATATATCAAATGCCATTATTTGAGCACTTACAAAGTTAATCAAAGTTTCTCAATTATCAAACCAATCGAGACGAAATATCCTTTTATGAAAAATCAAATCTCAAAAACGCTGAATAAAAATAGCGTTATTCTCAAAAATCGCTGAATTATTTTAGCGTTTTTGTCAATATAGAGAGCAAATATTCGACAATTATGCTCTCTATACTGACAAATACGAATCACTGCACTTAATTTAATAGTATCGAATTCGGTATAATTAGAAAACAACTATACCGTCACCTATTTTCTGTATCTTGAGGTAAAGTAGCCACAAATCGCATCAACGGAGACTTGGCCACTACAATCTGAGCCGTGATGTCGTTGAAGATAAAATCAATCTCAATATAGATGTCAACTACTCGGTCGAAGGTATCTGCTGCTTTATAGAGGAATTTATAAGTGCAATCACTATTCCGGACATCCACAAACTTGACCTTCTCATAAGGGGTATTACGTTGTAAGTAGGCATCGGCAATTCGCTTTGCCTCCAGGGAACTCATCGTTATTTTCATACTGGCGATTTTTTAATTTGGATGCAAACTTAGGGCATCCACTTTCGCCAGACAAACCTCCCGAAAAAATGGTCGTCTTTTGTATGGTTGCGGCATTGTACTAAGAAAATAACCTAACTCGTAACCATTCCCGTAACCACGAAAATAACCTTGGTGTTCCTGCATCGAATTAGAACTTTAAGATTCACTGTTTTAGATGCACAATTGGGTGTTCCTATGTGTGTTCCTACAAGCATCACAAATACGCATAACAGCCTCAAAAAGAGCAGATTTTCTACCGAAATGTGGGGTTTAATGTTTATATTTGTAGAGTCATAGTTGCAGATAGAAACACTTGACTGATTGCTCTTTGAAATAGTGTGAACGAAATTTTGAGCCTTTTTTACCCTCTTGGATACCCTTGCGACACTAAGTCATAACCCGTGTGTAACCTCTGTATTTTTCTTTGAGTTATCTCTTTGATAATTAGAAGCTAATGATTTGCAGATGGTTACCCAAGCGGATCACCAATCAAAGATGAAAATCGAAGAAAATCCCTGATAACCAATAGTTATCGGGGATTTTTAGTTTCTACCCACCTCCCCTTTTTACGCAGAATACAGCAACTTTCACAGGCTAATTCGGTGGAGTAAGATTCCGTCCGAAAAAGTCCACCGGACAAGGTTGCTTTGCGTTGATACACACTACTTTGCGTAGTCATACTTTCGGCTTTGGAACTTAATTTTGCAAACAAAAAAAGTATCAAGCCATGCAAAGAAACTATTTCTCGATTCTCTTCTTTATCAGAAGAACAAGACTATTGAAAAACGGTGAGGCACCCATCGGGCTGCGAATCACCGTGAATGGGCAACGTGCCGAAATACAAATCAAGCGCAGCGTTGCCGAAGAGCGTTGGAACGCTTCCAAAGGATGTGTGACTGGGAAAGACCGGAAAGCGTTGGAACTGAATCAGTATCTGGAATCTGTCAGGACGAAAATTTATCAGATACATCGCGAACTGCTGCAAGACGGCAAGCCTGTCACGGCTTTCACCATGATACAGAAGTTCAATGGTGAGGGCGAAGCTCCTAAGATGCTCTTGGAAGTATTCCGTAAACATAACAAGAAGTACAGGGAACTCATAGATTGTGATTATGTGAAAGGCACGGTTTTGAGGTACGAAAGGACTGTCCGCTATCTAGAGGAAATGCTTCAAAGCCAATACAGCCTAAAAGACATTCCGTTGAAGGAGTTGAACCATGAATTTGTCTTGAACTTTGAACACTTTGTAAAGGTGCAGAAAAAGTGCGCCCAGAATGCGGCTGTCAAGTATCTGAAGAATTTGAAGAAAATCACACGTCTTGCGCTAGTCAACAAATGGATTACCGATGACCCGTTCACTGAAATCCGTTTTCACCAGACACAGAGCAACCGTGACTTCTTGACGGAAGAGGAACTAAATGCCATCATCAATAAGAAGTTTGACATACCACGCCTTGAAACTGTCCGTGATATTTTTGTCTTTTGTGCGCTGAGTGGTTTGGCATTCACGGATGCCCAGCATCTGACACCGGAGCATATCACACAAGACTGCAACGGGGACTATTGGATAAGGAAGCCACGCGAAAAGACAAACAATATGTGCAACATCCCCTTGCTGGATATACCACGAATGATTGCAGAGAAATACAAGAATCATCCCGAGTGCATCAAAAAAAGAGTGGTATTGCCTGTTCCTTCCAATCAGCGGATGAACAGCTACCTCAAAGAGATAGCGGATGTATGTGGCATTAAGAAGACCTTGAGCACACACATCGCAAGGCACACTTTCGCCTGCATCGCCATAGCCAACAAGGTGTCTATGGAGTCCATCGCAAAGATGTTAGGCCACTCCGACCTCAGAACTACAAAAATCTATGCAAAGCTGATGGATAAGACGGTTTCCGAAGAAATGAATGTTTTGAAACGAAAATTCAGTGCGATATGAATAGAGATGTAATTACAATCAGTGGAACGGGTGCAGTATCTATTCCTACTACTCCCGTATGGATGACCCAGTTTGAGATAGCCGACCTGTTTAGAGTGTTTTCATGCAATATCCGCAAAGCAATTCATATTATATATAAGAATAAGGAGTTGAACGAATGTGATACGATGAAGTATGTCAAGCAACCTAACGGCATTAGCTATGACGTTTATAACCTTTAAATGATTATAGCCATTGCATTCAGAATATGCAGTAGAGAGAGTACCCTGTTCAGACGGTTTGTAATAAATGAAATCTGCACCGCCAAGGAATGGTGTCCGATAACATTGTTCTTTTCTTGTGGCAAGGGCAACAATCTATGGTATAGATGAGGTTCATCCCGCCAGCCACCTGTTCCCGATGCTCGGATGCAAAGGTAGCGTATGGCTTGATGGCAGCAGCAAGGTCAGGCGGCAGAGCCGTTTCGGGCAGAATCTTCCTCCTGCGGAGCGTATTCAGCCCGAAAACCTTGCCATTGCCTGCCATATGCTTGAAGAGCATCCGGCAACGGAAACAAGCGACTGATGGGGAATCAGAAGAAAAAAGAGAGGAACGGCTTACAGACGAAGCTGGATTTTGACGCTCCGTCCGTAAACCATTCCTTTCTCTTTTTGCCGAAAGTCCGTTGCTGACGCAATCATAGGGCAGACGGCAAACTGCACTCCTTCAAGAAAATCAGGTTGCCGTCTGTCGGTAGGCAGAGCGGTAGCCGTCAGCAAGCATCCTTTCGATGTCCGAT
>OHFN01001534.1_pt1 | contig 10138 bp, 4 predicted proteins | sample 1567571 | NCBI WGS metagenome assembly OHFN01 (sample SAMEA3879533, study PRJEB24766) | human gut metagenome | biome: human-associated habitat; feature: feces | place: USA | collected 1985/1987
CAACTATTCCATTCCAGTTCTTTGTTGACTCCATGAGGGCCGTCGGTCATCATTACTTCAGGTATGCCTAGGCGGGGTACTCCCGGAGTTGTAAAGTTGGACTGGGCGTGTATCATTGCTATTTTCTCTTCCAGCGTCATTCGTGCAAGCGCATCTTCGATTCTTGTTTCAATAGGTTGGCTATCGTCCAGATAAATCGGAATTTGTTTGGATTGCCCGTTAGACTGTAACAGGAACAGACTGAATAATCCACTTAAAAATACTTTCTTCATTTTTTACTTGTTAATCTTGTAGTTTATATCTTTAGGGTATAACTTTACCAAAGTTACGGCTCACAAAGGGCAGGCATGTATAGAGTGCCGAATGGAAATACTCCCAGGTATGTCCACCGTCGCGTACCCTGAACTCGCAGGGGATCTGAAGCCGGCGCATGGCTTGAAAGAATTCGATGTTCCTATCCAGCAGAAAGTCATCGTCTCCGCAATCCACAAACCAGTTGACTGAGCGCAGTTGTTTTTTGCGCTCGTCATCAGCTTCTTCTACATATTTCACACAACTGTTGTCTATCACAGACTGGGTAAGTATAGCCAGCTTGTCACCCGGTTTGCTTGGTTGAGCGGCTCCCCGTTGCGGAATAGTCATCAAGGCACTTATCGCATAAACGGAAGAGAACAGTTCGGTATGCTTTTGCCCGTACGAAGTGGCACCGCCACCGCCCATAGAAAGACCAGCCACGGCACGGTGAGCTTTATCACCGATGATGCGGTATGTGCTTTCGATGTACGGCAGGAATTCGGTATAGAAGAATGTTTCGTATTTCCATCCGGGCATATCGAAGTAACCGTTCCAATGCCCCTCGTCGAAGCTGCCGCCTGCATTGGGACTTACGATAATCATTTCTACAGCTTCGCCCGAGGCGACGAGTTGATCCATTACCTCACCGGCATGTCCGCGCCAAAACCAAGCTTTATCAGTATCGGACATGCCGTGCAGCAGATACAGTATAGGGTATTTCCGGTCTTGCTCCACTGCATAGCTTTTGGGAAAGTAGATGGTGTATTCCCGGTCGGAACCGAGAACTTTGCTATGAAAGGTGTGAGACTCGACTTTACTTTGTGGCCCCCATTGGGCGAAAGCCAGACATACCTGCCACAGTAATACGATTAATAATGTGATTCGTTTCATACTTCTTTAACTATATTAATAAGATGATCAGAGTGGTTTAAGCACAGCTACATATCCACCACCCTTTGCCATTTGTATTTTTATCGTTTTACCTGCTTGTATAATCTTACGGCTTTTCTGGAGTTTCTGTGGATTTTTGCCTGCGTCTTTGGCATCTTCCCAGTATTCCAACTCGTATTTATTGGCGGACAGGAAGTCGGTAGGAATGCTGATGGTGCGTGATTCATCATTATTCATGGCTCCCAGGAACCAACTATCACCTGATCGTTTAGCCATGACAATGAACTCTCCCGGGTAACCGTCCACGAAGCGGGTATCGTCCCACACAGTAGGTACGATTTGCAGGAAGTCGCTTCCTGGCTGGCCCAATACATGTTTGGGATGATCGCAGAAGACGCTCAAGGGGCTTTCGTAAATCACGAACTTGGAGAGTTCGGCACACCTCGTGTTCATGATGAGGGTGGGCGATTGTTTCTTGAACTGTTCGGGAGTGACATTGAGAAAACCACCGGGAGTATAGTCCATGGGGCCTGCCAACATACGAGTAAAGGGCAAGGTGACGTTGTGGGCAGGAATGATGCGATCGGAGAATTTAGAATATTCCTCACCCAGCACGCCTTCGCGAGTCATCATGTTGGGATAGGTACGCTCTATGCCATCCGGCTTATAGGCACCATGAAAGTTAACCATAAGTTGATGTTCCGCTGCTTTTTGTATGACTTTATGGTACCAGTTTACCATCTCCTGGTCGTCGCGGTCCATAAAATCTATTTTTATACCGGCAATGCCCCACTGTTGATACAGAGCGAATGCTTCTTCAAAGGCGTTGTTGCGGTTGGCGTCCGTGCTATACAGCCACAGCCAGATGCGTACATTTTTGGAACGCGCATAGGCAAGAATTTCAGGCATATTAAGTTGGGGCGCTGGTTTAGTAATATCAGCCTCGGGTTGGTTGAAAGGGCCGTACCATTGCCAGTCAATCAGCATATAGGGCCACCCTTGTGCAGCGGCAAAGTCAATATATTCTTTAATAACCGGCATTTCCATTTTTACTTCTCCGCTCCACCAGTGGTCCCATGCGCACATGCCGGGTTTTATCCAGGAAGTGTTTTCAATGGCACAAGGCGGATTAAGGGCTTGAATAATTTCGGACTCGATGAAGCGACCGGGATTGTCACCTATCATCACCACTCGCCACGGGGTGTAAATTCTATCGGAGAAACGAGCTTTAACCCCTTCTTCTTTTTCGCCCGGTAGCGGGGAAAGTTTGGTGATGAGTGATACTTGTCCTTCCATATCAGCAGCAGTCCGACCTATGTAGAAGCCCGGGTAGTTGTCTATATTGGCTTCGGTGATGGCAAGGTAGTTCTGCTTGTCAATTTCTACCAGCAAGGGGAGTCCTGCCACAGTTTGAGCGGTGAGTTCGGTTACAGGGCATTTGTTGAATTCTGTTTCCTGGCTGGACGTATATTTAGGTTGATATTCGGCTACCCATGCCTGTGCTTGAGTGGGCACGGAAAAAGCAGTCAGTTCGCGGCTGATAGCTCTGTTACCGATGGTCTTGCTGCCATGCAGTTGGTAGCGGAATGCCACACCGTTATCGTATGCTCTGAAAAAGAGATCCATCCGGCGTCTTTCACCTTCTTTCTCTATCAGGGCGAAATGGGTTTCATTCCACTGCATGTCTACCCGGGCATGTTTGTTCTTTACTACGGGTGTCCATGAGTCGCGCTTTGATAGGGATTCGGGAGTATTTAACAAGGTGAAGCCACTATGCATGGCGGGTTCTCCCTGAAACTCGAAGCCTAGAGGCGAAGGGTTTATTACCGGGTTACCTTTGTAGGTAACGGAGTAAGAGAGTTTGCCGGATAGGTTTACATCCACCTTGATTTGCCCATCAGGTGATTGCAGGGTGAAATTCTGGGCGAAACCACAGAGTGATATACTTAGCAGAATTGAGATTATACAGGTTCTCATGAATATATGTATCGTTTTTGGGGTTACTTGATTATTTATTGCGTGGGTATTTAGCCGGTATCTCCATCATTTGTTGTACGAAGATAGGATCATCAAATTGATAAGTCTGTCGGTTGTATTGTCCACCCGGAGTATCCCACAGCATGGGGCACATTCCACGTGAATAGATCGCTTCGGTTACAGATACACTGAATAACCGAACCACTTCCTGTGTTCTGTTTTTGGAGGAAGCACAATATTCGCCGATGACTACAGGAATACCTTTGTCCACACAGTTTTTCTTCAATAAATCCATGTTATCGTTAAGTTCCTTGAACTCTGCAGCTGTTCCCCAGGAAGGTACTCCTACGCCCCAGCCTGCATCCTCACCATTACCCAATATGGCAAATGTGGCGGGTGTATAATAATGTACGGTTATTGCCAGACGATTGGCGGGATCGGTTGGTAATTTGGTCAGTGGGTCGAAAGCATACTCCAGTCCTGTGTTATATATCTCCACGAGCAGATGGCGTTTGGCATTGTTACCACCGGATTCTCTCACAATATCTACAAAGAGTTGGTTGAGTTCATTCACGTATCCAAAGGCTTTGGCTTTTGCAGTCTGTCCGCCACTCCATGGGGTCCATATTTCATCATAGCCGATTTCGTTCATGGGTTCGAATATCAGATGATCGCCATATTTTTCAAAGCGTTGGCAGATTTGTTCCCATATGGAAGTGAATTTCTTACGGGCTTCACTGTCGGTAGGCACTTTCTTAATCCATTCATTCTCGTGGTGTATGTTGATGATGGCTACCAAGCCACAATCGAGCGCCCAGTTCAGGATCGTTTCTGCTCTATCCAACAGGTCAGGATGGATTTTATAATCTTTTGACATCAAATTACACCAACTCACGGGAATACGGAGGGAAGAGTAACCGGCTTTTGCATATCCCTCGATGATTTCCTTCGTAATGATAGGGCTGCCCCATGCCTGCTCGTAGTTCAGTATGCTGCTTGGATTAATCCAATCGCCTACTGCATCCAATGTATTTCCTAAGTTGATGCCCAATCCCATTTCATCGACCAGTTGGTGTGTCGTGAAGTTATCTCGTACCACGTACTTGCTCGCTTCGGGTGTGGGAGGAGTCTCGGGGGTAGCTGCCTGCTCTACAGGTATTTGCTTTTCAAAATCCTTTGCGGTCACAACAAGTTTAGCATAGCGTTTCTCGTGTAATGTATTGGCTTTTGCCGTCACTTTATACTGGTAATCGCCGGATGAGGAAGCGTAAGTGCTTATTTCACACCAAGTCTCTGTACTTTGAACAGTAACGTCTGTGTTCGAAGTGATTTTGAGTATGGCCGATCCACCTTCTTTCTCAAAACTGAAAGAGGTTTGCTGAATATTGACTTCTATCTTCGCTTTCGGAGCATGCCAGAAGAACGAGTATAATCAAACTGCTTAATAGTGTTTTCATGAAGATTTTTGTTTAGCGATTATTCCTTTATTATAATTAGTTGATCACAACGAAACGGTCCTTAGGCGCCATGTTTCATAACTTCATTCACAGCTTCCGACTCAAGATGTTCGCCCACTTTCTTGTTAAAAGATATTTTGAAAGAATAGGCATGATCGCAGGGTTTGTCTTTAGGGAAAGAAAGTTTGAGACCTTCTTTGGTCTGTTCCCAGCTTATTTTCTCATTAGAACCTAAAAGGCTGACATTGAGTATCTCGGCGTCGGCAATAGCGTCCTTATTCAATGATTTAATAATTAAGCCATTGTCATCCCAGTTTAGTGCGATAGCATAAAAATCATTGCCTTTGGTAGTAAAACGAATATCCTGTGCAGTATAAACGGTCGCTTCATTGTCAGAGAAAGATCCTTTGGTACTTTCCGTAATTCCCTCTCCGAATTTCTTCCAGCAGCGCGTTCCATAAATAGCTTCTCCATTTACTTCGAGCCATTTACCAATGGAGAGCAGTACTTCTTTTTGCTCTTCGGTAATGGTTCCATCGGCGCGCGGACCAATGTTCAATAACAAGTTACCATTTTTACTGACGATGTCGATTAAGTCGTGGATAATCTGACCGGGTGTTTTATTCTCTTCCCCGTCAATGTAGGACCATGATTTTTTGCCAACAGACGTATCAGTCTGCCAAGGGAACTGCATCATCTTTCCCGATTTTCCGCGCTCTACATCCCATACTTGCACATTGGTAGGATAACCTTGTTTGGTGTTTACCACTACGCCTTCGTTCCAATCGAGTGCATTATTATAGTAATAGGCCAGGAATTTGTTGAAGTAGGGCATCAATACGGGGTTGTTGACTGTCCAGTCAAACCAGATCAGTTTTGGCTCGTATTTGTCGATCAGTTCGTAGGTATGTGCTAACCACTCGCGAGCTACATCTTCGGTGTATTGCTCGTCTCCGTAGCGTCTACCGTATAGGGCAATGGTGGTATCCTGCACGTCTGATGGAAATTGCATGCCTCCGTTATAGAACCAAGCGTTTTCGGCTCTGTGAGTGGATAGACCAAAAATAAGCCCGTTCTTTTCGATGGCTTTCTTTAGTAATCCCAGGATATCTTTTTTAGGACCCTTTTTCACGGCGTTCCATTCATTGAGGTCGCTGTTGTACATTGCAAACCCATCGTGATGTTCGGCAACAGGAACGATATAGCGGGCACCCGATTTTTTGAATAAGTCCGCCCATTCTTGTGCATCGAATTTTTCGGCTTTGAACATTGGGATAAAGTCTTTGTAACCGAATTCGTTCTGCGGACCCCATGTCTCAATATGGTGCTTATAGGCGATGTGATCCTTTTGGTACATGTGGCGGGAGTACCATTCGCTGTCGAAAGCGGGTACAGCATATACTCCCCAATGGATAAATATCCCAAACTTCGCGTCGGCAAACCATTCGGGGAATTTGTAGTTTTGGGCTATATTCTCCCAATTGTCCTGGAATACTTCTGTGCCTTTAGGTGATGCCACAGAGTCAATGTTGTAGTTTTTCTTGCTCGACTGACAAGAGAGGAGCAATAGCATAGTTGATAAAATGAGCAAACTTTTTTTCATTGCTTAAATGTATTAATTAGAATGAGTGTGTTCATAGAATTATATCTGTTGCTGATGTTTTTCATTTTTCCAAAAGTATGGAATAATTAGTGGACTTTGAGATAGTAATGTTATTCATTAGAGGTATTTTGGTAAATGTATGGATGGAGTAATGTTTCCAATATGGGGAAGTATTGTTAAGAGAATCCGAAGAAGGCTGTAATCGGTTTAAAATCAGGTCGTCATGTTTCTTGTTCTTGAAAAGGGGAAGCCTTAAAAACTGATTAAAAGATTGAAATTCTCATTTATTTTCACGAATATTGCACCTGTTAATCAAACTAGGTTCAATGAATCGCCTATATCTAGTATCCGAATCTAATACTTATTTCTTTATGGTACGTTTTCACAGGCAAATATGCTTTCTCATTTTTCTTTTGCTCATTGCCCTATCGGTGAATGGGCAGAACTCTTACGTTTTTCATCATTTAAAAACAGGAAGCGGGCTATCTAATAGCAATGTAAAAGCAATTTTGAAAGACCATAAAGGTTTTTTATGGATAGGAACGGAGTCCGGATTAAACTGTTATGATGGCTATAATTTTAAAGTATACCGGGCACGACCTGCCACTCCTAATGCTATGTGGATAGACGATGTTTGGACATTGCAAGAGGATGGCATGGGCTATATATGGATAGGTGCTAGTACTGCTTATATGGTATATCACCATGATAAAGACTGTTTCATTACCGACACTCATTCTTTTTTGAGACAATTCGGAATCCGGGTAGAGGGGAGATTTAGGGTACATGTCGATAAAAAGAAGGATTTATGGGTGTTACAGGGACAAAATGTGTTTTATTATGATGTCAAGCAAGCGGCTCTTAAAATTTTTGTAGTTAGCGATTTTCCTGAAGAGCCTGTAGAAATGAGCATTAGTGATGATGGCGATGGCTTATACGTGCTTCTTAATTCTGCTACTTTATGGAAAATAGAAAAGAGAAAGGGTATAAAGAAGTTGGAAAACTTTGCCGATTTGCAAAAGCAATATTCTCTTAAGAACCATAAAAACATATATGTGGATCATCATAGGGGAATTTGGATTTACTCTTATATGAACGACTGCATCTTTTATCAAAAGAATGCCCAGGCAAAATGGTCTGAAATTACTTTGAGCTCAGTGGTTGCTACACATAGTAATGCGGTCAGGAGTATACTCGATGATACTAGTGGAAATGTCTGGATAGGAACCGATCATAAAGGGGTGTTTGTGTATGATTATGTAAATGATAGTCAGACTAATTTGCTTAATACCCCTTCCTCTTATACTTCACTTGCTTCTGACCGAATAAATACGATCTATCGTGATGATTCGGGGGTTATTTGGTTGGGACATTTTAAGAAGGGCATCTCTTATTATCATGACAGTTTCTATGAATTTATCAGTTCCCAGCAGCAAGAATATGGAGATATTTCTTCCCTTCTGGAAGATAAAGCGGGCAATATATGGTTCGGTACAGATGGTAACGGACTTTATATAAAGGAGAAGAACGCTAATTTTGCTATCCGTAAATTGCCTATACCTAATATTGCAATAGTAAGCTTGCTCGAAGACAGTAAAGGACGTATTTGGATTGGCAGTTATCAACATGGACTGTTTTGCTATGATAATGGACGCATACGACACTTCACGAAAGAAAACGGTAAACTGCCATATAATGGAGTCTTGGCTTTGAAAGAAGATCGCTATGGTAACTTATGGATAGGTAATGTTACAGAAACTTTGTTTTCCTTTCATCCGGAAACAGAGACCTTTACTAGCTATTTATTACCCGACGGATATAGTATTTGTGCGCTGAATCTGTTTTATGATCAAGGTGATAAGCTATATATAGGTACTACCTATGGGCTTTGTGTGATGGACATTGTTACAAAGAAGACGGAAATGCGTTTTGGAAATTCCAGAGGAACACAGCAATTCAACGAACAATTCATATCTAATGTATTCAAAGATGACAGGGATATATTGTGGTTGGGACATAAACAAGGATTGACTGGATGGGACTTGAAAACAGATTCCCTCTATTGGTTTGATGTTACTAACGGACTTTGCGATAATCTTGTCAGAAGTTTGGTTGAAGATAATCACCATAATATGTGGATTGCCACTAGTAATGGTTTGTCTACATTAGTTATAGAAGATGCACGTAAGGATATGCACTTTAACTTCAAAAATTTTTCAACCAAAGACGGTCTGAGAGATAACTATTTCAATGCCTATTCTATTTGCAAATTAAGTAATGGAGATATATTGCTGGGAGGAACAGATGGATATACACTTGTCAATCCGAATAAATTGATTAAAAAAAATCAGCCATTGGCTAATGTGCATTTTACAAGTTTGTCAATAGGCAATCAGAAGATTGAGGTAGATTCGTTCTATAATGGAAGAAAACTGTTGGAACATACTATAGATAATGTTTCTTCATTAACTCTGTGCTATGATGATAATCTGATTTCTTTTGAGTTCTTCACGGGAAATTTGTTGAATGCGGATAAAATTAAATATGCATATAAGTTAGAAGGGCTTGACACACAATGGTATTACACAAGCGAAAATAGAATTACCTTTACTACTCTTCCTCCCGGAAACTATAAGTTATTGATAAAAGCTAATAACGGCAATGGCGTTTGGAATGATCAACCTGCTCAGCTTAATATAATAGTATCTCCTCCTGTGTATTTATGCGGATGGGCAATCACTCTCTATATATTGGCGGTTATAGGCATAGCAATATACGTCACTTATTATGTCAGGAGACACCATAATAGAAAACTGGAACAACAACGTTTGCAGATAGAGCAAGAGCAAAGAATGCAGCTTAATGAGATGAAACTTAAATTTTTTACAAATATCAGTCATGATTTACGGACTCCACTAACGCTAATCATCAGTCCGTTACAAATGATGATGGATGAAATTACCGATAGTGGAATGCACAAAAAGCTTCAAACAATCTATAAAAATGCGCAGCAGCTACTTGGTCTGATAAACTCTTTACTAGACTTCCGTAAGTTGGATGTCGGTGCCGAAGCACTGCATTGTAAATCGGGGGATATTGTAAACTATGTTCGCGAAGTGTGTGATTCTTTTCAAGATTATGCGGCTGAGCGTTCCTTCAACTTCAATTTTCTGTGCGAGATCGATAACTATAACATGTCTTTCGATCCGGTTAAGATACAGAAAATAATGAATAACCTGTTGTCTAATGCTTTTAAATATACTCCGGATGGAGGTGATATTTTTGTACATTTATATACTGAAAATGAAAATGTATGTATCAGTGTTGCAGATAATGGTTCTGGAATCAGTGATGCCGACAAGAAATACATCTTTGAGCGTTTCTTTCAGACATCTCAGTTACAAGAGAAAACCGGTAGTGGTATAGGCTTGCATATTGTATATGAGTATGTACGATTGCACAAGGGAACAATTTCTGTAACGGATAATATCCCGAACGGTTCAGTCTTTACAATAAAGCTTCCTGCTGTGATCTCCGAAGAAGAGGAACAGACTCTATCCGGAAAAAGTCTTAGCTCTAAGCCGGAAAGCAGGGTGAATGCTCATGCCTTGAGAGATCGACACAAATTGCTGTTTGTTGATGATAATAAGGATTTCTGTGATTTTATGTTTGATAGCCTTTCTGCGTATTATAAAGTCTTAATTGCCCATAATGGTGTGGAAGCTTTAAAGATTCTGGCAGAAAATGATATTAATATAGTGGTTAGTGATGTAATGATGCCTGTAATGAATGGAACTGAACTATGCAGGCAGATTAAAACCAATATTCAATGGTCGCACATTCCTGTTTTGTTGTTGACTGCACGTACGGCAGAAGAATGCAAAATAGAAGGGTATAAACAAGGTGCGGATGATTA
>OHFN01001541.1_pt1 | contig 10115 bp, 14 predicted proteins | sample 1567571 | NCBI WGS metagenome assembly OHFN01 (sample SAMEA3879533, study PRJEB24766) | human gut metagenome | biome: human-associated habitat; feature: feces | place: USA | collected 1985/1987
TCCTCAAATAGTTCCATATAACGTCTGAAGCCCGCATTATTCAATGGGCCAAGCTCACTCGTTAGCGACCAGATCATGATTTCCTCTTCTGGCACAGAAAAGTCGCTCGGGATGACCCTGTTCCCGTTATAATGTGGTTTTGGAACATCGGATACCGCCCGCAGATCTTTTACTGTTGTGGCCTCAGAGATCATCTTCATCTTCTTTGCAAAAACGCAGTGGATGAGGTGTGGTAGGAAGCCACGGCTGCGGTAAAAACTGATGCGCTGAAGCACCTTTGATACCGCCTCCAATTTAGCAGCCCGCACTGTATCAGGGCAGGTGCCTGGTTCCGGAATCACACTGGCAGCCAGAAACACTTCAAGGGCATAATCATTCAAGTTATCTCCAGTCATCATAAACCTCCATAGATGCAGCGAGGGAGTGATGTCCATAAGCACATCACTCCCTCGCCAGTATCAAATATTCAAACGATTAAATTACCATCAGACACCTTGCTGAGCATCCTGGACTGCCAGCATGATCTGCTGGGCCTCACGAATGCGTTTCGGGCCATTGGTCAGTTCCCATGCACGGATATACCGCGTAGTCTGCTGCATCAATCGGAAGAAGTCATAGTCGTTGATGTTGATGAAGACTGCACGCTCCTTATGATAGCTGCCTTTCTTCATATGGACACCGCCCTTCTGTGTCTTTTCCTTGACTGCACGACCGTTCTCGACCATGATAAACCACGGATAATTTCGGGGCTCACCATTTTTTCCATAGGATGCTCTCTTAATTGTGGTCTTCGTTACCACAGAGAGGCCGTTGGAATCCGGCTCGCCGAAGATTTTCTCCTCATTAAAGTCGAAATTCTCAACGCCAATGGAAACACGGCTAAGCGCATAGGCAAAAAACTCCGGGGATAGATTGGCCATCACCCGAACAGTCTTGTCTCCGGTGCCATTGGAATAGTCCTGAAGCACCATACCGATGCAGGAGCGCTGACGGCTCCCATCTTCCTGCTTCTCACCCTGGGCGTGGACATGTGCGTAGTAGTCCACAGGAGCCAGTTTGAGTTTGTCGTTGAATTCACAGAGTTTCTTATCAGTCATGTAAATCGCTATCTGCTTCTGAATTCTCTGCTCGTCCATCTTGATTCCGCCTTTCTTTTTTTATCAACACGATTTTTCATAGAATGCCGGCCCCGCTCGTAAGAGTAAGGACCTATCCCAACCTTCGGGCAGGAAAAGGAGTGGAATCCTCAACCCCCTTTGGGGAAGCGGGTCTCCAGAGCCGTTTCAATATACTCATCGAAACTGGTGTCACATTCAGTCCGTAGCCACACATCTACGATCTCGGAAGCGAAGTTGGCCAGAACATCTTCCCCAACAGAACCAGCAGGAAGTTGAATATATCCCGCATGATCCATATAGGCTGCTCGGCTGCCGACTGTGACCAAAAGATTATCCCTGATTCTCATAGCACACCTCTCAATCAAAACAAGTCAGGTTTTTGCTGACCAAATCATTCTCTTGCACAGGACTGAGCGAACATCTCAGGTGTGATCTTTGAAATGCGTTCGCCGATTTCCTTCAGAGACACGCTCGAATCTGCTTTCAGCACCGCAAGGCATTCCTTGTGGATGTGCTGTAACGCTCGCTCCAGCGTCTCTTGAGGTAGTCCCACAGGCAGTTGTGTCCGAGAGCCAATGCCAGTCAATTCTCTCCAGCCGCCTTCGCTCAGAACATCGACATAGAATTCGAATGTTGGCCAATAGCCTGAAGGCATATGCGGCGAGTGGGTGTCATAGCCACCGAATAGTGACTCTCCCTTATCATTCAGTTCTACCCGAATGCCATCTCTCTCATATACTAGAGGACCGGATATACGATGCTGAAAGGGGCGAGCATCCGCATCGGAGAGCAGGCCGAATTGATAGCCATACTCCAATACAGCTAGATCATTCACCACATAGGCTTTTGTCTTCGCATATTTCTTTTTGAAGAGGAGCCTACCATCCCTCCAAATCAGCACACCTTCTTGGCCTTGATACTCACATCGCTTTCTATCCAGACACCTTTTCAGGTTTTCTGCATCCTCTCGTATTTTTTGGATGTTATAGGAGACCTTGTGTTGGAAAACAACATCAAGATTCATATTATGCTCGAAGTTTTCGCGCAAAAAGTGCTCCAATCGATCCCGAAGAATCCAGTGCTGCTCTGCTGTCTGCTTTTCATTGAAAGTCAATGTAAAATAGGAGTAGTCCCGGTCAGGTACGGACTCAGCGCAACCATAATGGGGAAAGCTATTACACCAGAAAAACAAGTCCCACCGGTCACTTCCGTAGGGGGCAGGGTCCTCTTTGGTGTACTGATAGCACACAAATTTCTCCGCGATGGCAGCCATTACCCGCTCCATGATTCGACTACGCTCCAAGTTCTCCTGATACCTCACAGTTTCAGCAGCTTCATAGAATCGCTCCCGTTGATCATCTGCACTATTGTTCGTATATCGGAAAGAAAATTGGATCGAGTGTAGATCAGCCATGGCATAACCACGCTTGATCCAGATATTCCGCTCTGAGGCAACACGACTTTTATCATCGTAGATCTTCATTCCTCTTTCCTCCCAGTTTTGAATGTATCAAACCAACTATGCAGGATATTGACCGCACGCTTAAAATCATGCCGTAATTCCGGGAACTGCTTCTGGAGATACGGTGTTGCGCCATACATATTGGTGACACCAGAATCCCGCAGCTTTTCCAAAAAGTCGAAGTATTCCTGCATATTGCGATCAGAAGATGAACGCTGCTCACGCATCTTCTTCACCTCCAGACTGCTGGGACTCTTCGAAGAACTCTCCCAATTCCTTGATACGCACAAGCAGTTCTGCGCGATTCTGAATTCCTTCCTCTTCACGCACTGCATCCCGCAACTCGTTGAGAATGTCGTTGATGGATGTGATGGGTGAGTACTTCTTGAATAGCACACCGTTCTTCTCGATGAACAGTTCCAACGGGTCTCCTTCTCGGAAGTGGAGCTGCCGCCGCACATCACGAGGGATTACAATTCTCCCAAGGTCATCCAGCCGGCGAATAATACCAGTCGCTTTCATAATTACCTCCTACAGTAATAGGCTGGGTGCCGGACTCCAGTAATGAAAGTCCGGCACCAAGTACGATCAACAGAATCAGATATGGCAATCAACGATGGCGATGAAATCGTCATCCTGCACCTCATCCATGAAAGCCTGAAGTTCATCTTTCCAGGTGCGCTCAGGCTTATCATTTGAAGAAATGCCGAACCAACCCATATCACCGGAACCAGACCATTCGCCATTGCGATCAATATAGGCGTAGTCCCCGATCAAGTATTGATCACTATCCGTTACGCCTTTTCTCGCTTTGTAATCGTCCAGTGTTTCACCTTTGATATAGATCATTTCGCCCCAGCCTCGGATTCCGTCTTCCGTAAGAGTCGCAAAGAAACCAAAGTCCTTTACATCTCCGGACGCAAATGCAGCGACACACTGTTCGTAACTTTGCTCCACAGCTTTTGTGCCGATCTCCTTCATAACACCCCAGCAGATGTCCTTCTTCCGGGCGGCATCGACGAATTTATAGCCATCAGGAGCAACACATTCACATGCCTCGCCAGTCTGGATGCAATCCTGTAAATCCGCTTTAACAAGCAAATGACCGGGAAAGCGTCCACCGATTTGCCACCAATCCCATTTCGCATTTGGATTGGTGTAGTATCCCCAAGCACCAGCATCATCTTGAACCAGGCCAGAATACTCTTTGCAGTACTGTTCAAAAGTAGGGAACAGCAGCTTCAGCGGGCACGCCGGGAGAAATTCCAGTGCTTTGGATTCCTCATTTTGGATTCTCCCTGAGTTGCCACCATCCGGGTCACGAGCGTAGATCGTATTGTCGATGAGGTAGAAGTCCTTACGAAACTTTGCGTCATGGATCATACATACGCTTCCATCCGGATAACGAATGGCTTGCGTTGTTTCCGTTTCGTAGTCAGATTTCGCCTCTGCGGTGCGATCCTCGAATTCACAGTACGACTCTTCATTGGTCTGCTCATCAAATGGTGCCAAGATCATATCCAAGCAGCTTTCAATTTCTTCTGCATTGACTTGAGCTCCGTCATAATGATGAGGGACAGTAACACAAACAGAATAATGACTCATAATACAATTCCTTTCTTACCACACATTCCGCCATCCGGGGCGGTTTTTGATTTCATTAAGGCTTGCAGCTTTTGCAGCAACGTCGTCCGCTTCCTCTTTATCAGGGAAGTCCGAAACATCCAGATCGAATACATCTGGATAGATCCCCGCATTCGCATAGATGTTCTGTATTAGCCCACCCTGTACCTCAATTGCCATCTGTACATCCAAGTCTCGCTCTTCAATGCGCCAGTGCTCCACGTCCGTATCATCACGAATCGTGGCTTCAGAATCAGAACAGGTACGCATATGCTCCTCATTCGATTCTTGGTCATCAAAGTTCCACCTATCAGCAGTTTCCTGATAGGCTACGGTCATGGCTTTCTGTGCATCAGAGGCATTTAGGAAGACCGATACATCGGCACCCCATGCAGCATCCGTATCCTGCTCGTGGATCAGCAGATAGAGAGTCACTGGACTCGACCTCCCTCTTGTTTCCGCAGGCAGTGCAGGTACTGCTCCGTAGGTTCCCAATCGCTCATGACAACAACATAGGCTTCATCAGCAGTGTTATCGCAAAGGAAGTCACCTTCGCCAACATAAGTACAGTGGTCGCAGACGCTGGGGTCGCAGATCATTCTGCGACCCCGTTTCACCTTCTTGACTTTACATTTCATAATTCCACCTCAGTTCTCGTCCAGATGCTTTCCTGCCTTCGGCTGATGGAACTCCCGATCAAATGACGCAGGGCCTTGAGCCTTATATGGACACTCAGGCACCATGGTGCAGGGCACCATTTTCTTGCCATAGTTGCAGTAGAGCATGTACACGTTCAAACTAAAATGGCACTTCTTGCAGTAGCTCGCGATCTCTTTTCGATTCATTTGGACCTCCTATCACTTCGGCAGATTGCGGGCGATGAGTTGCGTCAGCATAATAGGGAGCTGGTTGAGATCGGTGATGTCCAGATACCCAGCGCCATAGATGCGCTCAATATTGGCCCGATCATCGCCGATAGCGGCAGCAAAGATCTGCACACCCTTCCGGCTATACTCCAGTTTGATTCCTCTAAGGTCTGCTTCCGCAGCCGTTCCAGTATACCCATCATCATTTGGCTGCCCGTCACAGATGATGAACAGCATCTTCACATCCGAATTCTGCTTACTGAGTTTTTCAGCGACATAGCGCAGGGCAGCTCCGTCACGGTTGCAGTACCGAGCGCTCATATCCATCAGGCGGTATCGATCCTTCTTATCCACAGACTTGAAATCTGCGTAGGAGAAGAGTTCTACATGAGCACAGCTTGCGGTATGACCCACGATCATAATGGGGATACCCAATTTCTCGCAAAAGTCCTGAACAACGATCGCAGTCGCACGGGCCTTCGTAATCCGGTCACAGCCACACATACTTCCGCTTTCATCTACCAGCAGAGCAACAGACATATTGATTGGCTCTGTTGGTAGCCGCTTATTACAGAACACTCTGCCATCATTACGGTGGAAGGCGTGCTGATCTAAGTGCTTTCCAACATAGAGGCCCGTCTGTTTCCCGCCTTGCCGCTTATCCCGCAGGATTGCACTGACGCTTCTCTGCAATCGCTTGGAGAGCATCAGCAGCTGTGGAGCCACAGCGGTATAACTATCAATCAGGTTCTGATTGACATGGGACATACGATGCACTGTGATATTGATGTTCCGATGCGCGTTTCCGTACTGAATGCTCGTTGCTTCTGACTGCAACTCTTCCGATAATTCCTCCTCCAGAGATTCATTTACTTTGCCTGTGGCGATCTCCTCCAGCACGCGCTCGATGTCGGTAGCGGAAAACTCATAGCCGGCACCCTCGTATTCGCTGTCCTGAACAATACTGCCATCGCCATTGCTGATGATGGTCTCTGTTCGGTGTGCTGTAATTCGTGCTGTTTCCTCAGAAAGCGCCTTGCTCACCTGTTCCAAAAGTTCCTGAGCCTGTTCTTCATCTGGGGCAAAGGCTCCGTTGAATGGAACAGGACCTGACTTCATGGTGAAGTTAGGTGCAATCTGAGGCAACTGGCTCTCCAGAGCATCCTGAACTGAACCCATACCGTCATCGGAGTCTGAATCCTCTCCGGTGCCAGGTGTTGAAGGATTTCCACTTCCAGAGGAACTGGAGGCATCGTTCTGCTGCTTATCTCTTAGGTCGTCAAAGCACCGCTGCATAAGTGGCCACAGGTCGATCATGATTCGATTGACTGCATCAAACCGAGCCCTGCCATCTTCGTCATAAATGCACGCATCTACCAGAGGTAGCGCTGCCAGGAACCGATCCATGTATTCCCCGGTATATCCAGTGAGGTTATTGACCTCTCTGGCCCGGACATATTCAAGCAGCAGATTCAGCACGATATTGTGTGGATAGAACTGCTTGTCGATCATGGTATCGATGTCTGGTACAGTCTCTGCGAAGCGCACATTATTCAGGGCAATCCCTCGCGCAGGATTGCCAGGGAACTCATAGGAGTATCTGGCATCCACGTAACCGTCCTCCAGGATATTGCTCAGAGCCTTTGCTGTCCGCAGGATGACCGTTTTCGGAATTGGGTCCGTGTCATCCATTAGAGCATCAATGATTCCCTGAGCGTTGAGTTTCTGGTCACCTTTCAGTCTGGTTGGCTTCTTTGGATAGAATTTTCCATGTTCCAGACTATTGAAGTAAGCGTGCGCGATACGATTGTCTGTGAAGAGATTGTGGCTGTTCTCGTGGGCATTGAATCCCTCAATGCTCATAGACCGAAGTTTTCGACTCGGCATACTCCAGGTGATGTGATTGCAGGCATTGATGACAATGCCGTTATAATCCGTATAGGCAATTGTGCTGTCTTCCGGATCGGCATACACCGTAACATGGATAGGCCGACGATAGCGTTTCGTAGCTGCCTCCGTGATGTCTGCAAGGTAGCCACGGTATTCCTTTGAAGTAAAAAACTCCTCATCGGTGATCTTGCTTTTTTCATCCATGATTCGCTTACGAACTGTAAGGTGCGATGCTCTCATTACCCGGCCACCTCCATCATGCGGTTTCGCAGAGGGCTTCGGTCAGGACTGTATGGAGCACGCCTTCCAATTCCAGCGTCAGGTCGTGGGTCTTCATGTAGGGGTAATACCACAAAAGGCACACACCTCTGCCTGGGACCTGGATCACAATGGGAATCTTGCCACATTGGGGATAAGCCAATGGTTTGGCTCTGAACTTGAGCCCCGTGTTGACAAACGCCATGTCCAAGACATTCTGAATATACTGCGCAGCCGCTTCTGGCTTTGTCTCACCTTTGGGGCGAGTATCAGCATTGCAGGCAACTGCCACAGCAATCGCGAAGTTAAAGAAATTCATTCCGTCGTTTTTCATTGATCACACCTCTTTCATCATCAAGTTTCATTTTGGTTGGCTCTCTCCATCCGCAGCTTCTTATAAGGAAGGAAGCGGCAGGCGGGATAGTTCCCAATGTCACATTGCAGGCAGTTTGTTTCCACGCAGTGCTCCATAACACAGCTCCAACACATGTCCAGACCAACATAGTTGCCATTATCATAAGCATGGCCATCCTTATCGATCCGGATCATGATCTTGCCACAAACTGAGCACTGTTTCTCCTCCCACACAATAGGTTTGACTTTATCCCATTCGATTTCTGCCCCACAGTGACAACAGTAGTTCCATTCTTTCTCTTTCGCTGAGAACAAGGGAAATCTGGTGCCACACTGACCGCATCGGTATCTGGGGAGGATGTTTGGCCGTTCTTGTTCCATAATTGGGATCATCTCAATTCACCTCACATACTGTTTCTCCAAGCATGTACTAATCAGATCAGCTCGGTTATCCGGATCTGCGGAAGCCGAAGCGATGATTGTAGACAGGGCTGACTCATAGGGGTCCTTAGTGATCATGGTAGAGAGCACCCAGGCTTTCAGCTCACGCATACCGCAGCTTCCATCCGAAATCATCGTTTGTCTGCACCGCTCAGCAATGTCGCGCACTACACCGGCCATCTTTGCAGTTTCCTGTTCATCCGTGCAGCCTGTGACATTCATCACTCGCTTGACCATCGTGGAAAGATCCGGCGTATTGATGTCATAGATCAGGTCCATTCGTGAAATCACGCTTTGGTTGACCTCTCGACATCCAGCATAATCCGAGTTGGTCGTAACAACGATCACCGTGTCAGGATGACGATGTACTCGTTCGCCTGTAGGCAGTGTGATGGTCTGGCAGTTATCCAGAAGGGAGTTCAGGCCCACCAACACGCCAGGATTGGCAATGCACGAAGGCTCCTGAAGTTCTAGGACATACCCATATCGGATCGCCTCCACCAGCGGGGTATCCACATAGCGGATTCTCTGGCCGTGATGTTCCTCCTTGGCAGCCAGCCGACCAACGGCAATCTCCACCAGTTTCTGAAGCACATCATCCTCCGTCTTTTCCTCATCGTACTCACCTGTGAGCATCTTATAGACACTGGGCGGGTGCATTACAATATCAGAAATAGTGGGGAGTTCACCCATCTCAGACTGACCGGGATCACTGCCACTATCGGGGATGAATTGGCCAATCAGATCTGAGATCTCCGTGTTGGCACTGCATGTCATCATGGTGTATGGCAGATGGAGTCCGGCAGCAATTGCCTGGGCCCCCATCGTCTTCCCAGTACCTGCCTCACCACGAAACATAAAGTTCCGCATAGGCTGGCTGGTCTTTGTCGTTATTTGGGCGTGCTCGCAGACACGAACAACCTCCTTGGGAATGATGTACCAATCGGGGAGACTAGGCACCATGCTCTCTTCGCGGGCGCTGAGCGTCCGCTGAGAGAGTTGATAGTGACCAGAAAAGTCCTCCGCTTTATAAGCTACAGCACTTTGGCTAACACCGGTTCCTGCCTTAACGACTTGGAACTCGCCATAGACAACACCAGTCGGAGTGTAAGTACCTGCGTCAATTGCCAACCGGGAAAGCGTTGGAATATTCCCTGTGGTCGGAATCGCCAGATTAACGCCGGCCTTGCCAACGCCCTTTGCATTTTCAATGCGGCGATAGACGTTATCACAAAGCAACAGAGCCGTTTCAAAGGCATCATCCATCTCAGTCCATCCGGCATCCATCAGTTCCCTGAAATGTGCAAAGTAAGTACGGAACTCGTCATCTTCCTCCAATACTGGCATCAGGCAGAACAGGAGTGCCGTCCCCGACCCAGAACCTGCACCCACGGAATATGGGGCAGGAGTATCTGAGGCGTGAACACCACACAGTCTCGTTTGCTGGCTGAGCAGTATTCCGCAATTCGGTAGGTGCTGTCCTGATGTCCTATCGCTCCCAAATCCTCAACATAGGCACCCGATTCGCAGGCAGATACCAGCTTGGCATATGCCAGCAGCGCACGCATCGTCGGCGCATGGAGCGTCGCTTTTCGCGCACTGCCTGCTGTGTTGTATCTGGATAAACCGACTCCTTTGGCACCAGAATACTGAGGATCATCAAAGGGGGCTGGTTGCGCCAGCCTGAATGACCATGCTTCAAAAAGTTTTCCGCGACCCATGATAAAAAACCTCCTCTATATCACCACGCCAAAGCCAATCCGTCTGGCTTGATCGATGCGGTGATCTCATCTTCCTTCAGTGTCTGGCAGATCTCCTCCCACACCATCCGTGGTGGGAAGTTTTGAATGCACTCAACCTTCTGGTTGTTGCCGGCATCCAACTCAACATAGACCTCACCATTTTCACGGATGAGCAGGGTGCGATGACCCTGTGTGTTGAGATTGTCGATCATAGCCGTGATGACACGTTCTCCTTCGCCTTCATACCACTCCTTCACATCCACGCGATCAAGCAACTCATGTTCTTCCAAATCACTGTCATCATCTTTAGAAGCAGCAGTGACTGTTTTCAGAAGGCAGGCTTGCAGCATTGTGATGGTGA
>OHFN01001542.1_pt1 | contig 10107 bp, 8 predicted proteins | sample 1567571 | NCBI WGS metagenome assembly OHFN01 (sample SAMEA3879533, study PRJEB24766) | human gut metagenome | biome: human-associated habitat; feature: feces | place: USA | collected 1985/1987
AGCAATACGGAAACGATACAGTCCTTGCCGCAAATGTTCTACCCAAATATTCCCCTGATGATCCATTTCTATATTTTTGAGCATATGGCTGAAACCATCTAATAAGCGTGTGAATTTCCACATTCCGGAAGCATCTTTCGAATATAAACTTAAAGGAGCATAAGTACCTTCCAGCAAGTAGGTATTCTCTTTCATACTTATTGGTTTCATACACATTCCCCCACTGACATCGGAGACTCGCGTTGCCTTAGAACCAGCTATAGAGAATGTTCCTTTATTATGCCCACAAAGAATCTGTTTATCACATTCGTCTACAAAATAAGCCTGACCATCCAATCCGGGAATCAATTCGGCACGTTTCCCCGTAGAGTAAAGAAGACCCTGATTGGAAGCGATATATGCCTCCTCATTTTTCACCAGCACATCATAAACCATTCCTATCTTATGATAAGTCGGCTCGTAATAATATACCAAGGAGTTATTTTGTATATAAGCTATGCCTTCATCCAATGCAACCCAAACGTTATTATCGGCATCGCAAAACAATCCTAAAACGGTATTATTCTGCAACTGACTTTCAGTATCCACTTTCCAAAGCAATTGCCCTTTCTTATTTACTGCATAAATACCATTAGAAAGAGTACCGATAACATAACAACTATCTTTAGTCATGATTGCCCGATTAATAGCGCACATTTCCAGCTCTTTTTCACATTCAATATGCCATTTCCTCACAAACCCGTTCTCATAGATAAATCCACCACTATTATTTGTAAGTAACAACATTGAATTGGCATCATAAGGTAATCCCATGGAAACATCGCTACCTTCCATCAAGTTTCGTGGAATAAAATCTTTCAATTCTCTATGAGAAAAAGTAGAAAGCCCTCCGGTTATTAATTGGGAATAATAAGTATTACCCACTTTGAATAAATTTAATGGCAATACATCCGTGCGAACACCTTTCACTGAATGTCCATCATAAAAAAAGAAAGAGCCAAAGGATTGGAATACGATTTCTCCTTCTATCAAGAGTATATTCCAAATCTCATCATTGTGGAAATCAAAATTCTTCACTTCAGCCTTCAAGGAGTGGTATACTAAAGTATTCAATGAGTTGCGTTCAAAATACCCGAACTCTTCGTAAGATCCAACATAGATTTTGCCATCCTCCCCAATATACACTGCACGCACAATATCCCTGTTAGGCAGTTCATGCAGATTCCAACGATTACCGTCAAATTCCAATAATCCTTGATTATTTCCAATATACATAATACCTTTTTCATCCTGAGCAATGGACCAGTTTTGAATGCCTGCACCATAATCTGCAACCGAGTAATTACGAACAATTGGAGCAAATGGGATAGGAGCACCTTGCGTTGGATTGGCAAAAAAGATAAATATTAAAAATAACAGTGTTATTCTCATCGGTATTATTTTATAAGACTTGATGGCAAAGATATATCTTTTTATTTTGCGATAAAAACAAAATCACGGATTATCTTTCTGAAGACAACCCGTGATAATATTTAATTCATTTATAAGATTCTAAGCTAAATAATCATATATTTTCAGCCTATCTCTATTCACAAAGCCATGACTAATAGAGGTTCATTCTTTACCCTCTTTCTTTTGTGTTGAAACTTCCGGTGCACTCAGCATCTTCTTATACTTAACCGGATCATTCAATATCTTCGTAGCTTCCTTCAAATCATCATCATCCTTCAACTGCTGGATAATGCTTCCACGCTGGTAATAATAACGCTTGATGATTTCTACCGCAATCATATTCTTGATCTCTTTGGAGAAATGGTCGAGGTCACGATCCAGATTATGAGTCAACTTCTTTTCCAAGATTTTGAATTCTTCCGAGGCATCTGTCAGATAGCCTTCGAACTCAGCCATCTCTTTGAGGTTCTTCAATATCTTCTCCGTTTGTTGATCGTATTTAAAATCAGCTTTCTTCACCATTGCCTTGAAATCGGCATAATCAGCATCTGTAACTTCGAATTTCTCGGGAGAAGGAATGGTGGGATGCTTCAAGCAATACTGGGTGGCATAATCAAAAATCAGATTGTCATTTACCAGATAGAAAAGGATGTTAGGCAGTTTATCCTGCTTTACTTCAATATCGGGAGTAACACCACCGCCGTCGCGTACTTCACGTCCTGCTGCTGTATGAAATACGGTAGTAAGACTATCCGGAATACGTCCTACACTGCCGTCTTCATTGCGATGCTTGTAGTCGATGGCTTGTACACAACGTCCACTGGGGATATAATATTTAGAAGTGGTAATCTTCATGGTAGCACCGTATGGCAACGGACGGGGTGTTTGAACCAATCCTTTACCGAAAGTACGGTTACCGATAATCACGGCACGGTCAAGATCCTGTAGGGAACCGGCGAGAATTTCAGAAGCAGAAGCTGTAGCACTGTTTACCAATACAGCCAAAGGAATTTCCAAATCCAATGGTTCACGCAATGTCTTATAAGAATTGCTGGATTGGGCTATCTTACCTTTCGTTGTCACAAGCGTCTTACCGCGAGGCAGGAAGAAGTTCGCAATTTCTATAGACTCTTCGAGCGAACCGCCGCCATTATTACGCAAGTCTATCACCAAAGAAGTAATGCCCTTCTTCTTCAAATCAAGAAAAGCTTGTTTGAACTCCTTTGCAGGGTTACCCGAGAAAGTACTAAGATTGATATAACCGATATTATTATCCAATACTGTATAATAAGGAATAAACGGCAACTGAATAGAACGGCGCACAATATTAAATTCCAAGGGTTTGTCTACTCCCGGACGCTTCACTCTCAACTTAAAGCTGGTACCAGTCTGCCCTTTAAGCAGGGTGCTGACATCTTTATTACCTTCAAGATCCTTTCCGTCGATGTCCAATAAGATATCGCCGGCTTTCAGCCCCACTTCGGCAGCAGGCATGTTTTCATAAGGCTCAGCGATTACCGTGCGCTTCAACTTGGGATCGTATCTGATAATAGAGCCGATACCACCATAAGAATTCTTCAGCATCATCTCCAGTTCGCTTTGGTCTTCCTCCGGATAATAGTCGGTATAAGGGTCCAAAGAATAGAGCATGGCATCAATACCCGCGCGGATGGTTTTATTGGGATCAATCGTATCTACGTAGAACATATCCAATTCTTTCACGATTGAATTGAATATATCCAGATTCTTCGCTATTTGAAAACTGCGGCTGTCACCACTTTTAAAACTTAGAAAGCAGGTAGCTCCCACCACAACTAGCAGGACAGCTATCCAACGTATCTTTAAAAATCTTTTCATATACCACAATTATTATATCATTATAATTCACTGATTTCTTTCTTTATCCGCTCCCAGTTTGTTTCAGGAAGTTCCGCACCAATCACTTGTATGATATCTCCCGAAAGGATAGAGCCGATTTTTGCACATTTCTCCAGAGAATAGCCGCAAGTAAGTCCGTATAAGAAACCGGCAGCAAAATAATCGCCGGCACCGGTAGTATCCAATACCTTTTCAACCGGAACGGCTTGCACACGCACTACCTCTGTTCCTTTGCGGATTAAGGAGCCGCGGGCTCCTATCTTAACGACTGCTATACTACACATTTTGGCAATAATGTCCAGCGCCTCTTCCGGTTCCTGACCGGTGAAAGCCTTTGCCTCTTCTTCATTGGCAAATACAATATCCACGTATTTGTTTATCAATAAAGAGAAGAAATCGAAATCTTCGGCAACAATATTATAGCTTGCCATATCGAGGCAGATTTGCAATCCGGCTTCTTTCGCTAATTCAATGGCACGAAGAATCATATCATGGTCTTGTACCAAATAACCTTCAATGAACAAATAAGCGTAACCCTTGAACATATCCAATGAAAGTTCTTCCGCCTTCAAAGTGGCCGCCGCTCCCAGGTAAGTACCGAAAGTACGTTCGCCATCTTTAGATATGAAAGTAGAAGCTACTCCCGAAGGAAGGGTGGTAGAAAGCAATAAATTGGCTTCCGTTCCACGTTCCAACAAACTATTACGGAAAAAGTTTCCATAGAAATCATTGTTTATCTTACCGATGAATCCGGTAGCCGCTCCAAGGCAAGCCATACCCCGAATGGCGTTTCCGGCAGATCCGCCGGTAGCCAGATGTGTTTCCATCTGATCGAAGTACTCGTTGATTTTCTGTAGTTTATCCTCGTTTATAAGCGTCATACTTCCTTTGGGAAGTTGCATTTCTGTTAGAATTTCATCGTTTTTAAGGGTTGCAAGTACATCCACTAAAGCATTGCCTAATCCTATTATTTTGTCCATTTTCAAATATTTTTTTGCAAAGATATTGCATATTTCAAAATATCCTATTACTTTTGCAGCGCATTTGAGAAAAAACAACATTCTTCCTTAGCTCAGTCGGTTAGAGCATCTGACTGTTAATCAGAGGGTCCTTGGTTCAAGTCCAAGAGGAAGAGCAAAAAGGTTCGTCATTACGGCGAACCTTTTTTGTTTTCTATGTATCTATTATCCTGCCACTGCCAACGTCAATACACTAATGCGCACACCTTCTACTCCTTTGAAGGCATCGGCACAGGCAGTAGTGGTAGCACCGGTGGTCAGCACGTCGTCCACAATAAGGATATGCTTTCCTTTAAACTGTTCGGGATAACGAAGACAGAAAATGCTATCTACGTTCTCCCAACGTTCATAAACAGATTTACGGGTTTGGGTATCGGTATGCTTTATACGACCGACTGAGGTAATGTCTATAGGTATCCCTGTTACGGCAGCAACGCCACGAGCTATGCATTCGCTTTGATTATACCCACGCATCCTCTTCTTACGGGGATGCAGGGGAACAGGTACAATTACATCAATATCGTGAAAAAAGTCCGTAGCCGCCAATTCCGCTGCCATAAAGCGTCCCATCACTCCCCCAAGTTCTTTCCTGCCACCATACTTCAGCAGATGCAATATACGACGGAAATCGCTTCCTTTGCTATAATAGAAATAAGAGGTGGCACGTTCTAAAGGCATTTTGCCCCAAAACATCCGCGCCACCGGATTGTCATTGCTGACATGATAATTTGTACGGGGCATATCTATGTTGCACTTCAGGCAAATCCCCTCTTCCCCTTCCTGCAAAGGAGCTCCGCAAACCACACATTGGCGTGGGAAAAAGAGATGAATAAATGATAAGAGGTAGGTTTTGAGTGTGTTTTCCATACTATCGATTACTATTTCATCCGTAAACAGCCAGTCTAATTCCGTCTACATGTGCAAAGGAGGCACTTCTTTCACCAAATTCAGTAAGACCGGATGTAGCGGTCCGTTAGTGGCTATGATATGATGGCCTTCTAAGAAATAGTCGTTACCATAGAAATCGGTCACTTTTCCACCCGCTTCGAGTACCATAAGTGCGGCAGCAGAAAAATCCCACTTGCCGATGAAAGCTTCCAACCAGGCATCGAACCGTCCCGCAGCCACGTAGCATAAGGCAAGCGCCGCAGAGCCATTCATACGAATGCCTACTACTTTCCCATAAAGTTCGTGTATCAAGTGTTCGCCGGTACGGGCATATTGTTCAGTGTTATAAGGAAGTTCGGTTACTACCAAGGCATCTTCAATGGATGGCACGGAGGAAACGTGTATCCGTTCGCCATTCAAATAAGCGCCACCACCCTGCCAGGCGTAGAAGCACTCATCACGGCTCGGTTCATAGACCACTCCCAGAAGAAGTTCCTGTTTACTGCGCAATGCAATGCTGACACAATAAGGTGCAATGTCATGGATGTAATTGGTAGTGCCATCCAACGGATCGACCACCCAACAATAAGGTTCGTCATTGTATACTGCCGAACCTTCTTCGGTGATAAATCCGGCTTCGGGCAAAAGTTCCTTCAAGGCTGCGACCACCCGCTTCTCCGATTCTTTATCGACATAAGAGACGTAATCGTGAGCATGCTTCTGTTGCACTGCTTCACGACGAAAGCTCTTCCGTTCTTCCTTCAAGAAATGACCCGTTTCACGGGCAATACGGCAGACTGACTCTGTCAAAGACTTCAAATCGTTCATATCTTATTTCCCCGCTTTTTCTTCTGCTTGCTGATAAATGAGCTTAGCCCGTTGGCTGACTGTCCACTTGCCATTTTCCAAACGTACGTTCTTTGTATCATCATCTTCTACATTCCAGGCATATCCACCCGCAGGCAGACTGCGACGATCTAATATCTCATTCGGCGTATCTTCTTCGGAGAAGAATAACTCCACTTGCGTCGAATCAGGACTGAATACAAGGAACAGGGTTTTGCCGGCATCATTCACAGCATTCATACGAACGCCTTTTTCCCAGAGGCGGATGCAGTCTTTCTGTACCTCACACCAAGTATAACCGGCAGAAGCTATGCAGCCATGCTCGTCCTTATCGTTACCAACCATTTTAGTTTCTTCCGTCTTTTCAGCCGTTTCCACCTTCTTTACACTATTACTTCCGCAACTTGCGAACAATGCTCCGGTAAACACCAGGCATACAGACATTGCTTTTATGCTCATAACCAAGCTATTTTTAATTGTTCAGATATACAAAGATAGAAACAAATCGGTAATTTAAAAAGTTTCTTTTTATCTAACGTCAAATACCATCAACGCTATTTGTGCACAGGCCTCTGCATCCGCCAGTGCATGGTGATGCTGTTCCAGTTCATAGCCACAGCGTGCGGCTACCGTATGAAGCTGATAATTGGGTAAACCTTTGATAACGCGGCGTGACGTTTGCAACGTGCAATAGAAATCATAATCGGGATAATCCATGCCATAGGTACGGAAAACAGCTTTCAGGCAATTCTCATCGAAGCCTTTGTTGTGTGCTACCAACGGCAAACCCTCGATGCGGGAAGCAATCTCCTGCCATACGGTAGGAAAAAGGGGAGCATTCTCTGTATCTGCCAAAGTAAGACCATGCACACGGGTATTCCAATAGGTATAATATTCAGGTTCAGGACGGATCAGGCTGTAATAACGGTCTACGATCTCTCCATCGCGTACAATCACCACTCCGACGCTGCACACACTGGTACGCTGTTCGTTGGCTGTTTCAAAGTCTATGGCAGCAAAATCTTTCATTCTATTACGTTGATAGTTCTTCGTTCGGCTATCGATATCTTCGACAAAGGGGTAACCGAAGTCCACAGTGCCAGATCTTGTATCGTCGCCGGATAAGGTATTTCATCTTTCAAGTCAGCTTCAACAGCTTTGAGCATGATGTAGTCCATGCCTTTATGATGGGTATCTATTTGCAGAGCTTCTTCTCCCCACTTTTGCCAGTACGAGTGCTCATAACGTTCTACATAAGCCTCATCCGGTTCCCAGGTTTCATCGGGACTGACGCCTTCGATGTATATCATCCGTCTGTCTCCCTGCCAGATGCCTTTTGTGCCTTGGATTTCAAAATCCAAACTGCGCGGACGAGGCAGGGTGGTGTCATGGGTCAATGAGATGAGCACACCGTTTTCGGTTTCCAGTTGGGTGACGACGACATCCCCCATCTTGATCTCGACATCGGTATTTCCTCCCAAGTCCTTGATACGCTGCAACATTCCGGCGGGTTTAGAGGCGGATGAAGTCAGGTATTTAATCCGGTCTTTCCGGTTGATGCCTATCATCATGCAGAGAGGAGCCAACCCGTGCGTGGGGTAGAGGTCGCCGTTTTCCTCCTGATAGAATTTGCTGCGCCATACGCTTTCCGTCTTCCTGCGATTGCCGATATGCCCTACGTCATCGAGCAAGAGATGGCGCAGATCATGGCGATAACCGCCACGCATATAGACGATGTCTCCCATCACACCGGCTTTTATCAGGTTATAGAATGAAAGATTCTCGCGCATGAAGAGTGTGTTTTCTAGCGGATATACGTGGCATCCTTGCTGTTCTGCCACCTGTATCAAAGGCTGATATTCTTCAAGATACAGTCCGCCTTTGATTTCCAAGGCCACATGGCAGCCTCTGGCGACACATTGCAGGGCATGTTGGACGTGGCATTGCCAGGGAGAGGCGACAAACACCAAGTCCGGGGTATGTTCCTCAAGCATATTCAGATAGTCGTCCTCACCCCGGTTGTAACAGAAGACACCGGGCATATCGGAGTTCTCCACCCCGGGATCGGCAAATGCCACTACCCGGAAAGCAGGAAGGTGTTGTAACAATTTCAGCAATTGCTTTCCACGATAACCTACACCGATAAAAGCAGTCTTTATCATATTCTTCTCCAACTTTTCATGTTTACAAAAAGAGTGTCAAATATAAAGGTTTCCACGATACCTACCAAATATTATTGTAATGCGCTCAATTTACATTACCTTTGTCCCCCATCAAAGACTAAATCCTTGTAATTATGGAACATCCTTTCTCTCAATTTCTATATTGTCCGAAGTGTGGTTCTTCCCATTTCGAAGTTCATAACGACAAGTCCAAACGATGCACCGATTGCGGTTTCGTCTATTACTTCAACCCCTCGTCAGCTACCGTAGCCCTGATTCTGAATGAACGGGACGAACTTCTGGTATGCCGTCGCGCCAAAGAACCGGCCAAAGGAACACTCGACCTGCCCGGCGGTTTCATCGATATGGCGGAGACGGGTGAAGAAGGAGTGACCCGTGAAGTAAAAGAAGAAACAGGCATGGAGGTAGTAAAAGCCGAGTATTTGTTTTCGGTACCCAATATCTATATTTATTCCGGCTTTCCCGTACATACGCTCGACATGTTCTTTCGCTGTAAAGTATCGGACACCTCCCATTACAAAGCAATGGATGATGCCGCAGAAACCTTTTTCCTACCCCTGAAGGACATCCGCACGGAAGACTTCGGGCTGGGGTCCATCCGCCGGGGACTGGAGATATTCTTAGAGCATCGCATATAAGTCAGCATCCCGTTTATCAGACACTTGTGTTCAGGTTGATAGACACTGGTGTCTGAGTTGACAAACACCAGTGTTCAGCGTGATAAAGTCCAGTGTCCAGCACGAGAAAGACCAGTGTCTGACAACTGAAGTAAACAAGAAATCCCTAAAAAAGGCAAACAAGTGTAACAAATACGAGGTGAAACCCGTATTTTTGTAAAATACCTATTTAGAAAGAAGATGAAACATAAAATCTCCCGAATACTTTGTACGGCACTTTGCTGTGCACCTTTACTTGCCAATGCGCAAACAAGTGAGAAAAGCACTTCTCCTCAGAGACTCTATCAGGAAGGCCAAACCCTGTTCCAACAGAAAGCGTATGCTGCTGCCATTTCTCCGTTGCAAGCCTTTGTACGCCAAATGGATGCCGAAGGCAAGCCGCTGCCTGCCACAGGAGAACGCCAGGAAGCAGAATACATGCTGGTATGTGCTGCATACGAATTAAGAGACCCCAAAAGCGTAGATCTGTTAAGAGCCTTTCTGGAAGAATATCCCGATACTCCACACGCCAACCGCATCTATGCGCTCATAGCCTCCGCCTATTTCTTCGAAGGTAAGTATGACGATGCCCTTGCCATGTTCAACTCCGCGCGCCTCGAACTCTTAGGTTCCGAAGAGCGTGACGACATGACCTACCGCCTGGCAACCTGCTACCTGAAAACAGGTAATGTAAAAGAAGCCGCTGTTTGGTTCGAAACCCTGCGCAGCACCAGCAAAAAGTATGCGGCAGATTGCAGCTATTACATCTCCTATATCCGATATACGAGACAACGCTACGACGAAGCCCTCAGCGGTTTCCTGCCTTTGCAGGACAATGCCAAGTACAAGGCGTTGGTTCCCTATTACATCGCAGAAATCTACCTGATTAAAAAGAATTACGACAAGGCGGAGATCGTTGCCCAAAACTATCTGTCGGCCTATCCGAGTCAGACCTACACCGCAGAGATGTACCGCGTGCTCGGTACTGCCCAGTACCATTTCGGGAAATACCACGAAGCTATGGCTTCTTTTGAGAATTACCTGAAAAGCAACTCCGAACCGGCTCAAAGACGAGATGCCCTGTACATGCTCGGAATGTCCTACTACCAATGCGGTGTATATTCCAAAGTGCCTACAACACTGGGCGAAGTAACCGTTGAAAACGACGCCCTTTCACAGAACGCT
>OHFN01001556.1_pt1 | contig 10045 bp, 5 predicted proteins | sample 1567571 | NCBI WGS metagenome assembly OHFN01 (sample SAMEA3879533, study PRJEB24766) | human gut metagenome | biome: human-associated habitat; feature: feces | place: USA | collected 1985/1987
TATTGACAATGGTTTTGCGGACTGTCTGCTGAATATCCACATAGGCGTTGGATTTGACCTCTCCGGCGACTACGACCAACCCTGTGGTGCAGAGTGTTTCGCAAGCCACTTTGGAGTTGGGATCTTGACGCAAAAACTCATCAAGGATCGCATCGGAAATTTGATCGGCTACTTTGTCGGGATGTCCTGCCGATACGGACTCAGAGGTAAAAAGATAATTTCTCATTCTGTATTATTGTTATCGTTAATATTGACTTCGCACTCAAAAGTGGCTCGGCGGTAGACATCTTCATCGCTGATCACGACAGATTTACCTGCGCCTTCGTGTTGCTGACTCCAAACCGCATCACCTTCGGGATTATCCGATACCCGAAACCAGTTGAAAGCGTTGCCGGCAAGGGTGTCGGTTATATCTTTCGCCCCTTTAAATACCTTAGCTCGGAGCATTGTGGCAATATCGCCGTTGATAAAGTTTGAGCCGTTACTCGAATAGATCTGTACCGAGTAAGCATCCTCGCCATCGTAGAGTTTGGTGATGGTGATAATGTCGTAATAGACTCCGCAGGCAAGGTAACGCAGGGTGAGCGTGCGTTTTTCTCTCCATATCTCCGAGTCGGGAGATAATTCAAAGGTGAGTGAACCACTATCGGAAATGGTAATCCACTCCGCCCCGTTTTTGTATTGCCACTCCCGTGCATCCTCCGGAGAGGTGATGCCGAGTTCGGTGGCGGTTAGTGTGATGGTAGCAGGTTTGGGAATGTTGTCTTTGTAGCGGAACACCTGCTCACCCTGTACCGAAACTGCTCCTACAATCCAATCCTCACCCGTGTCGGGGTTGCGTTGTACCCACCGTCCGCAGATGTAGGCGTTTTCAAGTAAAGCTCCGTAGCCTTCAAGTTGTCCGAACACGGGGTGGTTGATTTCCGAGAGGTCGCCAAGTTGTACTTTGATATTGCGTTGTTCGATCTTATCGTCCGTCACCTTGTCAATGATGCGGATAAACTTATGCAGTCCATCTAAGTAAATCGAGCCTTGTCGGTTGGGATTGGTTTTGTTGCCCTGCCGAGCCAGGGTCATAAACCGTTCGGGAAGAACGCCATTGAGCGAAATACAATCGAAATGGATATCGTCGATGATTCCCGTTACCTCAAAGTAGGCGGTTTTGAATCTGGTCGGTTTTCCGTTCTCATCTTGCGTATAAAAAATACCTCGCAGAATATCCTTGTACTGAAAGTTGATCGTCACCTCGCCGGGTTTCTCCTTGAGGGTAACGAGGAAAATACTATCGTCATCGTCCAATACATCGTCAATCACTCCGGCATCGGTTACCCAAAACTCGTTTCCGGTGGCGGTGATCCGGTTGTATTTGAGTTCGGGAACTTCGAGATACTCCTCAATGCTGAGGTTTTTCATTCGGGCATTACCCGTTACACGCATATCGCCCGTGATTGTGCCGCCTGCCTTGTCGAACTTCTTCTCCAACTCACCCGGCAGACCGTCCACCTCCTCCAGCGGATGGATATGCTTCTCCGTTCCGATCGCCTTTTTCAGCTCCGCACCCGACACCTTGAGCGTAGCATCGGGATCGGGCGAATCCACCACGAACTCGAACTGATCGAACCCTTGCTCGATCACCGACTTGGCACTTTGCAGGTCTTTTATGCGTACTCCACTCATTCTTTATCAATTAGATGCGTGAAAGTACAGGCAGATTCATTAACTTTGTGGAAACTTTGTCTCATTATGTATATCATTGATAATATTACAGGAAATAATCATTATGCTAAAATCGAAAAACTGGCTTCGATTTCGGATGAACTTGTTATTGTTAGTCCATTTTGTTTCGATGATTTTGGTGACTTTTTTGATCGAATCGTATCAAAGTCAAATATAAAATCAATAAAGTTGATAACGACATTACGAGATAATGAAGTAATTAGCAAAATAACCTCTATACTTTCATTTAATAAAGAATCAGATAAGCACAATGTTAATAGTAGTATATTTGTAAATAACTATTTGCATGGTAAGGTTTATCTATTTAAGAATAATTCGATTAATACACACGTAATTATTACTTCAGCGAATATAACGTACAATGGATTGAATAAAAATCATGAGTGGGGATATTGTTTATCTGATACTACTGAAATCAATAATCTCGAAAAAAACATACTAAGAACAATTGAATACGAATTATCAGATGGCATTATTAATCAAATTAAAGATAGAATTGATGCATGGAAAAGCAAAAATCCAGACTACAAACCACCTAAATCGCCTAAAATAGAGACAGCTGATATTATTTTGTCAGAAACACACAAAATCAATCTCCCTAGGTCTGTAAAAATATTTCTAAAACCTGTTGGCACAAAAGAAGATCCTATCATTAAACGTGATTTTTCAAATGAAACAAAACAATATTTCGCAAAAAGACCTAAAGCCATTCATAAAGATGATATATTGATTTCATACGCTGTTGGAAGAAAGAATATAGTTTCTGCATTTAGAGTCTTAAGCAATCAGCCTATAAAAAGAGAGGCTGATCGATGGACTTGGTATGTTGACGTTGAGAATATTACACCATATTATGGGAAATGTTGGTTTGAAAAACATCTGCATATTACTAATATCAAAAACACATACTTAAGATTAACAAACAATTCTCCAATTACCAATAAAGGAGGGACTACTTATGGGTCATTAAGTAGAGGAGGGGATAAACTTTGTCTTGACAAAGACTACGCTTTATATATATATTGTCAGTTGTGTTAACTGAGGAGAAAAATATTTATGAAAACAAGATTTGAAGAATGGATTAAGCGAGTAGATATGGCTTGTGAAGCTATGGAGCAAGTCGGTCAAACATATAATGGAGCTAAAAATGTTCCAAAAGAGCAATTTGTATTTCTTGATATTCTAAAGAGGATAAAAGCGAATTTGCGAGGTTGTAGAGATATGTTATTCGAGTTAACTAAACTCGATCCTGAAAAGGATAATTTTGAAAAGAAAATTCCTCTATCTATTTTGCTACGATCATGCCTTGCAGATGCTATGGTGGGTATGTATCTGGCATCGTTAACCAAACAGGAGTTTGCAGAAGAACTTGATGTCATAAATCTTGACTTTGTACGGTATATGGGATCAATGATTCCATTGGAAGTAGAGTTGTATAACCGTCTATCAGGAAGAGAAATCAATTTTCAAGAAGAGTTAGATATTAGGTATGATGGTTTTTGTCAATTCTTATCGTCGGATAAAGGAAAACCGTGGACATACAATAAGGCATCAGTATTTAGAGCAGATAAAACGAATGACAAGAGAGTCGATTTTCCACTTATACGGAAATACTTGATAGAGAGTGAGGCGGAGACACAAGCCTTTGCTTATATGTATAACTATTATCGCTATTACTCACAATACGAACATTTCACTTCCATCGGCAGAGAAATTTGGAGTACTGAATTTGCGGAAGAGATTACCCGGATGGAGATGTCTCTTATTTCTGTAATACATTCTTGCTATCTCATTGCTAAAAAATTACCCAACGCTACGGACGATTTATTGAAGCCATTTGTGGTAGTTATAAACTCCATTGTGCCATGAAATTTTTATTAAATAAAGGTCCATTTTCTCCCATATAATAAACATTTTCACGGATTCCATCTTTCGTATTCATCGCTTCAATCACACGCACTTCATAACCATTGGAAATTTTCTTTTTACTGATTACCAAAGCAAAATGGTTTTTATAATGAACAATATCCCCCATTTTAATAGTTGCTGTCTTTTTGCCAATACTATGTCCGGCATAAGCCAACGCTCTAGGTACCTTATAGCCATTTTGACGATAAGCATAATAAATCAACCCAGAACAATCAAAGTTTTTAGGGCCACTGCCACCCCATTTATATGGCTTTTTTTTCTGTGCTATGGCCGTATCCACAACATCATATTTCGTATGGGATTTGCAGGTTGTAATACTTAGCGTACCTGTGTACTTGCCATCATAATGCTTTTTATTTCCAGCAGTAACATAGGTTTTTATCTTAAAATAATATTTCTTACCCGCCTGTAAACCGGTATTCTTATAAGATGTAGTCGCACAGTTTGTAATTGTTTTTATTAGACTATATTTGCCATGATAGCTAGTGCTGCGATAAAGCTTATATCGGGCATTATTGATCTTTTTCCAGTTGATGATCACCTTCCCTTTTCCCGGTGATGAAATGGAAGTGATTTTTGTTGTTGGTATTTGTGTCATAGCCATGGTTACATTACTATTACTTCCAACAAACTTCCATTGATAATATTTGCGAATCGGTTTTATCTTATAGTAATAGGTTTTTTTAGGGATAAGTGATGATGAGGCATCCGTATACGTAGTTGTATTTGCCGTTGTGGCAATTTTCACAAAGCCTTTTGTCTTACTGGTGGATCGATAAATTTCATAATTTGTAGCTCGTGTCGCTTTTTTCCATGTTATCTTTATTTGATTCGCATTAGCAGACGTTGAAGCGGGATTTCCTATACTGATAAAAGCGGAAACCGTATTAGAAATTGAACTTTTCACACCACTTGCTTCATTCTTGGCGATGATACGATAATAATATCGTTGATTTGGTTTGATTTTATCACCTTTTTGTACATAGCGATTGTCAGAAACACAAGCAATGGCTTTAAAACCTGTTGTACTTTGCGTAGAACGATAAATAGTATATATACTGGCATCCGGCACTTCCTTCCATGATAACGTAATTTGTGGACCACCACTTGCTTTCATGGATGGCTTTGCCAAGTGCATATTGCCACTGACAACCTTACTGAATGCTCCATAATTTGCCTTATTGTTAATGGTTCGTCTAGCTCTGACTTTATAATAATATGTTTGATTTGGTTTACAAGCGTTATTGACGCGATTTGTATAAAAAGTATAATAATTTTCAATTACCGCGATTCTTGTAAATCCCATCGTCGGTGAAGTTGAGCGATAAATTTCATAATATTTGGCTTTTTGTATACTATCCCATGACAAATGAAGATAGGAAGTATTTGCTTCCATTTTCACATTTGGAGTTGCTAACGGCTCCAGCGTTTCCGTTATTGTATTGCTATAAAGTGCTTCGTTTGTTCGTAGGGCTTTGATCTTGTACGTATAGGACTGATTTAAGGCAAGATCTGAATCCATATAGTTAAAGCTGAACACTTTATCTGAATGAGCTATGGTTGCTATTTTTACATAAGCTTTCGTCTTAGCCGTATATCGATATACTTCATAAGAAGTACTGCCTTCTACCGGATCCCAGTTTAATTGTACATATGGATCTATGCCAGAATAATCTATGACATAGGCACTCAGCATGGGAGCTGTCATCGATTGCAGACGATGATTAGTTAATGTGCTTGTAGCGATGAGCCGTGTTCCTGTATATGCCTCGATACGATAATAATACGTTGTATTCCCCTTATTCACCACCCTATCAGTATATTCTAAGTTCCCAACACTGCCTATATAGGTAAAATGTTCTGCATCACCTTCACTGCGATAAATTTTATAAACATCTGCTTCTGGCACCCATTGCCAAGTTAAAGTAATGGATGTCACATTTGATGTGCTGCTGACAGAAAACGGCAGCTGTTTTGCCATTTTATATTCTTGTGCATCAATTCTTTGCATACATACAATAAAAAAGAGAATTACTATTAAACTTCCCTTTATCCAATGTTTAAGACTTTGTATCCTCATCTCATCATCCCCTTGCTATGGTTTATTATAACGCATAGTCCTTCATCTCTCAAGTTTTTATATCATCAGGGTTTCCCAAATAAGAAAACCAGCAAACGATCTTATTCTGCTGGTTTTCATTCTATCTTGATAGTTAAGATTCTTCAAATTGTGAATTATACAGCTGTGTATAGAAGCCATTCTTGGCCATTAATTCTTGATGATCTCCGACTTCCACAATATCGCCATCCTTCATAACCAGAATCAAATCGGCATCACGAATCGTGCTTAATCGATGCGCAATGACAAAGCATGTACGATTTTCCATTAATTTTTCCATGCCCTTTTGAATCAGAACTTCCGTTCTGGTATCTACACTGGAAGTAGCTTCATCCAAAATTAAAATCTTTGGATCTGCTAAGAACGCACGTGCGATGGTTAACAACTGCTTCTGTCCTTGTGAGATGTTGCTGCTTTCTTCATCAATCATCGTATCATATCCATGATCTAAAGTACGAATAAAGTGATCAACATATGCAGCATCGGCTGCAGCCATGACTTCTTCATCTGTTGCATCTAATCTGCCATAACGCAGATTTTCCATAATCGTTCCATTAAACAACCATGCATCTTGTAACACCATGCCAAATAAAGAACGTAAATCACTGCGGCTAAACTGACGTATATCACAGCCATCCACATAAATCGTACCACTGTTTAATTCATAGAAACGCATCAACAGTTTTACGATCGTTGTTTTACCGGCACCAGTAGGTCCAACGATGGCAACACGTTTTCCGGCATTGATATACATCGAGAAATCATTGATGATAATTTTATCTGGTGTATATCCAAAATGAACATTTTCAAACGTCACCATACCGTCAATTAACGATTTTCCATCAGGTGCCGCAATCGGTTGCGGTGTCTTGGTCTCCGCTACTTCTTCCTCTTCGGCCAAAAACTCAAATACACGCTCTGCTGCGGCAGCCGTTGACTGCATGACATTCATTGTCTGCGCCAGTTGGGCAATTGGCTGATTAAAGCTACGAACATATTGAATAAAGGCAGTAATATCACCAATTTCAATAATACCATTCATGGCCAAATAACCACCTAAAATACATACACCGACATAGCCCAGATTACCTACAAACATACTGATTGGCTGCATCAATCCGCTTAGAAATTGTGATTTCCATGCAGAATTATAAAGTTCATCATTAAAAGTCTCAAACTGGGCAATACTTTTTTCTTCCCCATTAAAGGCTTTCATCACCATATGTCCGCTATACATCTCTTCAATATGACCATTGACATTACCTAAAGATGCTTGTTGACGGGCAAAGTATTTTTGTGAATGCTTTACAACCGTTGTTACCAAAATCAAAGATAATGGAATAACAATAAGAGCCATCAATGTCATTTGCCAACTGATGGTCAGCATCATGATCAAAAAACCAAATAGCTGTACAATTGAAGATAATAATTGTGATAAAGATTGACTTAGTGTCTGCTGAATCGTATCAACATCATTAGAGAATCTTGACAATACTTCACCATGTGATTGTTTATCAAAATATGCGAATGGCAGTTTATTGATTTTTTCTGACATAGATGTTCGCAGATTATAAGATACTTTCTGTGACACGCCTGCCATCATCCAGCCTTGCACGAAATTACAGAAGGTTGAAATCAGATATAAACCAATCAAAAATAGTAATATTTCCGAAATGCGATCAAAATTAATTGCGCCACTTCCTCGTACTTTCGCAATAAAGCCAGTGCTTAATTCGGTTATAGCCTTTCCGCTGATTTTAGGACCTACAACCATAAAAATCGTTGAAAAGATGGCGAATATGAAAGAAATAATAATTTTTACATAATAAGGTTTCATGTAGCTAATTAACTGCTTCATCGTACCTTTAAAGTTTTTAGCCTTTTCAACCGGGCGTCCAGGACCGCGATGTCCTCCCATCGGCCCTTTACGCATTGGTGCAGAAGGACGGTTTGTTTTACTCATTTCCCAATTCCTCCTTTGACAATTGACTATAGGCGATTTCCTGATATACCTCACAGGATTTCATCAATTCTTCATGATTACCGATACCCACAACTTCACCCTTATCCAACACGACGATACGTTCGGCATGCATGATACTGGAAATACGCTGTGCTACCAATAATACCGTGCTTTTTGTTTCTTGACATAAAATATTTAATGCCTTGCGCAGTTTAGCATCTGTTTTAAAATCTAGAGCTGAGAAGGTATCATCGAAAATATAAATTTCCGGTTTTTTCACTAAAGCTCTGGCAATCGATAAACGTTGACGCTGTCCTCCAGATACGTTAGTTCCACCTTGTGTAATCGCTGCTTCATAACGTTCCGGTTTTTCTTCGATAAATTCTAAAGCCTGCGCAATTTCAGCGGCCTTCGCTAATTCTTCCTCAGTAGCATCTTCTTTAGCATAACGTAAATTACTTTCGATCGTACCCGTAAATAACGTACCCTTTTGCGGCACATAGCCAATATGATCACGCAATTCATGCTGCGTCACATCTTTGACATTCACCCCATCTACATAGATCGCACCCTGCGTCACATCATAGAAACGAGGCACCAAATTAATAATCGTTGATTTCCCTGAACCTGTACTTCCAATAAAGGCCGTCGTCTGTCCTGGTTCCGCAGTAAAGGTGATATTTTTTAAGACATCCTCTTCTGCACCTGGATAACGGAAGGATACATTACGGAATTCAATGCGACCACGCTGATCATCTGCCAAGTGTTTTGGTGCTTGTGGATCTTCGATACTTGGTTTCGTATGCAAAATTTCCGAAACACGTCCAGCCGCTACACTGGCACGTGGAATCATGATAGAAATCATTGTAATCATCATGAAGGCCATAATAATCTGCATGGAATATTGCATGAACGCCATCATATCACCAACTTGCAAGCTGCCAGAATCAATCTGATGACCACCAACCCAAACAATCAGAATGGTTGCACTGTTCATAACCAGCATGATCAATGGCATCAAGGTAGACATTGCACGTGCTGTAAACATGTTTGTCTTCATAATCTTACTGTTAGCTTCTTCAAATTTTTCTTCTTCCTTTTTCTGATTATTAAAAGCACGAATGACTGGCATACCATCTAGCATTTCACGAACGACTGAATTTAAGCCATCCATTAATTTCTGCAAAATCTTGAATTTAGGCATAACAGTCGTAAAAGCCACCATCATGATACTTAAAATAACCACAATAACCAAAGCAATGATCCACGTCATATTGGCATTGGACTGAATTACTTTAATAATCGCACCAATACCAATGATCGGCGCATAAATAACAATACGCAAGATCATAACCAGTACCATCTGAATTTGCTGGATATCATTTGTCGTACGCGTAATTAAGGTATTGGTTGAAAATTTATTAAATTCTGCACTGGAGAAATGCTCTACCTTATGGAAAACATCCTTACGCAAATCACGGGAGAAGCCTGCTGCCACACGCGCTGCTAAAAAGCCAACCGCAACCGCTGCTACCGCAGAGCCTAATGCTACAAACAACATCAATCCGCCTTTCACAAACAAATATTGATATTGTATCGCATCCACATCCATACCCATGGCTTTATATTCATTGCGAACATATTGCGCATTAGCAGTATCTACTGTGCTTTCCCCCATTGCCTTCATTACTTTATTCATATCTTTCTTCATTTCCTGCAGTTTTTCATGCGGCATCATCTGCATGGCCATGAAGACATCCACACCTTTTGGAAGTTTCTGGATCATCTCCATCATTTCCTTTTGTTCTTTACTAACTTCTTTGCTATCCATTGCATCTTTATCTTTTATCTTATCTACCGCTTGTTCAATGCCCATCACGATTGTTTCTGAGCCAGATAATGCATGCTTGATTGCTGTTCTGGTATCAGCATCAATGTCTTGCAACAGATAAACGTTTTCCTTTTTTAATGCAGGGTAATCATCCTTTGCTTCCTGCTTTGCGGATGCAGGTGTCATGAGGGTATAGTATTTTTCAAAGAGCTTTTGCTCTTTTTCTTCCATAAACACCTTTAACTTTTGATATTCACTTTCGCGTATCGCTTCTGGAACACCGTCTTCTATACCACCGGCATTAATTCCGATATTTACAATATCAGACATATAATCCGGCATTGCCAGTTCACACATCGCCTGTCCAAATAACAATGCGACGATTATGAGGATCGACATCAGAAACGGTTTCGTATAGCGTCTTAATTTCAGCATTTCCCTGTCTCCTTTCCTTCTTCTTTCTTGC
>OHFN01001559.1_pt1 | contig 10007 bp, 8 predicted proteins | sample 1567571 | NCBI WGS metagenome assembly OHFN01 (sample SAMEA3879533, study PRJEB24766) | human gut metagenome | biome: human-associated habitat; feature: feces | place: USA | collected 1985/1987
TTGATAATTGACAGTGGACAATTGACAGTGGACAGTTAGCTGCGCTATCACTGCTGCGTAATATCGCGCAGCTAACTGTCAATTGTCCACTGTCAATTGTCCATTAAAAACGGAAGTCCCTTTTCCCTCCAGCTATTTCTTTCAGGTTTCTCAGGGCTATTTCTTTTATCTTCGGGTTGGGGATTTTTCCGGCTTCCCGTATGATCAGTTCTTCTCCTTTGGCACGTGTGGCGGGTGAGGCGTAATCTTCCAGATATTCTTTCAGGGTAACCAGTGCATTCGGAGCGCAGCAATTAGCTATCTGCCCGGATTTGACGAGTGACATGAACCGGTCGCCCGTTCTCCCTGCCCGGTAGCAGGCGGTACAGAAGCTGGGGATGTACCCCATATCGAGTAGCCAGCCCACAATTTCGTCCAGCGTGCGTGTGTCGCTCAGGTCAAACTGAGCAGAGTTTTCCGATAATGGCTCCGGTTCGGCATAACCGCCTACGCTGGTTCGCGAACCTCCGCTGATCTGTGATATACCGATATCAAGCACTTGCCGACGCGATTCCTGCGATTCGCGGGTGGAAATGATCATCCCTGTATACGGCACGGCAATGCGGATCACTGCCACGATGCGGCGGAAAATCTCATCCGATATGGAGTTGGGAAAGTCTGCCGTATCAATGTCGTCCGCCGGACAGATACGTGGCACGCTAATCGTGTGCGGCCCTACTCCGAAAGTGGCTTCAAGGTGCTCTGCATGCATCAGCAGGCCCACAAAGTCATATCGGAATGTATTCAGACCGAAGAGTACTCCGATACCGACATCATCAATACCTCCCTGCATGGCGCGGTCCATGGCTTCGGTATGCCAGGCATAGTTACTTTTGGGGCCGGTGGGGTGGAGGAGCTCGTAATTTTCCTTGTGATAGGTCTCCTGAAAGAGGATATAGGTGCCGATTCCTGCATCTCTCAGTCGGGTATAGTTTTCTACCGTTGTAGCCGCAATATTCACGTTTACCCGGCGGATTGCCCCGTTCCTGTGTTTGATGCTATAGATGGTATCGATGGATTCAAGAATGTACTCAATCGGGTTGAGAAGTGGATGTTCTCCGGCTTCCAGTGCGAGGCGTTTGTGCCCCATGTCCTGTAAGGCGATTACTTCCCGGCGGATCTCTTCCTGTGTGAGTTTTTTGCGGGCAATGGTTTTATTCTTCAGGTGATAGGGGCAGTAGGTACAACCGTTGACGCAATAGTTGGAGAGATAAAGCGGTGCAAACATTACAATGCGGTTGCCGTAGAACTTCTGTTTGATTTCTTTGGCGAGGTGGAAGATGCGGTCTGTCAGTTCCGGCTGGTCGCACTCTAATAGCAAGGCTGCCTCGCGGTGAGTGAGTCCTTTACATTGGGCGGCTTTGGTTATTAATTGTTCAATGAGCGCATGATTGTTTTTATTGGCACGGGCATATTCCAGTGTGTCCAAAACCTCCTGATGATTGATAAACTCTTCCGCTTTCTCCGAATCTACTCTATACATGGTTCAATAATTTATAGTTTATATTTCCCGAAGTCCCCTCTGTCGGTAACAATTCTGTAGCTGATGGCAGACAACTGTTGGTCCAATGCCGCAAGCCCTTCGGCAGCTTCGGCACCCAGAGAGGCTTTGTTGTTATATAGTTCGTACTTTCCCCTTACTTCCTGTGGGGAGAGGTTGGGCATCACTACATTGGCTCCTGCCAATATTCCCCGTTCGCGTCCGTCGGCGGCGAGGGTGGCGAGTGCCGTTGTCGCGGGGATAAGTGCTTGCGGATGCATCAGCCGGAAGATAGACAGCAGTCGTAACGTTTGTTCTATACTTCCCGAAGGTGACCCGGCAAAAGGGGTATTGGGATGCGGAATAAAGGGACCGATACCGATCATCTGCGGGCTGAAACGCTCTATGAACCGAATATCTTCAATGAGATGTTCCGTTGTCTGTCCGGGGCTTCCCACCATGATGCCCGTTCCCGTCTGATAGCCTATTTCCTTCAGCCATTGCAGGCATTGCAGGCGGGTATCCTGCCGCATTTCTGCCGGATGCAATTGGCGGTAATGCTCTTTATTGTAAGTTTCGTGACGCAACAGATAACGATTGGCCCCGGCACGGAAGAAGCGTTCATACTCCTCGCGTGACTTCTCCCCCAAAGACAGCGTGATGGCACAATCCGGAAACTCCCCTCTGATGGCCGCCACAGTCCCCTCGATCCAGTCGGAAGATTGTGCCGCATCTTCACCACCTTGCAGCACAAAGGTACGGAATCCGAGTTTATATCCCTGTCGGCAACAGTCGAGAATCGTTTCCCGGCTAAGCCGGTAGCGTTCCACCTGTATGTTTCCTTTTCGTATGCCACAGTAGTAGCAGTTGTTCCGGCAGCAGTTGCTTATTTCAATCAGCCCCCGGATGTAGATGTTGTTTCCGAAATTTGCCAGCGCCACTTCACGGGCCTGGGCATACAGATACGAAAGGACGTCTGGATCCCGGCACGTCAGAAGCGCTTTGTAGCCTTCCGGTGGGAGGCTATGTTCTTGTCTGAGTCTGTCAACTCCTATTTTCATAGGTCTCTTTTCGTTTGAGCAAATCCTGTACTAACTGTCGGCGGCCGGAAACAATATCATTGTGCGTGCTTGGTCCGGTGATACATCCTCCTTCGCAGGCCATAACTTCGATGAACTGTCCTGCTGCCTTGCCCGTTTTGGCACAAGCACGCAGCAGTGCTATGTTTTTCTTATTGATGTCCGATACCTGAAGTGCGCTTATTTTATCAGCTTCTTCTTTCAGATAGGCTTTGACAGCTCCCATCACACCGCCTGCCTGGGCAAAACCGTGTGCTTCGCGAACAGAGGTATATACCAAAGAGAACGGTTGTGTCTGTTCCAGCTGAATGTCCATTCCGTCGAGAATGGAACCTATCTCCTCAAATGTAAGGATGAAGTCCACAGCTTCGTCCCGGCGTATCTCTTTGCGTTTGGCTACACAAGGGCCAACGAATACAATCCGGGCGTCCGGATGCTTTGCTTTGGCAATACGTGCAGCGTAGTACATGGGCGATCCGGTAGCAGACACATACGGTTTCAGTTCCGGGATGTGCTTTTCTACCAGTTCGATGTAAGACGGGCAGCAAGAAGTGGTCATAAAAGCCTGGCCTTCTTCCAGTTTTTCCAGTAACTCGTGGGCTTCGTTGCTGGTGGTATCCATGGCACCCTGTGCCACCTCTATCACATCTGCGAAACCAATTTCGCGGAAGGCACCGTATACATGTTCTATACTTGTCTTAAACTGTCCGAGGATGGAAGGTGCTACGATGGCTACCATTTTCTCTCCTTTACGGATACGTTGCAGGATGTCAAAAGCCTGTGATACTTCGAAAATTGCACCGAACGGACATGCGTTCATACATTTTCCGCAATAGATACATTTGTCTTCATTTATATGCTCAATACCGTTCTCGTCTTTACTGATGGCTTTCACCGGACAGGCTTCTTCACAGGGGACAGGGATGTAAACGATGGCGTGATATGGGCAACTTCTGTGGCAAATACCGCAACTGACGCAAGTGTCGTGGTCAATCATCGCCTGCCCGTTTTTCTTGAAGCGGATCGCATCTTTAGGGCAGTTCATGTAACAACTGCGTGCCACGCATCCACGGCACAGATTGGTTATCTCATAGTTGATCTGTACGCAAGACGAACAGGCTTCGTCTATCACGCAGAAGATGTTTTCTTTGGTACATTCTTCTCTTTCCAGTGCTTGTCGGGCATATTCCGAAAGGTTAGTCAGTTCGTCATGCTCATCTGTCATATCGAGTCCCATCAAGGGGAGACATTTGTATTTCCATACAGCGCGTTCCTTATGGACGCAGCAACGGCCCAGAGGTTTCGATTTTTTGGGACTAAGTTCAATGGGAACCCGGTCAATTTTGTCAATTAATTCATCTTTCTTCCAGAGTCTTACGAGGTCCGCCAGCAGTTTGTGGCGAACGATCATAACGTTGTTAGTAAATGCCATAATGTTTTTTTAGGGTTGTTAGGGGCTGCAAAGATAGTGAACTGTTTGCTGAAAAACTAATATTCGTTAAAGATGATTGTAATATGTACTGCGGGTTATTGAAAATAGAAACGTTACTGGTTTGTAAGCGTATTGTAAAGTCCGGACTTTACTTTTGTAACATGAATGTTTTACCGGATTAATTCATAATGAGGAGGTAACTGATATGAATAAGAATGAATGGATACAAAGAAGCCGCTTTGCCATGATTGGTACATTGATGACGATTGCAAGCCTGATGTTTTTGTTTTACATAGGTAGTTCGCTTATGGGCACTACAAAGAAGTACCATGCACAGGAGATAACACAGAGCCTGTTCTGATAATATGTTTCACCACAGAGGACACGGAAACATAGAGTTTTAAATCTCTGATGAAACGCGGATGGACACAGATTATCGCAGATAAAAATTCGGTTATTCTTTCTCTTATTTTTGTTTTCCTTTGCGACAATCTGTGTTCAGCGTTTCAATGAACCATCGCCTACCGAACCTCTCCGTGCGGGATGCACCGTACTTTTAATGTTTCCTTTTGTCCTGCTTTCAGCCCCGTATCAAAGAAAATACGAACCGAACCGGGATTGGGTGAATCATAACTCTGTACCGGTGTATTATCGGCTACGGAGAAGGAAGCGGAGGCCGGACTATCGATAATCAGATGTAACTTTTTACCTTCTTTGGTCAACTCTATCGTATGCGGATCCAGCACTTTCGGAGCGGCGGAAGTGACCAGTGTCCAACGGACAGAGGCAGGTTTTGCAGCAGCCTGTACCCGGTCTGTTATTTGTAGATAATTCTCTTTGATAAGAACCACCTCTCTTGTAGCCTTTTTCAAATCGCCTTCAAACAGCGAAGTCAAGTCTACCGTAGCTCCCAGCTTGTCATCTTTCGTATAGGTTTTCGTGATAGGGGCAAAACCTTTCACATTATGTTTCTTACCGTTTACGGTTAGTGTATTGTGCACAAAATTGTTATAGCGGAAGATATCCCAGCGCTGTCCGTCCTGGTTGCTATCCCACAAACGCACATTCTCTTTCTCCAGCGAATAATATTCCTGCATACCCAAATCCTGAGCCCAGCGTACTCCCAACGCTTCGAATACAAAAGAGCCTGCATCCATATGTGCATGGCTGGTAGAGGCAGTTCCGCCTTTGATACCCACATAGCATCCTTCACCTTCTTTCCAGGAAGTGTGTACCAGTGCTACAGGAGTTTTACCATGTCCTACCCATATTTTGGCAGTCGGGGGAGTAACTTCCTTCATGTCAATAAGAGAACCGTAAATGAGTATAATGGGCAGAAAACGGGTCTCTTCGGCTGTGAAATGAGTATCTGCACGTGATAAGAATATCTTCTCATTCCATAGCAAAGAAGGATCTTTCTGGCGGGCAGCGAACCAGAAGGTAGCCGGTAAAGCCTGGATGGTTTCGCGTGCATCGCTGAAGTTAAAGGCAAGTCCGGTAGTTCCTGCCATGTATTCCATATAGCGGGCGGACTCCATAAAGCCTTCTACCTTGCACAATCCGCCGTCGGAACCTAAGGCAGACTCCAGTGCAGCAATCAGGAAAACATTAAAGGTGGTTCCGTATCCCCAGTAGTTGTATCCTTCCGGATAGTTACCGTCCGGCGCATATCCTTTCACCGAAATGCCGATGGTAGACATAGCCCGTTCGATGATTTCTATCGCTTCTTCCCGATGATCCTCCATTATAGCGAGTGCTCCGTATACCATACCGGCGTTGCAAACCTGGTTCCAGTTATTCTCTGTCCGCAGGAAAGAATTGTACTGGCGGTCTTTGGACGGGGCAAAACCTTTATTCAGAATCGATTCTTTAATCAGTTTCTTTGTTTCGGGCCGCAATTTATCATAAAGCCAGTCATAACCTAAAGAGACAGCCAACGTCATTTCTCCTGTATCCAGAAAGTGAGAGGGATTCCAGTCCTGGAATGAGCAAACGGCAATCATCTCCTGCTCGGCACGCAACCGGTATTTTTCATCATTCGTCATTCGGTAGACGAACGAAAGGTAGAAAATACGTCTTAGCGCTTCGCGGGATACAGCTAAAAGGCGGCGTCCCTCTTTCTTATAGACCAGTGTGGGTTGGATGAGTAATTTGTCGGATTCATCCAGCATGTAATTATACACCCGTTGTAGTTCGACGCTTTCGCTGAGGCTTTTGTGAATACGTTGTTCTTCGCCTTGTTTCAGCAACAAGCGGGGATGCTCTTGTAGTTGGCTGTAATTGAACGTTTGCGCTTTAAGGTGTGTTGCACTTCCTATGCACAGGCACAGACAAGTGTAAATAAGAACAAGTACTTTGTTATTCATGGCCGGGATAAATTAGTATTAAAACATAAACATGGCGACTCCTACAATACGGTTGTTGCAGACGGAATGGGTATCTTTTATTTTTCCGTTAGAGGCATCCATTGAACCGTACCAGGCAGAACTTAATGTATATTCGAGTCCGAATTTCCAGTGGGCTACATTGTAAGTAAGTTCGGCTCCTGCCATTACTACCTGGTCAACATCGGTTCCTGTACCGTAAAGTTTGGTGACGGCATCACCTGTTCCTAAATTTTTGGTATATCCTAAGAAGATACCCGGTTTCCACTTCTGACCGTACACTACGTTAAGCCATGAGCTGGAATTCAGAATAGAAGCATACTCCTGTTCACCGGTCAGCTTGTCTATTGCTTTAACACCGTAACCACCTAACATAGAAGTTTGGGTCAGGTTGCTGCCAAGTACACTTTTGGCTGCAATGAACCAGTTTTTATTGGTGTATCTCACATGTGCCTCGTAGGAGAGGGTAGTGATACGTTCGTCTACTTTATAGGTATGGGATATCACCTCTTGAGAATCGTTATCAGAACCAACGGGTACTGTCGCTTCCGTTCTTGGCTTGATAGATAACAGTTCAATACCCACGCCTGCCAGCCAGTTCTTGGCTTTATAGTCTATACTGGCATAAATCTCCGGTACGCAACTGTTTTTAATATAATTCTGGCTCTTTACATTATTCGGTCCTACCGACAGATATTGTGACTGCCAGATAGCTGCTGCGGTCAGTTGCATGTTCTTGTTCTTGAATTGATAGCGTATCTGCGGAGCACGGCTGAAAGGCTGAAAAGGTGCTCCTACCGATAAATTCAATATTTGTGGAGAGACATCACCAAACAGGGGATGCCAGGTCTGTCCCAATAATAGAGCAGATTTCCCCCAGTCCAGATTCAGATAGGCGTGTCTTAGGCGAACAGTGGAATAGCTTGTTCCTGAACCTCTGAAGTCTACTTCTACTTTGGCTGATGTTTTGGCTTTTCCGAGTTTCGGACCGGTCACATCCACTCCAAGCCGGGTGTATAAGGTATAAAAACTTCCATTAGCAGTCGCATTCAGGTCTTTACCATTTGCATCCAGTCTTTCGTCGAGCGGATACATGTAGAATAGACCGTCTACTGTTTCCTGATTGGCCCGGCTATTATAATAAAGGTCTGTGCGGATCTGACCATAAAATTTATAACTGAAATCTTTCTTCTGGGCCGATCCGTTTATTGCTGCCAGAAGGCATACTGTAAGTAGTAGATTCTTTTTCATAAGTAAAATGTTTGCGTAAAATGACGTGCAAAGGTACATAATTTATTCTGTAATTTGATTTGATTCAAATGGGAATAGTTTTGAGTGCATTTCACTACAGAGTAACACAGAGTTTAAATCTTTATTGAAACGCGGATAAACGCAGATTTTCGCAAAGGGAAACAAATCTAAGATAAAGAAATACAGTATTTCAATCTGTGTTTCTGTGTTAATTCGCCTTCCATCAGATAGATAGTATTCTGTGGAACTCTGTGTGGGTTTTACTCATTTCCGATCTGTTTTGAACTTAATGGCGTTTGTCATTGCTATCAGTCTCTTTCTCCGGTATTGATAAAGCTCTATCTCGTAGAGTAACGTATGAAGCCTCGGTGTGTAACGTTGTTTTAGATGTACATGTAAAGCGGTACGACATGTGCATCTCGTACAGTACGACATGTGCATCTCGTGCAGCTTTACATGTACATGTAAAACAAGACTGTGCACCGGGAAAAGGAACGTTCCTTTCTGAGAAAGACAAAGTACAACACCGGACAAGGGGATCGATGCCGTTCAGGGGCACTTCCGCCACCGAAAAGACAGGGCCATCATCTTCGTTACTGTGCGGTTTTGAATGTATTTCACCACAGAGTAATACAGAGTTCCACAGAGTTTGAATCTTTATTGAAACGCAGATGATCGCAGATTTTCGCAAAGGGAAACAAATGTATGATAAAGAACTACAGTCTTTTAATCTGTGTCTATCTGTGTTAATCCGCGTTTTATCAGATAAATAGTACTCTGTGGAACTCTGTGCGATTCTGTGGTGAGTTTCATTTCTGATCTATAATGAGTTAAATTCAACTACTGATTCGCATGGTTCATAAACTACTATTCCATCTGTTACCAACTATAATTCCGCTAACTTTTGTCCTCTCTTGTCATTTTGTCAGTCTTTGTCTGCCAAACCAACATCTTTCCAACATCTTTTCGCTTTGGCACAGTTTTCGCAATTTGTTTTTCGTCCTTCCAAAAGGATGATGAATAATATAATTATGTATAACATATAAAACAAAAAAGTAACTATGAACATTAAACCATTAGCAGACAGAGTGCTTATACTCCCTGCACCTGCAGAAGAAAAAACAATTGGCGGTATCATTATTCCTGATACAGCAAAAGAAAAACCTTTGAAAGGTGAAGTTGTGGCAGTAGGTCACGGTACAAAGGACGAAGAGATGGTATTAAAGGTAGGTGACACCGTTCTTTATGGTAAATATGCCGGAACAGAACTTGAAGTGGAAGGTGCAAAATACCTTATCATGCGTCAGAGTGATGTTCTCGCTGTTTTGGGATAATTCATAATTGAAAATTAATAATTTATAATTGATATAGACTTATGGCAAAAGAAATATTATTCAATATCGATGCCCGTGACCAATTGAAAAAAGGTGTCGATGCTTTGGCAAATGCAGTAAAAGTAACACTTGGCCCGAAAGGACGTAACGTAATTATTGAAAAGAAGTTTGGCGCTCCTCACATCACTAAAGATGGTGTAACAGTGGCTAAAGAAGTAGAACTGGCAGATGCATACCAGAATACGGGTGCACAGTTAGTAAAGGAAGTTGCTTCTAAAACAGGTGATGATGCCGGTGACGGTACAACAACTGCAACTGTTCTTGCTCAGGCTATCGTAGCCGAAGGCTTGAAGAATGTAACTGCCGGTGCAAGCCCGATGGATATCAAACGTGGTATGGATAAGGCTGTTGCCAAAGTGGTTGAGTCTATTAAGAACCAGGCTGAAAAAGTAGGTGACAACTATGACAAGATTGAACAGGTTGCTACTGTTTCTGCCAACAATGACCCGGTTATCGGTAAATTGATTGCTGACGCCATGCGTAAAGTTTCCAAAGATGGTGTGATCACTATCGAAGAGGCTAAGGGTACTGATACTACTATTGGTGTAGTAGAAGGTATGCAATTCGACCGTGGTTATCTGTCTGCTTACTTTGTGACTAACACAGAGAAAATGGAATGTGAGATGGAGAAACCTTACATCCTTATATATGACAAGAAGATCTCTAACCTGAAAGATTTCTTGCCTATCCTTGAACCGGCTGTACAGACAGGCCGTCCTTTGTTGGTGATTGCAGAAGATGTAGATAGCGAAGCACTGACTACTTTGGTTGTGAACCGTCTGCGTTCTCAGTTGAAGATTTGTGCTGTGAAAGCTCCGGGCTTCGGTGATCGTCGTAAAGAGATGTTGGAAGACATTGCTATCCTGACAGGTGGTGTGGTGATCAGCGAAGAAAAAGGGTTGAAACTGGAACAGGCTACTATCGAAATGTTGGGTACTGCTGACAAAG
>OHFN01001569.1_pt1 | contig 9952 bp, 10 predicted proteins | sample 1567571 | NCBI WGS metagenome assembly OHFN01 (sample SAMEA3879533, study PRJEB24766) | human gut metagenome | biome: human-associated habitat; feature: feces | place: USA | collected 1985/1987
CGATATTGCCGCAGCTGCATATATTGCAAAAGCAGCAGCGCCAGAAGTCCTACGCAGAAAAAAATGGGAATCAGACTCTGGTCAATGATGATCTCATAGGGCAGAAATCCTTTTGCCCGGAAAGAAGATGTTTCTCCCGGCATTCCTGCGTATCCCCGATAAACGGCGCTGATGACTCCTGCCAGAATGGAAAGGACATAAACGGCCCATCCACCTTTTTTCATATTCCACTGAAACACATATCCACTGAGCAATGCTGTTTGTTTCATACGTCTTCCCCTCTTTCCTGCCATGCTTCCTCTACCATTTTCATCACTTCTGCCAGCGTCAGACGGTTTTCCTTGGCTTCCGCCACAAACTGCCGCACCAAAAAACTGTACTGGCCGCGTTTTTCGGTGTTTGTATAAGGCCTTCTTCCTCCATAAGGCGAAAAGCCTTCTGGGCTGTGTTAGGATTGATGCAAAGCTGCGCCGCCAGTTCCCTTCGGGAAGGCAGGCTTTCTCCCACAGCCGCTTCCCCCAGAAATATGGCCCGTTTCAAATGCCGAACGATCTGCACATAAACCGGCTCCATATTTCTGGGATCCAGTCCTGTATAATACATACAGGTAGAAATCGTAGAAGGCGTCGGATAAAAATCCTGAACCTGCTCCGGCATATAGCCCAGATCCCGCAGATATTCGGCAAGTTCCACTGCTTCTTTCAGCGAAGAGCCTGGATGGGAGGACATCAGATACGGAACCAGATATTGCTCTTTTCCGATTTTCTGGTTCATGGCATAAAACTTTTTCGTAAAGGTCTCATACACATTGTTGGCCGGTTTTCCCATCATAGAAAGAACCGGATCTGAAACGTGTTCCGGTGCCACCTTTAACTGTCCGCTGACATGATACTCACATAATTCTTTCAAAAACGTATCATCTGCGTCCGCCAGCAGATAGTCGAAACGAATTCCGGAACGGATAAAGACTTTCTTCACTTTCGGAACTTTTCTCAGCTTTCGCAGAAGTGCTACATAGTCTTTGTGATCTGCATTCAGGTTTTTGCAAGGTGTCGGGAACAGACACTGCTTTGTCTTACACACGCCTTTGGTCATCTGCTTTTCACAGGATGGATGCCGGAAATTTGCAGTCGGTCCGCCCACATCATGGATATATCCCTTAAAATCAGGATCCTGCGTGATCTCCTTTGCCTCCTGCAGCAGAGATTCGTGACTTCGTGTCTGTACGATCCGCCCCTGGTGGAAGGTCAGTGCGCAGAAGCTGCATCCGCCAAAACAGCCCCTGTTGCTGATCAGACTGAACTTGATCTCTGCGGTCGCCGGAACTCCTCCCAGTTTTTCATAATCCGGATGGGCACAGCGGGTAAACGGCAGTGCATAGACATCGTCCATCTCCATCTGCGTCAGCGGTTTTGCCGGAGGGTTCTGTACCACATATAAATGTTCGGAATACGGTTCGACCAGACGCTTTCCGGAAAATGGATCCGTATTACAGTACTGGGTGTAAAAACTTCTGGCATAAGAAAGCCTGTCCGCTTTTAATTCTTCAAAAGACGGAAGCATCACGGCATCATAAACCGAATCCAGAGATTTTGTCTTGACTGTTGTCCCGCTGATGTAAGTGATATCTGACACGGCAATTCCTGCATCCAGGGCTTCCGCAATCTCGACGATCGAGTGCTCGCCCATCCCGTAGGAAATCATATCTGCTCCGGAGTCCAGAAGGACGGAACGTTTCAGCCGGTCAGACCAGTAATCATAGTGTGCAAGCCTTCGAAGGCTCGCTTCAATTCCGCCGAGAATAACCGGCGTCTGTTTGTAGGTCTGACGGATCAGGTTTCCATAGACCACGGTTGCATAATCCGGACGTCTGCCCATCACGCCGCCGGGCGTATAGGCATCGGATTTTCTGCGCTTTTTGGAGACAGAATAGTGATTCACCATGGAATCCATATTGCCGGCAGATACTAAAAATGCAAGCCTTGGCTCTCCGTATATGGTCACACTGTCTTTGTCCTTCCAGTCCGGCTGGGAAATGATCCCGATCCGATAGCCTCTGGATTCCAGAAGTCTTGTGATCACGGCAGGACCAAAAGATGGATGATCGACATACGCATCCCCGGTAATATAGACAAAATCAACCCGGTCCCATCCTCTGTCTTTCATATCCTGTCTGCAAATTGGTAAAAACCTTTCTCTCATGTATTTATACTCCACATCTTTCATATGTTTTTGCTTGGATCTCATCATAACTGCGGATAAAATAGTCCGCCTTTTCTTTTTTCTCTTTTTCATCACTTGCCGAGAATGCATCATCCACTGCACACACTGTCATTCCCGCATTGCGCCCGGCTTCGATCCCCTTTGGAACGTCTTCAAATACCAGACACTCTTCCGGCTGTACACCGAGGTCCTCTGCCACTTTCAGATAAACATCCGGTGCAGGCTTTCCTTTTTTCACTTCACATCCGGTGCGTACAGAAGAAAAATACTCTCGGATCTGCAGCGCGTCCAGAGCGGCAAGAGCCAGCTCCTTTGCATTGCTCGTAGCAATTCCCATCAGGATCTGCTCCTGCTTTAATAATTCCAGAATTCCTTTTGCCCCCGGCTTTAGCTCCACTTGGGTCTGATACAGATGCAGTGTCATATCGATCCACTCCTTTTGCACATCTTCCAGCGAACAGGAGAGCTCTGGAAATACATCCAGAAAATACTGTGCGGTCTCTGTGTAGCTTTTTCCCTCCAATGCCTTGGCGAATCCGGGCGGCGGGGTCAGATGGTATTTCTTTAAAAAGATCCGGTCCACTTCCGGCCAGATCCACATGGAATCCGTCAGCGTCCCATCCATATCAAAAATTACTGCTTTTTTTCCACTGAGCATAGTGCATCCTTCTCTTTCTCTGTCAATTCCCGATATTCACCGGGCATCAAAGTTTCATCCAGCTGAAGCGGTCCCATACTGAGCCTCTTCAGATAAATGACTTTCTTACCGACTGCTTCAAACATCCGCTTCACCTGATGAAACTTCCCTTCGCAGATCGTCAGAAGAATCTCTGAAACTTCTCCCGACTTTACTACTTCCAGCACTGCAGGGGCAGTCAGCTTTTTCTCATGGATATCCACGCCTTCCGCAAATTTACGGACATCTTCCTGCGTGACGATCCCCTGCACTTTCGCATAATACGTCTTATCTACATGCTTTTTCGGGGAAAGCAGCCGATGCGCCAGTTCCCCGTCATTGGTGATCAGCAGCAACCCTTCGGTATCTTTATCCAGACGTCCTACCGGAAACAGATCCTTTCTTTTGCGGGAAACAATCAGGTCGATCACGGTCTTTTCTCTGGCATCCTCTGTTGCCGAAATCACCCCGGCAGGCTTGTGCAGCATATAATATTCTTTTTTTGTGTAGCCGACAATCTGACCGTCGAATACAACAGTTGTCTCTTCGGTATCGATCTTTGTTTCCGACTTTTTCACACAAGCGCCATCCACAGACACTCTGCCCTTGGAAATTGCCCGCTTTACTTCTGTTCTTGTGCCCATTCCCATATCTGCGAGATATTTATCCAGTCTTATCTTCATTTCTTTTCATCCTTATGACTGCCAGCGCCAGCCCGGCAGATATTTATTTTTCAGCGTCTGGTTTGCCAGTTTTCCGAATCCGAGCGGATATCCGTCCACACAGACCAGATACCATCCTTTCTCCTTGCGGGAGACAAGATCTTCTACATCCAGAGTCTCTCCTTTTAAATATTTGATCACACGTTCATCCTGTACGGACAAATCCAGAATATTGGCATACTCTTCTTTTTTCAGTGACATTGCAAACGCCTGACTCGGTTCAAACCGCTTTTTCTTAAGTTCTCCGAGCAGCAATCCGGTTCTTAAAAAGCGGACACCGTTCAGCTTTGGAAGTCCCTTCGGCATATAGTAGACTCTCTCTCCATGGATATCCAATCTTGATGCTTCCGGTTTCCAGGAAACGTTCCGGAAAAACTCTTCCAGCTCTTCCGGCAGTTTTCCGCCTTTTTTAGAATCTTTTTCTTTCAGAGCAATCGGAGAGCCTTCCCCTTTTTTCAACAGTGCAAGATAATGCCCTTCCCCTTCCATTCGATGCGGAAAAATCCGGACTGTCTTTGCAAGATTCGGGTTTTTGCTGTCTGTTACTTCCGGCATTCCCGGTGCAAAGCCTTCATATCCTGCCATCTCACAAATCTCAAACTCAGGATATTCTTCCAGCAGATATTCGATGGTCTGCTCATTCTCTGACGGATCAAAGGTACAGGTAGAATACAGCATCATTCCACCCGGACGCAGCATGGATGCCGCCTGCGTGATGATACTTCGCTGAATTTTTGAGAAAAACTCCGGACCATGCTCTTCCCATGCTTTGACCATCTTTTTATCTTTTCGAAACATTCCTTCTCCGGAACACGGAGCATCGATCAGGATCTTGTCAAAATATTCCGGAAAATACTCGGTCAGCTTGCCCGGCTCTTCGCTGAGCACCAGAATATTTCCGATTCCGAATAATTCAATATTCTTCAGCAGACCTTTGGCTCTGGAATTGCTGATGTCATTTGCCATCAGAACTCCTTTTCCCTGTAACTTTGCCCCAAGCTCTGTCGCCTTTCCTCCGGGAGCGGCACATACATCCAGCACCCGGTCTCCCGGCTCGATCAAAAGCCGGTCTGCCGGTGTCATCGCGCTTGGCTCCTGCAGATAATACAGTCCTGCAAAATAGTACGGATGCTTTGCCGGCTGGATCTGATCTCCGTCATAATAAAATCCATTTGAGATCCATGGAACCGGACGCAGCGGCCATGGAGCGATTTTCAAGAAATCCTCCACGGAAATTTTGTTTGTATTAACACGGAGTCCGTAATGACGCGGCTCCTCATAGCATTTTAAATAATCCTCATATTCTTCACCCAAAAGGTGTTTCATCTTTTCTTCAAATGTATTTGGTAAATTCATATTCATTCCTCCACATGAACATGATTATACCATAATTCCTATAGTAAGACTACCTGGAATACACACATTTTATTCTGGCATTTTCTGCATACCGCAGCACCGGATACGGATTTACACTGATTTCTTCCGTTCCTTCTTTCAGATAAATTCCAAGGTGGAGATGCACCGGAAACTCCCCCGTTGTTCCCTCCTCTCCATATCCGCTGTCCCCCATATAGCCGAGCAGATCTCCTGCCTTTACCGGATCTCCCTTCTCAAGCTCCGCATAAGAATCCAGATGTGCATAATAAAAATACGCTCCCGTCAGTGCCGTGATCCCAATCCTCCAGCCTCCCTTTTCCAGCCAGCCTTTTTCGGTTACGACACCATCCGTCATGCTTACAACAGGATAATACCCGGGCGTATTTTTCTCTGCCATAATATCTGTTCCCTCATGCCCCCGTTTTCCTCCGTAATTTCGTTCAAACATCCAGGAATCAACATAAGAAATCTTATCCTCGGTATCATCCAGAGACTGCGGGATGGGGAAATATTTTACATCATTCCAGATTGCCCTGCATGATTGCACATAAGCATCCCAGCCCGTTTGGTTTCGCCATTGGCGGTACAGCTTCTGAAATCCGGAAGGTGAGACTTTTCCTGGAAATCTGCGGTTTTCAAAGTCTGTTGCCATCCAGTAGAGTCCCACGTCCCGTCCCGGATCTGCAGCCTGTTTCAAATAAACCTGCATGGTTTCAGAAACAGGCTGCCTGCGAAAATCAGGCTGAGATACCACCGGTTTTTGAAGTCTCTGAAATCCACTGACAGAAATCAAAACCCCGGTATTTAATACGGCAAAAAATGCCAGAAGAAAAATTCCCGCAAAATAGCTGATATATCTGTGACGCATAGAACTTTCTCCCGTTGGATGTTTCAAATTATCGTATGCCGGTTTCTTCTAAAACTTTCCACTGATAAATGTCCCATATCGTCATATACATATAACAACAAGTGAATCGGAGTTTTCCTATGAGAAAAAATCTGGCCGGAATCGGAGTTCTGATCTGTTTTGCCTTTATGCTTTTATTTCCAAAAGATGTATTTAATGGAGCCAGCAAAGGTCTGCTGCTATGGTTTCATACGGTCTTTCCCACACTGTTTCCCTTTTTGATCATCACAAACCTGCTGATGTCCACCAACTGCATCCGTCTGATTGCCCGCCTGTTCGGCCCTCTTCTGAACAAAATCTTCCGGGTCTCTCCAAACGGGAGCTTTGCGATCATTGCAGGCTTTCTCTGCGGATATCCTATGGGCGCCAAAATTTCCGCAGACCTGACACATACAAAACAGATTTCACCGCAGGAAGGAGCGTATCTACTCTCCTTTTGCAACAATACAAGTCCGGTCTTTATTTTCAATTTTGTAGTCTGGAAAACACTGGGAAAAAGCGAACTGATGATTCCGTCCATCCTGATCCTGACAGCTGCGCCCATTCTGGTCAGCTTTTTTACGAGAAGAACGTATTTGAAGGGAAAACAGGCATTTCAGGCTCCGGATTCAGGCTGGCAGAAAAATACGTTCTGGTCCTTTGACATTTTGGATCACTGCATTATGGACAGCTTTGAAGCAATCACAAAAGTGGGGGGGCTATATGATTCTTTTCTCCGTGTTGATCGCACTGTCAGAAAACCTGGCATCCTGCTTTCCGGCGGTCCAAATTCTTCTGCCGGTTTTGGAAATCACAAACGGGATTCAGCTGATTGGAATGTCTGCCGTTTCTTTTCCTGTAAAATACATTTTGGCGCTCTCTCTGACAGCATTCGGAGGCATATGCGCTGCCGCCCAGACACAGTGCATGATACAAAAAGCCGGTTTTTCAATCTTTTCCTACATAACACAAAAGCTGGCTACCACTCTGGTAACCAGCCTGCTTGGCATCTTATATCTTTTATGCTTCGCCTGAGAACTCCTGTCCTTCTTCCGGAGTCGGAGACTCTAATTCTGCACGATTCGTGCGGACAACATCATAACACTCCTGAAGGGAGTTGATCAGTCCGTCATATTTTGTCGTATAGCTGTCTAATGTATGACCGATAATACTCTCTGCATTGGCAAGCAGATCATCGGTATACTGAATCGCACCCATACGGATCTCATTTGCATCCATTGTTGCATTGTCGATGATCTCCTGAGCCTGTGCAGTCGCCTGTGTCACGATCTCATTTGCCTGTGCATATGCCTGCTGCATGATCTCATGCTCACTGACAAGCTCTGTTGTCTGTACCTGTGCTTCTTCGATCATCGCATCGGCTTTTGCTTTTGCATCCGCAAGGATCGCATCCCGGTTGCTGATGATCTTCTGATATCTCTTGATCTCATCCGGAGTCTTCATTCTGAGTTCTCTCAAAAGCTCATCCAGATGTTCTTTATTTACAATAATCTTTGTCGAGGATAACGGCTGAAACTTACAATCTTTGTCAATGTACTCTTCAATCTCCTCAATAATCTGTTCAATACGGCTGCTCATAGTTACACTCTCCTTTTTGCTTTCATCTTCGCTTCCAACTCTCCTGCTACCGCTTCTGGCACAAACTGTGATACATCTCCCCCATAAGCGGCAATCTCCCTGACGGTTGTAGAGCTTAAGTAAGAATATTCAATACTGGTAGTCAGAAACATCGTCTCCAGATCCGGCTCCAGTTTATGGTTCGTCTGCGACATCTGCAATTCATATTCAAAATCTGTAATTGCCCGAAGTCCTCTGATGATTACAAAGGCATCCATCTGACGGGCAAAATCTATCAAAAGTCCGTGAAATGGAACAATTCTGACATTTGTCAGATCTTTGGTCGCTTCCTCTAACATTTTAACACGTTCTTCTACAGAAAACAACGGCATTTTCGCATTATTATTCAGCACACCGACAACCAGTTCATCCACAATTTTACAGGATCTGCGGATAATATCTAAATGTCCGTATGTAACAGGGTCAAAACTGCCCGGATAAATGGCTCTTAACATATCATTTCCTTTCCAGCTTTCTCAATGAAAACATGCTTGTTCGTCTTGTATTCTTTCTCTTTGATCAGTGTGAAGCCCAAATCTTCCAGATAAGAAAAGTCCGTATGCTTTGATGCTTCCACAATGATCACGGTATCCTCATAAATCAGTTCGGAACCGGACAGATACGTAAGAACCTGTCTCTCCAGATCCTGATCATACGGAGGATCCATAAATACAAAATCAAACACTTTTTCGCCTTCCAGCTGATACAGAGCTGTCAGAACATCTTTCGTCATGGTCATCGCTTTCTCAGAAAGCTTTGTATAGTTTAAATTTTCTTTGACACAGGCCATCGCTTTTGGATTCTTTTCGACAAAAACAGCCTCTTTGGCGCCTCTGCTCAATGCCTCGATGCCAATTCCGCCACTTCCGGCAAACAAGTCCAGAAAAACGCTTCCGAAAACAGACGGCGCGATCATATTGAACAGTGTCTCTTTGATCCTGTCTGTTGTTGGTCTGGTCTCCATTCCGTCCAAAGTTTTTAACTGCAGTCTCTTTGCAGTTCCTGCGATCACTCTCATTGCGCACCTCCACTTTCTCAACTATGCTGAATTTTAGCAGAAAAAAGCACTCAGGTCAATCCCAAGTGCTTTTTTCCGCCTGATTTCGCATTGGCAACAGTGACTGCTTATTTACCGGCCATCTGTTTTTCCTGCTGCTCGATCATTTTCTTTACCATATAACCACCTACAGATCCGTTCTGTTTGGAAGTTAAGTCTCCGTTGTAACCGTCTGACAGCGGTACTCCGAGCTCGCTTGCTACCTCGTATTTGAATTTGTCCAGTGCTCCCTTTGCTTCTGGTACTGCTGCTCGATTAGATGAACGACTTGCCATGATAATTTCCTCCTTTTCGTAACTTCTTTTGTTACCTCTTTTTGTAGTTTTATAACCTAAGCCCGGGCCGCATCGACATGAAAGCTGCTGCATTGTGATGCGGCTCGTCTCATGTGTCTGCATTCCGTTCGCTTGTGTTACATCCATAGTATATGGAGGAATTTTATTTTTAATCTGGTAAGTTCTGGTATTTTTAAAGTGTCATTTCTAACATCACATCTGACAGATAATGTTTTAGGCGATCGGCCAGACGTCGGTTTCTTTCTGATTTCAGTCCGGGATCCGTCCGCAGCAGCTCTCCTGCTGCTTTGGCAGCTTGTTTTAGGATCAGAGAATCCTGGAACACATCTCCCAGTTTAAAATCCATCAGACCGCTCTGCCGGATTCCAAAGAGATCGCCCGGTCCCCGAAGTCTTAAATCTTCTCCCGCGATAAAAAATCCGTCATTGGACTGATTGAGGATACCCAGACGCTCTTTTGTTTCTTTTGATTTGGAAGGACTCATAAAAATACAGTAGGACTGATGTCCTCCTCTTCCTACCCGGCCGCGGAGCTGATGAAGCTGAGCGAGGCCAAAACGTTCTGCATTTTCGATCATCATAACTGTTGCATTCGGAACATCAATCCCGACTTCGATCACCGTCGTGGATACAAGGATCTGGATCTCATTTTTCCCGAATGCTTCCATAATCTCATCTTTTTGTGCCTGCTTCATTTTTCCGTGAAGACACCCTACTTTGACAGACTCACCCATGATATCCTGAAGCATCTGGGAATAATCGGTTACATTTTCTGCTTCCAGCGCTTCACTCTCCTCGACCATCGGACAGATCACATAACACTGTCTGCCTGATTGCACTTGCTTTTTCATAAATGTATACGCTGTATTCCGATATCCGGTATCCACCACACAATTTTTGATCGGAAGTCTGTTTTTCGGCAATTCATCGATGACTGAAATATCCAGATCTCCATAGAGGATGATTGCCAGTGTCCGCGGGATCGGGGTGGCGCTCATGACCAGAATGTGAGGCAACACTCCTTTTCCTGCCAGCGTCTCTCTTTGTTTGACTCCAAAACGATGCTGCTCATCTGTTA
>OHFN01001571.1_pt1 | contig 9936 bp, 7 predicted proteins | sample 1567571 | NCBI WGS metagenome assembly OHFN01 (sample SAMEA3879533, study PRJEB24766) | human gut metagenome | biome: human-associated habitat; feature: feces | place: USA | collected 1985/1987
GGTGGCCGCCAACCTCCGCAAACGCTATCCTAATGCGAGAATTCTTCGAGTTATCGGTTTCGAGACCGAAGATCACGACCTGCCAGTACGAACTGATGTAATATTCTGACCTATGCCACGTATCAAAAGAACCTGCCGCCGTCCGTGGATGGCGGAGCGCAAACCCCAAGAGGGCCGCAAGTATAGCAACACGAAGTTTTATCAATCGACTGCTTGGCGTAAGCTACGAAAGGTGAAATTGGAGAAAGATCCGCTTTGCGAGGAGTGTCTGAGGAAGAATATCCATACTCCCGCCAAGGTTGCCGACCATATCGTGCCGATCAATCAGGGCGGATCTGCTCTTGATATTGCCAATCTGCAAAGTCTCTGTGATCGTTGCCATAATGCAAAATCAGCCAAAGAAAGCCATATCCGATGAGAACAACACTAAAATTGAATCAAATAGTCGATGAGTGGATCATTGAAACCGATGTATCGTTGGAGACTCAAAGAGATTATCGCCGCAAGATAGAGCTGTGGTTTCGATGGCTATCGGCACAGGGTATTGATCCCCGAACTCCACTCCGAGAACATATCTTGCAGTATAAACACCACCTGCAAGGTCAAGGCAAAAGTAAGTTCACCTACTTCAGCTATGTGACTGTGGTAAAACTGTTCTACCGATACTGTGCGGGCCAGAACTATTATGACAACATTGGCTCAGGCATCCACGCCAGCATCAAGCATCGGGCACACTACAAGAATCCATTGTCCTCTGCCGATGCCTACCGCCTGATGGACTCCATCGACACCAGCACTCTTGTCGGCAAACGGGATAAACTCATCATCGCTTTGATGCTGACCAACGGACTCCGTACCTGCGAGGTGCAACGGATTAATATCTGCGACTTCGAGAAGATGGGTGAACGAACGGTGCTGCACATTCAACGCAAAGGAAGGTTGGATAAGAACGATATTCTTGCCGTGCCGGAGATCATCGAGGAACTGTTCGAGGAGTATATCTCCTGCCGGAGCTTTAACATAGACGATCCGTTGGTGCTGAATCATCGCAAAGGACAGAAGGCAACCCGACTATCCAAGCAGGCCATCTCACAAATCATCAAGGAGCGGCTTCGGTCAATCGGTATTGATGATCCGAAAATTACGGCACACTCCCTCCGGCATACCTGCGGTAGCCTGTTGGTTGAGCAGGGGTTGGATATCGAGATGATCAAGGACTTGTTGGGCCACACCAACACTGCCACCACAAGAATTTACATCGAGCAAGCACAGCGGCGAAGATTGATCGAACAGAATCCAGGGGCGATTATAGCTGAGTTAATCTCCAAACCAAAGAAAAAGTAAACTCTTTGATTTACAGAGGAATGAAAGCAGGATTAATTAAGCCATTCGAGATTTGAGTGTTAAAGAGTTAGCGAAAGAGAATTCACCCCGAAACTCGCTCGTAACTCTTTGATAATGGATCGAAAAACGGTCGAATTAACTACGGGGAGGGGGTCGAAATTCCTTCGGAGGTTTGAAAATGTAATCGTACCCTTAATCTTCTACACGCACGTGCAGTTTTAGAAAAAATAGGAACAAATGAGCAAAGGACGAAAAAAGCTACCCAATGAGGTGAAAGCCCTCCGAGGCACGGATCAACCTTGCAGGATGACCGAGCAGGCCGGAGTGAACAGCATCACGGCCCTGCCTCGAAGCGGACTCAAGGGTACGGCGAAAAAGATATTTGAGTTGGTCGGTACGGAGTTGATCCACAAGAATCTGCTGGAACTTGTGAGTTTGGATTTGGTGGTTGCCTACTCACGGGAGATGGGACTCTACCACGATATGATGCGTGAGGTGGAGAAAGAGGGAACAACCATCGAGGTCGAGACCAAAAACGGTACGACCACGATCATCAATCCCAAACGCAAGGTGGCAGAGTCGGCACTTGCCAATGCTAAAGCGATTGCGGTGGAGTTTGGTTTTACACCTGCGAGTCGCAGTCGGGTGTCGGGGCTGTTGAATACCGATGCTCCGAAAGATGATTTTGCAGAATTTGAGGAGGTGAAATAAAATGGGAACACAGAAAAAACATACAGCAGAGGTATATACCCAGCAGGTTTTGAGTGGAGAGATCCTCACTTGCGAATTTGTGCAGTTGGCAGTCAAACGATACTATGCCGATTTCGAGGTGGCTTTGGAGAAGGGATGGCACTTTGATCGCAAAGCTGCGGCACGGGCTATCAAGTTTATCGAATCGCTCAAGCATACAAAGGGTGAATGGGCTGGTCGTAAGTTTATCCTCGAACCTTGGCAGCAATTTGTAGTCTGGAACATCTTTGGTTGGAAACTGGCTGACGGTACTCGCCGCTTTCGATATGTTTATATCGAGATTGCCCGAAAGAACGGCAAAACGGCACTCTCGGCAGGCATTGGACTCTATATGCTTTTTGCCGATGGTGAGTCCCGTCCCGAAGTCTACTCGGCAGCAACCGTGAAAGACCAGGCAAAGATATGCTTTGCCGATGCGGTGGAGATTGTCAAAGCCACCGATTTGAAGAATTACATCACTCCATACCGCAATTCGATTGTCTATGAACTCAAAGGCGGTCAGTTCAAACCATTGTCCTCCGATTATGGAACGCACGATGGTCTGAATCCAAGCTGCGGAATCATCGACGAGTTCCACGCTCACAAGGATAGCGGAATGTTCGATGTGATCAAGTCGGCATTCGGGGCCCGGCGGCAACCGTTGATGTTTATCATCACAACGGCAGGATTCAACAAAGCCGGAGCCTGCTACGCTTATCGGGATAATGTAATCAAGGTGTTGCGTGGCGTTAATCAGGACGACACCTTGTTCGGAATGATCTACACGCTCGATTCCAATGAGGAGTGGGACAATCCAAAGATGTGGATTAAGTCAAACCCCAATCTTGGCGTGTCGCTGTCGGTTGATTACCTCGCAGGCGAAATCAAGGATGCCAAGAACCGCCCCGAAGCCGTCCGCAATGTGATGACCAAGAATGTAAACCTGTGGGTAGATGCCGAGAAAACGTGGATTTTAGATGATGTTTGGCAGCAATGCGGTGGCGAAACGCTGCTTGCCGACTTGCAAGGTTGCGACTGCTGGGGCGGACTCGACCTCTCGAACGTGTCGGATATCACCGTCTTTGTATTGATATTCAATAAAAACAACCGTTTTCAACTCTTGCCGTTCTTCTGGATACCCGAAGAGAAGATGCTCGAAAAGATCCGTAAGGAGAATATCAATTACGACCATTGGGTGCGCCAAGGTTTTGTCAAGGTTACGCCCGGCAACATCACCGACTACGATTTTGTCAAGGCTGATATTCTGAAAATCGCAGCCGACTACAATTTGAAGTCAACTGCCTACGACCGTTGGAACTCATCGCAAACGATCATAGATCTCTCCAACGAGGGATTGACCTTCAATCCTTTCGGGCAGGGCTATGGTTCAATGTCGGCCCCGACAAAGCAGTTCGAAGCATTGGTTCTGTCGGAGCAAATAGAGCATTTCGGGAATCCGGTACTTCGATGGATGTTATCGTCCACACTGGTCAAGACCGATCCGGCAGGCAATATCAAACCCGACAAAGAGAAATCGACTCAGAAAATAGACGGCATCGTGGCCTCCATTATGGCTCTCGGCGAATGGATGACCGCCCAGGCGAACGATGACTCCAACCCTTACAACGACCGAGGATTATTAACACTTTAAAATTCAGCGTATGACAAAGCATAGAAAGAAATTCTCCGACCGCCAGTTGTCGGAACGAGCAAAGATAGAATCGGAATTATCAGCCATTCCGCCACTACATCCGTCCATCCGCAAAATCACCTCTGCCGAGGGTTTTGCCGATTACTACCTCCGTATGCGTGACCTTTACGACACTCAATTAGAAGCCTACGAACGCCTCGAAGACTTCCACATCGCCATCACGGGCAAACGCAGATACTCGGAGTTTGATTCGTTTAGGGTTCTTGTCTCACGATATATCTCAAGAGGCTAATGTGTCGCAGCTATACTTTGATATAATCCTGAAGCTTGTTGTAGAGTTATAACTCCATAATTGGTTTCGAAATATTTGTCAAATGTTTCATCTGCTATTCTATGCAAATAAAATAGTTCTTCAATATTAGCCTTCTGTTTAAACATATCAACTACTTTATCCCTCATTTCCTCAGATTCATTTGCGATAGCTTTAAGAGCATATATTACCGAATCTATCATAGAGTGTATTCGTAGTTTAGGAATTGGAACAGATGTTGCTATGTCAAAATAAGCACTCAAACTCTCAATATAGTCACTATTGTATTTGTGTAAAGATGGAAAATGGTCTTGGTACTTCCATTCCTCATGCAACTTGACATATTCCAACCCCCACTCTAAAGCTTTATTACTACCAAGATTCAATAATATGCGTAGAGCCTTTTCTTTTAAACGATCTTCATAAGTTGAATATCTGGCTTCTATTATTTTGCAAATGTAAGCTCTTTCTTTGTTGATAATAAATGATTTATCTTCAGGAAATAATATATGTTCATAATAATATAGCTTTTCGCTTTCATTCAAATCATTAAGCATACCATTTACTATTTCAACCCCCTCTCTTCCAAGTTCTGTTATGCAAATAGCAATATTTAGTCGATAAGAATATTCGCTACTTTTCTCTATTAATTGTTTAAAATATTTATAAAGATGTCTTTTCCGATATGACACAATGTGTTCTGTTATTGCTTGATAGAACTGACACTGATTACTTTTGATTGATACAATCCATTCTTCTATCTGTTGATCTAAAAGTTGTATGTCAGAGATATTGTCTCCCAAATAATCCAAGAAAACGCCCGAATTGTGGAATTTGCTATTCATTTTACTTTTTCTCGTATAATTAATATGCATATGAGAATACGGAAACAACTTAAGAAGTAATACGTCTGGCATCAAAAGGTTATACTCAACAATTATTCTAATAAGACATTCTATATGGGAAAATTTAGTTGGATTCGTCAATGCAAATATTACGATTTCCTTAAGTTTGTCTTTTTGAGTGTCACTTATAGTAATCTTTTCATTGTCACGTAAATGTGATGGAATAGGAAGTTGATTGATAAAAAAACAAATATATTCGACATCATCTTTTAGCTTTTCTCTTATTACAGAGGTTTCAACATGTTTTTTCTTCGGTTCTTTACACCACCATATAAATTTAATAACAGAATCATTAGTGTCCATTGAGAAAAATTCTCGCCTACTATCAGTATCTGTTACTATTTGCTGCTTGCCGCTAATGACATCCTTTACTTTAGTGGCAAATAATTCACGTTCAAAAAGTATGTCTAAAGCCTCTTTTTTGCGTTTATTCCAGTCAGTCTTCCACTTATTAAAATGCTCAAATCGAGAATTTATTTTCGCAATAAACTCACTACTGATTGCTGGATATGACAAGATAATATTACATAGCCAATTAATTATTTGCTCATCGATTGTATCATCACTTAAAATATTCGTCAGTCTATCATTATCAAGTAAGACAACAATAATATTAAGTGATTTGTGGAATTCGACCCACTTAGCGTCATCCCTTTTCTCAGATAGTTCTTTCAAGAGTTGTTTGACTACAAGATAATGTTCTTCGAATATCTTATTAGCATCAGCAATAAGACTAAAAAACGAATAATATCCTTGGGAATACGATAATGTCAGTTTTTGTTCTTCCACAATACTAACGGTTGATATTGCTTCATCAATGATAGATGGCGATGTCTTTGAATACTTCATTAGGTTTGCAAATAATGAGGTATAACATATATCTTCGTTAGACCAAGAAAAACTACACTCTTTGAGGTCTTCACAACAACTTATAGCCTTTATAATGTTATGAGGATTTTTGAGTTTTTTAAGGAATCGAACAAAATAATCTTTGCTGACTGTATGTCCTATTCCACGTTCATCTGTGTAATTGTGAACATATTGCATCTTTGAAAATATCCAGTCAGCATAAGAATCGCACTGATCAATTTTACACACAAGAGTACAGAAATAATTGATTATATTGCAGTTTGTAGTTTCTTTGATTGCTGCAAAAAAATCTGAAATAATTTGAGATGAAAGAAAGCAGGCATTTTCAAATGGACGACATAGATAGCTTCCGTACTCCACGTTGTCTCGATATTTGTGCAAAACAGATAAAAGAAGTTGTCTGGCTTGCTCAAATTCTTCAGCTTGCATCAGTTCAAATTTTGCATATTTCAACATATTCAACGCATTAATCATATTGGTTGAATATGTTTCCTCGCATCTTATTTCCTCCAACAAAAATAACAAACTCTCCTTTGTATTCCCAAAATGAATTAAAGAATTAGAAAAATCATATTCTATCCATAAGTGCTTTTCTTTGTAGTCATTAAAAACATCTCTAAATATTTGATTCCGTTCTCCCTCGTCAAGAATCTCAAATCCACATCTGACCAATAGCTCTTTATAGTCACTAATTAACCATGACATTAAAGAATTAAATAATTCATCCGATTTATCAATAACTCCAAGTAATAGAACGGAAGTATTGTACATTGTTGGTTTTATCTTAGTAGTACCATTATAGCAAATTACGGATTGAACTTGGCTGAAAGATAGTTGGGATAGATGTTTTGCTACAATATATTCTTTAAATGAGTTATGTATGAACTTTATATTGTTTAACTCATCATTATATAGCAGTGATGTACTAAGGCATTGTTGTATAATATCTTCTGTTATGGAAAGTTCAGAGTTAAGCTCGTCTGCTGAAATATCTTGACGTTGAGAAGATAACATACAAAAAGCAATGTGTCTTAATATAGGATATAATCTTGTTTTTAAAGAAACAACTTTCCCTTTATTGGGCTTTCTATTATTGTCTATATAAAAACATCTATTTATGAATTCTTCATAAAGAATGGTTTTGTTGGCAGGAAGCTCACCTTTCTCTTGAAAGTATTTTATACTTTCATTTAAATAGAATGGACTAAAAGCGACCTCATAATATTTCTTCTCTTGAATTTCATGAATTAAAGCATCATAACGAATACAACGTTCTTTAATATATATTTCAATGTCATCCCAGCTTAATTGATTTAAATATAGCTTCTTAAACCCTGAGATTCCATTTGTCGCTTCGAAGTTTGACCGACACGAAACAATTATATATAAATCAGGATAATTCTCTGCAATATATTCTATCTCAGTTATTAAATCTTCCCTATTATTGTCGGCTACCTCATCCAGTCCATCAAGAATAAGAACATCTACCTTTTCTGCATTAAATCTATCTGATATTTTAACTAATTCTTCCAACCGTGATTTCCCATTGTATTGACTTAAGTTAAATAGGAAAGGATTATATAAATTACTATCATATAGTTCAAATGCTAACCTTCTCAGCTCAGTACTCTTGCCAAGCTGAGCATCACTGTAAAGTGCTATTAATCGGTCTCCTTCAATAACATACTGACTTAATGGCTTCGGGTCAAGTTTGTTTTTTTCTAAATATACACTAATATCATATGCTTGATAAACTCTTGCTGTTCTTTGGATATAACCATCAACATCATAATATATCGCTGGCAGTATAGTTGTTTTTTGTTTTGCGTCTAATTGCTCAATTATAGTGCATAAAAGAGTATTAATTCGTTCATTCTGTGAGAATATTGTAATAGAAACATCATCAATTTTCTGATTTATTCCATTAACAGAACTCTGAATACTTTTACTTATAGCAAGGTTTTCTTGTCCGATTATTTCTATTATTCTCAAATAGGTGCAACTGTCTTGCTTGAGCTCTTCTTCGAAATACTCTAACAATAATCGTATTTCGCCATTTATTGAATTCTTATCTATAATATATTTGCTCAATTCCTGCATAGTTGACAATTGCTTGTGTGCAAAAGAAGATCGAACTCCTTTATTTGGAGCCCATTTCTTTAGAGCTTTTGCATAAGCTCGATCTATTTGAGGAGTAAGGTTGTCAACCCATTTATAACCTTTATATGCTAATTCAATAATTGAAACAACTGTTGATATGCTCGATATAATTGATATTGGTTCCATATATTTGCTTAAAATGAAAATACACTTTTAGTTCTAATGCAGAAATGCAACCATAAAGATATTAAATAATTAGCATATACATATAGTCTTGTTGAACTTTTGACTTTAAACCCTAATTATTGAGACAAAGTTTCCACAAAGCATAATGCCACCTCATTAAGTTTGCTCGAAAATGAGTAGCTGATGAGGTGGTTTCCTTTTAATATATTCCGTAGTGAAGAGCGAATAGTGTCTGCTGAGTTTGAGAATGCCGTAAATAAGGCACTTACAGCAGATACGGTTGCTGATGCGACTCGCAAACCATATATCACCGAGGAGGGTGCGTTGAACCTCTCGGCAGTATGGGCTTGTGTCAGGATTTTATCAGAAACAGTTGGAACACTACCAATACATCTCTACAAGCGCACCGACAAAGGTCGGGAACGGCAATACACTCACGCTTGCCATAAGCTACTCCAACTCCCTAACTCATTTTCCAATCGGTTTGATCTGATGCACCACCTGATGATCTCGTGTGCATTGTGGGGCAATGGATATGCCCGAATTCACCGAGGCAAGGATGCTCGTCCAATCCGACTTCAACTAATACATCCGGCAAAGGTTGAACCGATCCTCAATACCAATGAGGAGTTGTTTTACAGATTGGATAACGGAGAACTGCTCCCCAATGATGAATTGATCCATCTTCGTGGATTATCCACAAACGGTATCAAGGGTAAAAGTCCGATAGCTGTTCATCGAGATAATTTGTCCTTAACAATGGCAGCACAGGAATATGGCGAGCGATTTTTCAACCAAGGCGGTAATATGTCCGGAGTGTTCAAATACCCCTCGACCCTCAAGCCCGAAGCATATCAACGACTCAAAAAGGATTTAGTGGCACAGTCTGTTGGGCTACATAATGCCCACATACCACTACTATTAGAGGGTGGGATGACCTACGAGCGCATTTCTATTCCTCCCGAAGATGCTCAGTTTATCGCCACTCGTAAGTTCCAAAAGACAGAGATTGCCACCATCTACGGCATTCCTCCGCACATGATCGCTGACCTTGAACGAGCCACCAATAATAATATTGAGTACCAGGGTATGGAGTTCGTCACCTATTGCCTGATGCCATACCTTGTCCGGCTTGAGGAGGAGTTCAATCGCAAGTTGCTCCGCTACGATGAGTTTGAGGAGTATTATTTCCTATTCGGACTTAATGGGCTTCTTCGTGGCGATGCCAAAACCCGTTCTGAGTATTATAAGAATATGAATTTCGTTGGAGCGATGAATGCCAACGAGATCCGCTCACTCGAAGATATGAACGCTTACGAGGGTGGTGATGAGTATTTCGTACAGATGAATATGCAACCAGTTAAAAACGCAATAAATGGAGAACCAAAGAATTCAACCACAGGAAATAGAGATTAGATGCCTCATTTCCGATTTACATATTGAACAACGAGAGGTCGGCTCGACCAGTCGTACCATCGCAGGTTATGCTGCCAAATTCGAATCATGGAGCGAACCGATTATGGGGTGGTTCAAAGAGAAAATTGCTCGTTCAGCTTTTGAGGAGTGCGACCTCTCGGATGTGATTATGTGCTTCAATCACAATGTAGATGACATTCTGGCCCGGACGATCAGCGGTACTCTAAACTTGTCCGTTGATGATATAGGTCTCAAGTTCTCGTTCGAGACTCCGAACACGACTCGTGGCAATGATATGTTGGAACTCGTCCACCGAGGCGATATCAATAAATGTTCCTTCAAATTTATCGTTGAGGCTGATGAGTGGCTCTATGCTGATGAGAAAAACGGGCTCGAATACGATGAACGCACTATCCTCAAATTCT
>OHFN01001574.1_pt1 | contig 9925 bp, 4 predicted proteins | sample 1567571 | NCBI WGS metagenome assembly OHFN01 (sample SAMEA3879533, study PRJEB24766) | human gut metagenome | biome: human-associated habitat; feature: feces | place: USA | collected 1985/1987
ACACCTTATCGGCTGCACTGGAAAGATAATAAAGCCCTTGAGTGTAAGAGTCGGCATAAGCGATGACAAATTTGTCACTTTCCTTGAAGTCGAGCAGCGCATTACGAATCTCTTGTAGAGAAGCGTATGATGTCCCCAACGAATTTGCCTGCAGATAAATCCCTTTGATATCCTCATTTTCTTTAGCTTTCTTGATAGACGAAAGAATGTCGTCCAGTCCATACGTGTTGGAATCGTCGTTGAACAACTGTGATAAAATGCCTAGTGGGTCTTCTTGTGTGCGTTCCACCAACGTTCCGTTCAGGTCGAGTATCATAACGGAGTTCTTTTTGACTATCGTTTCCGTATCCGAAGCAGCCATGATACCAAACAGCGTTACCATGCTGATTATAAATAATACAATACTTGACAAAATGATACCTGTCACTGTGGCAAGTGTAAATTTCAAGAAATCTTTCATTATACTAATTGTTTTTTCGCCAGCTTGTTATTAAGCTAACAAAGATAAATAATTGAGTTGATATTTATTCAATAAGTCGTGCGAATTTTTGTTTTATCACAATGAATCTGTATAAATCGGAGTTTCTATCCTTTGAAATTTAAGTATATTTGTCTGTATCCTGTCTTCCTAAATGGGAATAATTCTTTATTTTTGCAACATTACTTTTAATGCGACATTAACTTAACATTATATTTACCATGAAAAGAAAAGCCCCCTTTATGGCTATAGCTTTAACAAGCTTGTTTTTGTATTCTTGTACACCAACAGAAAAACAGGAAGTCAAGGATTATACTCAGTACGTTAATACTTTTATTGGTGCCGCTGATAATGGGCATACCTTTCCCGGAGCCTGTTGCCCTTTCGGAATGATACAGACTAGCCCCGTGACGGGAGCAGTCGGTTGGCGGTACTGTTCGGAATATGTTTATGAAGATTCTCTGGCATGGGGATTTACACAGACACATCTGAATGGAACCGGATGTATGGACTTGGGAGACATTCTCGTCATGCCGGTAACGGGTACACGTACTCGTGCATGGGATGCTTATCGTAGCCGCTTCTCTAAAGATAAGGAAGCTGCTACTCCGGGTTATTATACAGTTGAACTTTCCGATCCTCAAGTGAAAGCGGAGCTGACCGCTTCTATCCATGCAGCCCTTCACCGTTATACTTATCATAAAGCCGATTCCGCTTCTATTCTGATAGACTTGCAGCATGGTCCTGCATGGAGAGAAGAACAATATCACTCACAGGTCAACAGTTGTGAAGTAAACTGGGAAGATGCGCAGACACTGACCGGGTACGTCAATAACACAGTATGGGTGGATCAATCGTCCGGTAGTCGATTCGCTTTACCTGCCGATGGGAAAGACAGAAAAAGGAAAACGCATCATTGCTACTTTCGATATGCAACCGGGAGATGAGCTGATGATGAAAGTAGCCCTTTCCACTACCGGTATAGAAGGTGCCAGAAAGAACTTGGAGGCGGAAATTCCCGCTTGGGATTTTGAGGGAGTGAAAACTGCCGCTCATGATGAATGGAATAATTATTTGAGTCGTATTGACATAGACGGTACGGATGATGAAAAGACAAATTTCTACACCTGTTTCTATCATGCATTGATTCAGCCTAACCAGATTTCGGATGTAGACGGTATGTATCGCAACGCTGCCGATTCAATAGTAACAGCGGGAACGGGTGCTTTCTATTCTACCTTCTCTTTGTGGGATACCTATCGTACTGCCCATCCGTTCTATACATTAGTGATCCCCGAACGTGTGGATGGTTTTGTCAATTCGTTGATCGAACAAGGTGAAGTGCAGGGTTTCTTGCCTATTTGGGGATTATGGGGTAAAGAGAATTTCTGTATGATTGGTAATCATGGTGTATCAGTCATTGCCGAAGCCTATCGTAAAGGATTCCGTGGCTTTGATGCTGAACGTGCTTTCAATATAATAAAGAAGACGCAGACGGTGTCTCATCCGTTGAAATCCAATTGGGAAGTTTATACAAGATATGGCTATTTCCCGACAGACCTGATAAAAGCTGAATCTGTATCTTCTACTTTAGAGTCGGTATATGATGATTATGCAGCTGCCGATATGGCACGTCGTATGGGTAAAGAGGAAGATGCGGCATATTTTGCAAAGCGTGCTGATTATTATAAAAATTTGTTCGATCCGCAGACGAAGTTCATGCGTCCCCGTAAGGCTGACGGAACTTGGAAGGCTCCATTTAATCCAAGTGCGTTAGGACATTCTGAAAGTATCGGTGGAGATTATACAGAAGGAAATGCATGGCAATATACTTGGCATGTACAACATGATGTACCGGGACTGATCAGTTTGTTTGGTGGTGAAGTGCCTTTCCTGAATAAGTTAGATTCATTGTTTACCGTTAAGTTGGAAGGCGAAAGTCTGTCAGATGTAACCGGACTGATCGGTCAGTATGCTCATGGTAATGAGCCTAGTCATCATGTAACTTATTTATATGCACTGGCAGGTCGTCCGGAACGTACACAAGAACTGGTTCGTGAAATATTCGATACTCAATACAAGAACAAACCTGATGGACTTTGTGGAAACGATGATTGCGGACAGATGTCTGCCTGGTATATGCTTAGTGCGATGGGATTCTATCCGGTAGATCCGGTGAGTGCAGAATATGTATTCGGTGCTCCACAATTACCCAAAATGACCTTGCATTTGGCCGATGGCAAGACATTCACAATCATTGCAGAGAATTTATCGGAAGAACATAAATATGTAGATAGTATTACATTGAACGGTGAACCTTATACGAAGAAAACAATCTCACACGAAGATATTGTAAAAGGTGGTACACTGGTGTATAAAATGAAATGATAAATGTGTTTCTGTATAGTTATTGGGTGATTATTTTTTGTATTTGGGATAGCTTCCTCAACCTGGATACATGAGGATTAATTTTAATTATCAGTTGAGTATGAATACATTCGTAGTATTGCGTTTTTATTAAATTTTTCATATTTTTGCAGAGTATTTTTTGAATATTTGTGAAGACATGAATCGTTTTGTAAAAATGAAAAGGCTTTTGTTGTTTATACTCCTTTTCATTAATGCTACTGTAAGCAAAGGGCAGATTTATAAGTACATAGGACTGGAAGATGGTTTGAATAATCAGAAAATATACCATATCCAGAAAGACCGAAGAGGATATATGTGGTTTTTGACCCAAGAAGGGGTCGACCGTTACGATGGCAAACATATCAAGCATTACACCTTTTCAGACGATAGCATGAAGTTGGATTCGCGGATTGCCTTGAGTTGGCTCTATATGGATAGAGAGGATGTCTTATGGGTGATTGGTCAAAAAGGAAGGATTTTCAAGTATGATTCGAAACATGATAAGTTCGACTTGACATATGTACATCCGGAGCTGATTAGAAATAAGTCGCAGGCGTTTCTTAATTACGGTTATTTGGATAGGAATGACCATATTTGGCTATGTTATAAAGACGCCCTTACTTGGTATGATATCCGTACAGGAAAAACACTACATTTGTCAATGCCGGTTCATGAGGAAATAACTGTTATTGAACAGACGGATAGTAACCAGTTTTTTATCGGTACGGGAAGCGGTTTGTTTCGTGTTAGAGTGGAAGGGGACGAACTGAAGTTGGTTGCTGATGAAGTAGTGAAAGGTATTGCTGCACCTGTACATGAGCTTTATTATCATGCCGTTTCACAACAGCTGTTTGTGGGAACCTACAAAGAGGGAATACTTATATATGACATGGTTGGAACAGGAAAAATCATTCCTTGTCAATCCCCCAATAATGTAGAGGTTAACCAAATTGTAGCTTTGAACGCTCATGAACTTCTGATAGCCACAGGTGGAAAAGGGGTATACAAACTGGATGTGAATACAGCCATGAGTGAACCCTATATAACGGCTGATTATAGTAGCTATAATGGGATGAATGGAAACAATATCAATGACATTTATGTGGATGAAGAAGAGCGTATTTGGCTTGCCAATTATCCCACCGGTATCACAATCCGTAATAATCGTTATCAGAGTTATGACCTTATAAAACATTCCCTCGGCAACAACCGGTCTTTAGTGAACGATCAAGTACATGACGTGATGGAGGATAGTGACGGTGATCTTTGGTTCGCAACCAGTAATGGTATCAGTCTCTATCAGACTAAAACAAAAGAATGGCGCTCTTTTGTAAGTTCGTTTGATCCGGCCATGGAAGATGAGAATCATATCTTTTTAGCACTCTGTGAGGTCTCTCCAGGTGTGATATGGGCTGGTGGTTTTACCTCCAATATTTATAAGATAGAAAAAAAGGGGTTTAAAATAAGTCGTTTTTCTCCTGCTTCTATTGCGGGAATACGTCCTGACCAATATATTTTTGATATTAAAAAAGATTCGAACGGTGATATTTGGTCCGGTGGATATTATCATTTGAAACGCATCAATCTTGAGAGTAAAAGTGTGCGTTTGTATTCAGGAATAAGCTCCATTACCACCATTTTGGAGAAGGATGTCCGGCAGATGTGGATTGGTACAAGAATGGGGCTCTATCAGCTTGATAAGCAATCTGGAATTTATCAGTATATTGACCTGCCCATTGAATCTCTTTATATATGTGCATTATTTCAAAGAGAAGACGGCATTTTGTACATTGGTACTCGTGGAGCTGGACTTCTGGTTTATGATAGCAATAAAGGAAAATTTGTGCATCAGTACCGAACTGATAATTGCGCGTTGATTTCCGACAATATTTATACGATTCTTCCACGTCAGGACGGTAAGCTCTTGATGGGTACGGAGAACGGCATTACGATCTATTCTCCTGAGGGACATTCTTTTCGCAACTGGACGCGGGAGCAAGGATTGATGAGTGTTAATTTTAATGCAGGTTCTGCCACTGCTTACAGTAATAGTACGCTTGTTTTTGGAGGTAATGATGGTGCTGTTAGGTTTTCGACAGATATACAGATACCGGAGCCCCGTTATTCGCGTTTATTACTACGTGACTTTATGATAGCCTATCATCCTGTATATCCGGGTGATGATGGATCTCCTTTGAAGCAGGATATTGATGAAACTGACCGGTTGGAATTAGCCTACGGACAAAACACATTCTCCCTTGATGTAGCTTCTATCAATTATGATTATCCTTCCAATATTCTTTACTCATGGAAAATTGACGGTTATCATAAAGAATGGAGCCGTCCGAGCTATGATAATCGAATTCTTGTCAGGAATTTGCCTCCCGGCAGTTACACGTTACAGATTCGCGCCATATCTAATGAGGAGAAATATAAAACTTATGAGACGAGGAGTATTCAGATTGTTATTACGCCTCCGGTATGGGCTAGTGTGTGGGCCATGGTGGGGTATGCAATTCTGTTGGTGCTGGTTATGATTATCATATTCCGTATTATCATGTTGCACAAACAAAAGAAGATATCGGATGAGAAGACACGGTTCTTTGTTAATACGGCCCACGACATACGTACGCCGCTTACATTGATAAAAGCACCGTTGGAGGAAGTTGTAGAAAATCATTTGGTGGCTGAAAAAGCGTTGCCACATATGAATATGGCTCTTAGAAATGTGGATACATTGCTTCAACTGACGACCAATCTGATAAACTTTGAGCGAATCGATGTTTATTCTTCTACCCTTTACGTCTCTGAATATGAGTTGAACTCCTATATGAATAATGTTTGTGCCACTTTCCGCAAATATGCCGAAATGAAACATATCAGATTTGTTTATGAAAGCAACTTTGACTATCTGAATGTATGGTTTGATAGTGATAAGATGGGGTCCATTCTGAAAAATATTTTATCCAATGCATTGAAATACACGCCGGAAAACGGTAGCGTGTGTATTTATGCTTCTGAGGAAGGGACCACTTGGAGCATTGAGGTAAAAGATACGGGAATCGGTATTCCTTCATGTGAGCAAAAGAACTTGTTTAAGAACTATTTCAGGGGCAGTAATGTTGTCAATCTGAAAGTGACGGGCAGTGGAATCGGACTTATGCTGGTATACAAACTGGTCCGGTTGCATAAGGGAAAGATCCAAATTCAAAGTGCCGAGCAGCAAGGAACTTGTGTGCGGATAATGTTTCCGAAAGGAAATAAACATTTTCGTAAAGCTAAATTCATTTCTCCTAAAGAGATGGATGAATGTCCGGAAACTATCGTGTCGGGTGAAGTCTCGAACTTGCCGACCACGAAATCTTCACAGATGAATAAATCTTCACAACGTGTTTTAGTAGTAGAAGATAATGATGAATTGCGCAATTATCTTGTTGGTATGCTTACTGCTAGTTATAACGTTCAGTCTTGTTCTAATGGAAAGGACGCACTTGTCATTATACGGGAATTTAATCCGGATCTTGTCATATCTGACATAATGATGCCGGAGATGAGTGGGGATAAACTATGTTCAATTATAAAGACTGATATTGAGATGTCTCATATTCCAGTTATTTTGCTGACCGCGCTAGGGGATGAGAAAGATATACTCGGAGGACTGGAAATAGGAGCAGATGCTTATATCACCAAACCTTTTAGTGTGGGAATACTCAAGGTTACTATAAAAAACATACTTGCGAATCGCGCTTTGCTTCGTCATGTTTATAATAGTATTGAAGATGAAGAAGAGGATTTGCCAGCTAATTGCTCCAATACCTTGGATTGGAAATTTATAGCTTCAGTTAAGGAATGTATCGAGAAGAACATGGGGGATTCGGACTTTAATGTGGAGATGCTTAGTAGTCAGCATCATATGAGCCGTACGAGTTTCTACAATAAATTAAAGATATTGACCGGTTATGCCCCGGCTGATTATATCCGGATGATACGTTTGCAATATGCTGCACAATTGCTAAAACAGGGTGAACATACAGTAACGGAGGTTGCTGATATTGTTGGATTCTCGGATGTCAAATACTTCCGTGAAGTATTTAAAAAGTATTATGATGTAAGTCCAAGCAAGTATGCAGAAGTGGGGAAAGAGGTGTCTTCTTCGACAACTGATGATATGGAATAGTATATGGGAGAGAATAAACATTATTTTATCTCTGGTTGTTATGTGTTGCAAATAGAAACAAATTATGCCGGATGAAAACGATAATGATATTTTTAGCTGTTCTACTTTTCCCTGTTGCTTCTCTACTTGGACAAAGTGAAATTCAGAAATATGCAGGTACGGCCATGCCATACCCTTCAATAAAGGAACTTCCCATTTTAAATCATGAGGGTATGGTTCCTTTTTATATTAACCATTTGGGAAGACATGGAGCACGATTTCCAACTTCAGGAAAAGCGTTAGAGAAAGTTAGAAATGGGCTTATACTGGCGAAGCAGGAGAAAAGATTGACTGCAAAAGGACTGGAACTACTTGCTACGATATTACAACTGTCCAACAATTTTAAGGATCAATGGGGAAAGTTGTCGCCAATAGGAGAACAGGAGCAAAAAGAAATAGCAGAACGTATGTTATCACGTTATCCGGAACTATTCGTAGATTCGGCTCGGATTGAAGCCATAGCTACCTACGTTCCTCGTTGCATCAACAGTATGGATGTTTTTCTTTCCAGTATGAAGAAGTGCGATTCCTCACTGGTCATACGGCAAAGTGCAGGGGAGCAATATAATACTCTTCTCCGTTTTTTCGATTTGAACAAACCTTATATTCATTATAAAGAGAAAGGAGATTGGATTCCATTGTATGAATCATTTGTCCGGGATAAAATGACGGTTACTCCTGTCATGAAAAGAATTTTTCTTACTTTGGGGCAAGAAACAGAATTGGAAAGCCGGGAATTTGTCATGGCTTTGTTTTCAATAGCGGCAATCCTTCCTGATACGGGCTTACCTTTTGATATGAAAGACCTTTTTAGAAATAAGGAATGGTACAATTATTGGCAAACGCAAAATTTACGGCAATATATGACTAAAAGTGCGGCACCGGTAGGAGGAATGCTGCCGGTTGCAATTGCGTGGCCGTTACTTTCTGAGTTCATTCAAACTACAGAAAGGGTAATTCACGGTCAATCAGATAACCGGGTAAATCTCCGTTTTGCCCATGCGGAAACTGTTATCCCTTTGGTGGCTTTGATGGGGATAGGAAAAACTGACATACAGATAACGACGTCCGATTCTGTATCCATTTATTGGAAAGATTATGAGATTGCTCCCATGGCTGCCAACGTGCAATGGGTTCTTTATCATGATCAAAACGGTCAGGTATGGATTAAAATACTTTTGAATGAAAAAGAAGTAGTTATTCCGGTGGCAACATCTCGTTTCCCGTATTATCAGTGGGAAGAAGTCCGCAAATATTTTGAACTGCGAATAATGATGTCGAAAAAGATACTTTCTAATTCTCTAAACGAGATAGATTAACCCCAAAAGCCCTGTAAGAATGTTTTTTCTTGCAGGGCTTATCTTATCTTTATGGAAAAGAAATTATTTATAGCAATTTATTGGAGCCAAGTATAATCAACATGGTATATCCCAGTATTAGTCCGATAATTCCCATAATGATACCGACTTTTTCCATATCCTTTTGTTGAATCATACCTGTAGCATGTGCCAGTGCGTTGGGAGGAGTACTGATGGGCAATATCATTGCTAATGATGACCCGATTGCTACCCCGATCAATAAAGTTTCGACTCCACCTAATGAAAATAGGTTTTCACGCATACTGCTTCCCGCAATAGCAAGAATAGGGACTAGCAATGCCGCAGTAGCCGTATGTGAGATGAAATTTGCCATGGCATAACAAATCAGTCCGGAGCCGACAATCATTAGTACAGGAGGCCATGTGTTGAAGGGAATAGCTTCAATCATATGTTTGGCCAGTCCTGTTTCTTGTAGGGCAACACCCAGTGCGAACCCACCGGCTACCATCCAGAGTACACTCCAACTGATTTCTTCCAGGTCACGTTTGGTGATAACCCCTGTTATACAGAATACGGCTACTGGAATCATGGCTACAACATTGGAATTCACTCCTGTCACTTTGTCAAACATCCATAGGACGACAGTGATAGCGAAAGTAATATAAACTACAATGGAACGCCAGTCTTTTTTGGCTTCGCCTTCGATTTGTAATTCAATGTTTTTTTGTTTAAAAGGGAATAGTCTTAAGAGAATAAACCACGCAATAAACAATACAATAATGGTATAAGGCAACATAAAACTCATCCATTCTCCAAAACCGATGTTCAGGTTCAGCCCTTCCGGATCATTCAGGTATTTTAAAGCAATGGCGTTAGGTGGTGTACCGATAGGAGTTCCCATACCGCCTACATTGGCCGCTACAGGAATAGCCATGGCCAGTCCTATTTTCCCCTTACCGTCTGCTGGCAGTACTTTTAATACAGGAGTAAGGAAAGTGAGCATCATGGCAGCTGTAGCTGTATTGCTAAGGAACATAGAGAAGGCGGCCGTAACGAGAATGAATCCTAATAGTACATAGCGTGACTGTGTTCCGAAAGGTCGCAGCATGACACGTGCCAACAATACGTCCAGTCCGCTTTTGGTTGCTGCGATGGCAAGTATGAACCCACCTATAAATAACATAATGATAGGATCGGCAAAGCAGTGCATAATGGACTTATATTTGACTGTCTGCCCTAACTCATCAGCTGAAATATTTTGCGTGAGGAACCATAAGCTACTGTCTGAAACGGTAAGTAATAGTAATACAACAATCAATACGGAGGTTGTCCATGCGGGGATAGCTTCGAATACCCACATCAGTGTGGCAAAAATAAAGATGGAAATAAGTCTTTGTTCTATGACGGTTAATCCTTCTATTCCAAATGTATCAATAGGGAGGAACCATAAAATAAGGGAGAGAGTAATAGCCACGGTTAACTTTATGCATCGGGTTACTGTCC
>OHFN01001595.1_pt1 | contig 9785 bp, 5 predicted proteins | sample 1567571 | NCBI WGS metagenome assembly OHFN01 (sample SAMEA3879533, study PRJEB24766) | human gut metagenome | biome: human-associated habitat; feature: feces | place: USA | collected 1985/1987
TTCATTGCCAATAACATTATAAACTGCAATCTCATATAATCTATTTAAATCCCCCTCTTTATCTACAAAAGTTGTTGGGATTATCCCATCTTGCGCTTGAAGTCTTTTTAATAGTTCTCCATCCCGATATATGCTATAACCGGCTACTCTTTTCAAATTATCCGATACCCACTTAATTCTCACACCTTCATCCAATTTTTGAACATTAGCATTAGTAACCTTTTCCGGAACTGCCATTTTAGGAAGTAGACCGCTCTTACTGTATTCCAGATAAACTTTGTGATAATCTTCATTCACTACAAATGGACTATTATAATGGCTATATGCAAAACATATAATATTACCAACATAACCATTCACTATTTCCAACTGTTTTTTGACCCTCTCTAGCGGGGCAGTGGTCCAAAAACGCTGATCAAATGTTTCAACATTTCCCCAGAATTTTAATCCAGGCTTAGTATTAACCGCTTGCTTTAACTTAGAAAACCATTCCCATAGATTATCTAAATTTAATCCTCCTGCACCTATACAGTCTTGAGGTGCAAAAATATCTCCTAGCCGGAAATGAGTTTGTGCAAAAACATTTTCCCACATTCTTCCATATTCCTCAGCATTTCCACCAACTTTATAATTCATAAATGGAGACATCATAAAAGGCATTTCCGGAGTTATTTTCGAGAGATGATCCAAATTGATATTTAATGCATTTGCAAGAATTGATTGACGTTCTTCAGTCATACAATTCAAATTGTCAACTTCCCAAACCCAATACCAGCCATACATAGCATCCGGATATTTTTCTTTATATAATGCAACAATTTCATCTGCAACTCTATTACCTATTTCCATCTGCCCAAACAACCAATCAGCATCATAATCGAATTTCCACCACCGGTCATTAAAATTCAAACCTACAAATACCTTAACACCATTTTTCTGAGCACTATGCAAACATTTTTCTAGTGTTTTATTTTGCATTTTTTTCTTGGACAATGTAGATGGATAATTTGTTCCAAACTTACCTTGTTCATTTACCAACAATGCCGGTGCATAAACCAAATACTTCATACCTGCTTCTTTCAGCATTTCCATTTCTTGATCCCAACGTTTATCATCCCAGTTTGCAACCAAATACTCCTGAATAAAAGATCCGCTAAAACGAGGCGTGTTAGTCCCCATGTTCTTCTGCTCGAACATATAATGGAAATAAGTGCCACTCAAGTCTCTGATGTAAGAATCAAAAGAAGCTTCATCTTCACTCAAATTAATTACGCGAACACCTCGGCTAAGTGTTTCATTATACGCAGATGGATATCCGGTTTTTCGACCATATGCCAAAGCAATATTACCATCCCAGTCAACCATGTAATCATTATTATGATCATGACCTACAAAAACACCAATAACATCTCTTTTCTCTATAAATGCAGATAATAAGCCGGTATTCACATTTGGAGCGCAAACGCCTTCTTGTTTTTCACCAAATTCACGGCAAACCCATCTTGCTGTTTCATGCTCAGGAAGAGGTATATGGAAAAATGCCATTGAAGGTAGTTTACGTTGATTTTGTTTCGTAAACTGATCACTGGTTTTTCTATACCACACAATCTGATCGAACTTAATCCAGTCATAGTATCCAAATGAGCGATCCTTTGTTAAGTTATGAGAATCAAACAAATACAGTACCCATTTCTGTGATAATCCATCTGAAGACATAATAGGTAACGCACAATTTCCGGACCCAGAAAGTCCATCTTCAGCATCATACGTTAAATTGTAAGAGAATGTACGCAGATAGTCCAGTATCTGGGCATTATTCATATCGGTTTCCTCATCATGATTACCAAAAGTAACCGCAAACGGTGTCTTTTCTTCTTCAAACAATTTTGCTAACTTCTCCCATCCTTTCTTTGCATTCCAAGAAACAACTCCATCACCAGTTAGAATCACCAAATCAGGCCGTTCTATCCGAATTGCCTCACGAATAAGATTACAGGTACTATCATTCTTCAGTTTATAGGACTCACTCTCCACCCAATGTAAATCTGTTATCTGAACAATTTTAAACTTCCCGTTGTGGAACTTTAAATTTGAACTCTGTGAGAAAACAGAAATACATATAAAACAACAAATAATATTTAATAAAAACTTTTTCATCATTTTCTATCAGTTCTAAATGGTGCCAAAGGCAAACCGTTAATATCAAACAAATTAGGCATAGCATCATTAGAAAAGCAATAGCGTACTCCAACAGGCTCCTTAACCTTATTTGAAGTTACACTAATATCACCATTCTTCAGAATTGAAGCTTTAGCCGGATAAAGATTACCCGCTTTATCTACTACTTCAAAATGCAGAATTTCGTCATTTTTGCAAGTCAGTTTCCCTTGTGCCGTAGTTGTGACAATAATTTTACGACCATCAATCTTAAATGACTTCAACATTGGCGAGTATGGTTGCAATTCGTCTTTGTGATATAAGTTTTTCAATGCTAAATTGGCAAGACGCTCCCCTACTTGCCTTTTCAGGCTTGGATGGATATCCGAAATGTCATTTACTAAATCACCAATCACTACCATGCCAGTATTTCTTAAAGTTGTAGCTACATCTGTTTGCTGTTCACGTAAATATGCAGCATTTTTATCATCATAACCATTCCACGGAGCAATCTGAACAAAATAGAAAGGTAAATACCGATGAAATGCATTTCGCCACCCTCGTATCATCGCATCGAACATAGTTCCGTAATCTGAAGCACGTTCATTATTCGCTTCCCCTTGATACCAAATAACTCCGGCAATAGTGTAATTGATAATAGGATAAATCATCGCATTATAAAGAGACGAATTTGCAGTAGGTGCCCAACCTGCAGCTAAGGCTTCTGTTTTGTCAACTAGTTTTTCATGGCGCAACATAAACTCATCCATCCAAGGTTCGATAGCTGTACCTCCCCAATAAGAGCCAATCAGTCCAACCGGTACATTCTCCAATTCTTCATTCAACTTTTTTCCAAAACAGAACGCTACTACACTAAAATCTTCTGCCGTTTCAGGAGAACATATTTCCCATTTTCCCTGAATTCTCTCAACAGGATATTTTGAAGATGATTTTGCTACTTTAAAAAAGCGAATCTTTTTATTATTAAATAAAGTGGTTTTGTCATCCACATCATCTACACGCCATTTAAAGCAATACTCCATATTAGATTGTCCAGAACAAAGCCAACTTTCCCCCATCAAAATATCTTTAACCTCTGCGCATAACTTATTTTCCCATCCATAAAACTTAATCGTATGAGGTCCTTCTTCGTTAGGGGTATTTACATATACTTCCCAATATTTATATTTATCCGAGGAAACATGAATCGTATCAAGCGGAGCCCAACTACATACAATCTTTAAGTCCCATACACTTGGACACCATCCCCAAAGTTTTACTTCAGCATTACGCTGCATCACAGCATGGTCACTGATAATAGACGGAAGCACAAAGTCTGCAGGATCTTGAGCTGCCATATTACTAAAAGTCAACAGAGATATTATAAAATACGCTAATCTTTTCATATTATTCATAGTTATTTAAAATCCTGTTTCTTATACCAAGCCATATATTGGTTATATAGCCTTACTGATTCATCTCGTAATCCAGCATGAGCCTTAGAATTAGGTTTATTCATTATTCCCAAATACTGATAAACTAGAATTTTATCTACAAAAGGAGAAATTGCTTCCATTTGATGAATTATTCTTGTATCAAAATCGGCTGGCATCAAACTTCCATGGGTAGTTTGTTCAAAATAGAACAATTCCATATCGGCCCATATTCTAGATCGACCTGCCTTTTGATGAGCTTTAGATAAGTCTTCATAAAAACGGGCAGATTCCTCCAGTTTTGTCGCCCCTACTCCTACACCATCCTGATAAGCTACAATTTCTATATTAAGTTGTTCCAACTGCTTAACAAAGAAATCATCACACTTCTCCTTTTTTATATTATATGGAGCAATAATATTAACACAGTTAGCATTTAATGATTTGGCAACTTGAGCACATTCATTGACATATGGAATTACGAACTCTCCAAAATATGGATCCAACCAAGATTCATTTGGGAAATACCATCCATAGAAACTTTTATGATGTCCATACTTTGTATAAATTTCTTCCATAGATCGATTTCTCTTTCTACCCAAATCTTTATCCGTCATCATTTTGAAAGCATCAAGATCTGGTCCCCAATAGTCATTACTAACAAAGAACTTTATACCAAACTCATCTGCAGCAGATAGTACAGTCTCAATAGGATCTTCGCATCCCATTTCAAATTTCGGAGCTAGTTGGGTGTCATAGAAGGCTTTACCATGTGCAGCAACATTCATCATTACTAAATACTCCATGCCTGTTTCACTGATCTCACGAATTTTTTCCCGCCACTGATCTGCGGTGAAATTTCTTAAATCTTTGTCCCAGTATACTCCTTCCTTACCACCTGGATGCTGAAATTCAAACCATGAACCAGAAATTGGTTTTATATTCCGGTTCACTGCCATTTGTCCCCCAATATCAGCTTGAGCTATTCCTGGTAACATAAAACCAGCGGTACTCAAACCTAAAGTTTTAAAAAAACGGCGTCTATTCATAGTATTATATTTATTAGTCAGCAAAGACTATTGATTTTTATTAGTAATCTCTTCTAATAGTTTCCAACATTGATACAGGCCTCTTGGCACATGAAAACATCCCTTCCATTTTCCACCCTTCAATGGTAACAAAACTTCACCTTTCCTATTTAAATAGCCAAACCATTCTTGATATTCCTCATCTTTAAAATGGCTCCATGTATAATCATGCACTTTCTCAAACCATTCTAAACACTTCTGGTCTCCCGTTAAATGATAACCCTTCAACAATGAAATTAAAGTCTCAATGTGTACCCACCAAAGCTTCTGATCCCACTCCAATTGCTGTGGAGGACAACCTTTCCGATCCATGAAATAATAAATACCACCATATTCTTTATCCCATCCATATTCTAGCATTGTCAATGTAGTATCCTTTGCTTTTTTAATCAGATCCTGACGATTCAAACGTTTTCCAAGATCCATAATGAACCACATTGCCTCAATTGCGTGCCCCGGAGTAACTTGACGCCCCTCAAAAGAGTCGGAGAGTTCACCGTTTGTTTGCACATTTTCTATTATAATATTACCTAATTCAGGGCGAAGAAACACCTCCATTACTTCATGAATACATACTTCCATTGTTCTATCCAGATATTCCTCATCCAATAGATGTTCTATTTCCAATGCCAGATTGCATAAAATCATAGGCAATGCAAAATTTTTCAAATTACGAGTACCAGGATGAAGTTTATTCCATTTTCCCTTTGGGTTATCTACTTTTGAAAGAATTATATCAAAAGTCTTCTTTGCAATTTCTGCATATTCACTATTACCTGTTGCCAAACTAAGCTGTCCAAATGCCATAGTTGCAAATGTATACGAAAAGATATTATATGGTTCTACCAGTGGATTACCATTACTATTTAATGAAAAGTACCAATTATAATTGCCATCATGACCAAACTTCTTCAAAAATTCTCCACCTTGAATAGCACAATCCAACCACTCTTTGCGTTTCTCTACTTTATTATATAGCATTGAAAACATCCACACTTCACGGCCTTGCAGCCATATAAATTTGTCTGTATCAAATACATTACCTTGACGATCCAAGCAGGTGAAGTATCCGCCATGTTCATGATCTTGAGAATGCTCAAGCCAAAAAGGAAGAATATTATCCATTAGTTCATCCTTATACAGAACTGCTAATTTTTTTAAATCCATAGTTTTTTTTGATATTATAATTAATAAGGTCGATTTATTTTATACGCGTCCAATAACGTTCAATCTCTTCCAAAGATTTACCGGTTGTTTCTGGAACTAATTTCCAAACGATTAACATATAAGGCACACACATTACAGCAAACAAGAAGAATGTTCCAGCGGGGGTAAGATTTTGGAGCATCCAAGGAGTTAACTGACCAATTAAATACGTTCCAATCCATAGAGAAAAACCAGCAATAGACATAGCTAAGCCACGCACTTTTGTAGGATACATTTCAGAAAGAAGGACAAATACTACAGCACAAATAGAAACTGCACAACAGAAAACATAGAATAAGAAAAATACGAGTAAAAAAAGGCTTGATATAGCTAAAGCTTCTCCATATATAAAATAGAAACCAATAAGTAGTAAAGAAATAATCATTCCTGATACTCCATAATATACCAGTTTTTTACGACCTACTTTATCAATGATAACAAGTGCCAATATTGTAGTTAATGTATTAACTACTCCTACTAATACCTGATAGAACAATGAATCACCACCAGAAAGTCCCGCATTCTCAAAAATAGAAGGTCCATAATAAAGTACAGCATTTACTCCCATAAATTGCCCCAACATTGCAATACAAACTCCTATTATCACCGCTTTCATAATGCCAGGTTGCAAAAGTAACGTCCATTCCGATCTGGATTCCGACAAAATCACTGCTTTAGTTTCATTCATTTGAAATACAGCATCTTCTATTGAAAGATAAATTTTCTTCAAAATTCCTAATCCTCTAGCTTCCTTACCTCTCAATATCAACCAACGGGGGCTTTCGGGTATAAAAAAGATTATAAGGAAGAATAATATAGCAGGCAATGCTTCCATGCCCAACATACCACGCCACACTTCTGTTACAAATACTTTGTTAAGCCATCCTGTTCCTACTTCTGGACTACTCCCTGCCCATGCCAACAATTGGTAATTCACTAAATAGGCTCCCAAGAAACCAACAGTAACAGCAAGTTGGTACAAAGAAACAAGTCTACCGCGATACTGCGCAACAGCCAACTCTGATATATACAATGGAGAAATAATAGAAACAACTCCTATTCCAACCCCTCCAATAATACGATATATCACTAACTGATTAAAGTCAGCACATAAAGCACATCCCACTGCAGATGTCGAAAATAAAATAGCAGAAAGGATCATTGTTATTTTACGACCGAACTTATCGCTCAAAACTCCTGCAAACAAAACTCCAAAGATAGAACCAACCAAAGCGCATCCTACATACCAACCTTGTTGCAGCGCATCCAATTGGAAAAGGGTTGTTACCTGAGCTATTGTTCCAGAAATGACTGCTGTATCATATCCAAACAAAAATCCTCCTAAAGCAGCAACAAAAGAAAGAAATACCAGATAGCCTATATTAACTGTAGATTTCATAAATTAATCGATTATAGTAGTTATATCATTTTATAGTTTTAACTTTCTCCTTATAAATATTGCCAAAACGGTCTGTAACACAAATTTCAATTTCAGCATTCTTATTTGTAGGGGTAGCCCGAAATAGATGTTCTGTTTTTATTGGCATAATCCAATCATAAACAACCCTTTCTTTATCAGAGCAGATAATCTTTGCTTCAGGATCATATCCCTCAAAGCGTTCCATAGCACCCATATATTTACCATCTTCATACCACTCCACTTTCCATAGTTCATCCCAATTCCAGACATTAGCAATGATATCATCAGGACGCTCATCTGATGCTCCAACCGGATAAACCCTAAATTGATGAGTTATAGGATAACCTATACTCTTATAAGCCCAGGTTACTTTGTTTCCGGACACTTTATAAACTCCATAACCACTTGGAGTACCATCTGTGCATATATCGGCTTTCCAAAAGGTACCACATACAGCAGCTGTATTATGCTCCATCAAACTATCATTAAAAACAACATTCCAATTATAATGACTATGTCCGGTAAGAAGGTGGGCATCGTAGCCTTTCAAAATATCATATAAACTGGCAGCATTGCTTGTTTCATCCGGCAATAGAGCATTAAATTGCAATTCTTTCGTAGAGCTAGATGGAATATGCATGGATACAAAAACCAAATGATCTTTAGGAACAAATTCCAAATCTTTTTCTAACCATTGTAAAGTGCGTTCATCAATATATCCTATATAGCGATAATTTCTATTAATATAATAGTTATTATTCAATACTATATAATGTGCTTTACCACGATTAAACGAATAGTATATTGGTCCAAAATAATCCTCAAATGTTTTATAAGAATGTTCATAAGAACGTACACCATATTCCATATCATGATTACCAATGGTGCGATAAACAGGAATATCTATCACATCAGATGCCTCAATGTATTTAGAGAAAAACGATGGAGTATTGCCCACAATATCACCACAATCCAGTATAAACAATTCATCATTCTTGATTTGCTTATTTATATATTGATGCACATCCTGCAAGTATTTCACATATCCTTCAATATCAGTTTCTTTTGCAACTTGCACATCCGATTGTACTAAGAAAATATGATCAATATCATTCTTTGAATTCTTGATTAATGTGAAATCATAAGTTTGTGACTCACCGTCTATTCTCTGATAATAACAAGGAAGACTATGCTTTCTAACCGGCAGATATCCCGCAGGGGTGGTTATATAAACAAAACGTGCATCTCGATGGTAAGGTATTGTATATTTGCCGTTAATATCAGTCAATACACAGTCAAAACCATTTGTTACAACCACATTAGGTACACCTTTTCCTTGACATTTCACTAGCCCCTTAATATTATTATTCAATGTTTGAGCTACTATATCTACGCTTATAATGCACAAGCAAAATAAAAAACAATATCTGATCAGAACATTCATCTTACTTTATATTAAAATATTCATTATACCTATTATATAAGTGACCCGCCTGCAAATAAGCAGATTGAGGACTCATAAAATGAGAAAATTCGAATGTTATAGCTTTATCATATCCTGCCCTTTTTGCAGCTTCCAATTTCATTCGTAGTTTATCAAACTTTATGGGCAAAAAGTCAATAGGCATATCACGATCAAATGTTTCTGCATTAGTCCAGCATTTCATTCCATATTTATCAGCAAGTTTCTTATTCACACTAAAAAAAGCATCTAGTTCATCATAATCAATATGTCCGTCTTGAAAAGCACAAGCATCCACCACATCATGAATACCATCAAATATTTCATTCCATTCCTCTTCATGTTCTTGAACAGAAACTGCATCTTCCTTGGTCAATTTTCCTGTCCCCATTACCGCCTTCTTACCATCAATCCATGGTGAAATAAATGTTGGCAATCCTCCAGACACCTCTTTACATTGTTTCCCCATAGAATGAAAGGCATTAATAGCTCCTTTCGTCTTACGACTTATCTCAGTACTAATATACCAGCCTCCAAAACTTTTATACTTTTCGCCATAATTTTCCCAGACTTCATCAATCACATACTTATTATCTTCTATTTCCCAAGATAAATCACCGGTATCCCAATATTTACCAGAATCGTATAAACCAAAATAAAATTTCATTTTATACTTCTCTGCTAGACGAAGATACATATCTACCAAATCAACAGAAGGCATATAACACCCTTTATTCAGCAAATAACGAGAAGGGTAAGTTATAAACTTACGATAACCAGAACGTATCATAATAACTGTGTCAATTCCAATATTTCGCATATATTTAAAGTCTTGATCCCATTCATTTTCTCCCCAATTTTGATGAGGAATATCATGAGATATTTCATCTAGAAAAGTACCGGTGATTTTTAAAGCGTTCTCTTTAGGTACTATAAATTCCCCTATTTCTATTTTGGGAGAGGGAATAGAAACAACTTCCCTCTCCTCACCTAATAATGAAGGAGCAGTTAACATGGAA
>OHFN01001597.1_pt1 | contig 9782 bp, 7 predicted proteins | sample 1567571 | NCBI WGS metagenome assembly OHFN01 (sample SAMEA3879533, study PRJEB24766) | human gut metagenome | biome: human-associated habitat; feature: feces | place: USA | collected 1985/1987
CGCCGTCCAAAGTCACGAAGGGCGTACCTTCGGCGCAGGTGCGCACGACGACCTCGCGGCCCTCGATCTTCGCCGCGTCGAACGCGTGCAGAGGTTGTCCCAGTTCGAAAAGCACGAAATTGGTGATGTCCACCAGGTTGTTCTTGGGGTTGATGCCCGCGGCACGCAGGCAGTTCTGCATCCACTCGGGCGAGGGGGCTATCTTGCAGTTTTTCACGGTCACGCCCGCATAGCGGGGCGCCGCCTCGTGGTTCTCGACGCGGATTTTCACGCCGAGGTCGTGGTTGTCCGGGGCGAAAGCCGACACGTCGGGCATCTTCACCGAAACATCTTCCCCCCGGCTGCGCAGATAGGCCGCCAGGTCGCGCGCCACGCCGATGTGCGACGCGGCATCCACACGGTTGGGCGTGAGCCCCACCTCGATCAGGTAGTCGTCCTCGACATGCAGGTATTCCCTGGCCCGCCACGGCATCGGCGGGAAGCTCCATGATCCCGTCGTGCGAGGCTCCGATGCCCAGTTCGTCCTCGGCACAAAGCATGCCGAGCGATTCCACGCCGCGGATCTTGCTGCGCTTGATCTTGAATTCCTCGTCGCCGCCGCCGGGGTAGAGCACCGTGCCCACCGTCGCGCAAAGCACTTTCAGCCCCGCGCGGCAGTTGGGGGCGCCGCAGACGATCTGCAGCGGTTCGCCCGTGCCGACGTCGACCGTGGTGACATGCAGGTGGTCGGAATCGGGATGCTCCTCGCAGGTGAGCACCTCGCCCACCACCACGCCCGCAAGGCCGCCCTTGATGGTCTCGATCTTCTCGAAGCCCTCGACCTCGAGTCCGATGTCGGTCAGTATCCGGGCGACCTCTTCGGCCCCGAGATCGGTGTCGATGTAGCGTTTGAGCCAGTTATACGAAATATTCATATCGTTGAATTTGAGAATTAGCTAAAATCGAACAAAGATAGTGAAAAATTGTTAATTCCGACCGGATAAACGCATGAAACCCACAGCCGGTAAAAAATTATCCGCCGCCGAGGCCGGCACCATGCACTTCGCGGCATACGGCCCGGAGGACTGCATCCGGCGCTCGGCCGCGGGGCTTCCCTGAGCGTCGCCGGGCAAGGGCACGGGAGCCGCAGCGGCGGGGCAGGGCAGGGGACTGCAGGGAGGACTGCCCCGCCCCGGTTTCCCGCAGGACACGCCCGAATGCGGAATAACTCATATATTTAGGTGTCGAAAATTTATGGCGAAAAATTTGGTTTTACGGTTGCGACCCGTTATATTTGCCAAAACGAAACAGGAATTTATGATCCGGAACTTTAACATACAGGCATGGTGGTGGCGCTCGTTGACTCTCGTGGACAATGAGTGCGGCTCAGTGCGTGTATAGTTGAAAGCATAACGAACACACAAGCCCGTTGTTTACGAGAGAGTAAACAACGGGCTTTTTCTTTTGCATCACATTTTACCGAACACAGAAATAGACAAAAAAAACATGGAAACAAAGAAATTCTGCCTGACCGAGCGTCAGATGCCCACACAATGGTACAACATCGTGGCCGACATGCCCAACAAACCGCTGCCGCCGCTGCATCCCGCGACCAAGCAGCCCGTGACGAAGGAGCAGATGAGCGCCATCTTCGCCGAAGAACTGATCGACCAGGAGATGTCGACGGAGCGTTTCATCGACATCCCCGAAGAGGTGCAGGAGATCTACAAGATATGGCGGCCTTCGCCGCTGGTGCGCGCCACGGGACTGGAAAAAGCCCTCGGCACCCCGGCAAAGATCTATTTCAAGAACGAAAGCGTATCGCCCGCCGGATCGCACAAGCCCAACACCGCCGTGCCGCAGGCCTACTACAACTACAAGCAGGGCATACGCCACCTGACGACCGAAACGGGCGCCGGGCAGTGGGGCGCGGCCATCGCCTTCGCAGCCAAGCATTTCGGGCTCGACGTGCAGGTTTTCATGGTGAAGGTCAGCTACGAACAGAAACCCTACCGGCGGCTGATGATGAACACGTGGGGCGCCGAGTGCATCGCGTCGCCCAGCACAATCACCGCCTCGGGCCGCGCAGCGCTCGAACGCGACCCCGACTGCTCGGGAAGCCTCGGGCTGGCGATCTCGGAGGCCGTGGAGATGGCTCTGCAACACCCGGAGGACACCCGCTACTGCCTGGGCAGCGTGCTGAACCACGTGATCCTGCACCAGACCGTCATCGGGCAGGAGGCGGTCGCACAGATGGAGATGGCCGGCGCCGAGCCGGACGTGGTGATCGGCTGCTTCGGCGGCGGCAGCAATTTCGCAGGACTGGGCTTCCCGTTCCTGCGCAGGAACCTTGTCGAAGGCAGGAATATCCGCATCGTGGCCGTCGAGCCGTCGAGCTGCCCGAAACTCACGCGCGGCACGTTCCAGTACGATTTCGGGGATGTGGCCGGGTTCACGCCGCTGCTGCCGATGTATACGCTCGGGCATGATTTCCAACCGTCGGACATCCATGCGGGCGGCCTGCGCTACCACGGGGCGGGTTCGATCGTGAGCCAGCTGTTGAAGGACGGACTGGTCGAGGCCCGGTCGCTGCCGCAGACCGAGACCCTCGCGGCCGGCATCCTCTTCGCCAAGACCGAGGGGATCATCCCGGCGCCCGAGTCGACCCACGCCATCGCGGCGGCAATTCGCGAGGCGTTGCAGGCCAAGGAGGAGGGAACGCCGCGGACGATCCTGTTCAACCTCTCGGGCAACGGCGTGATCGACCTCTACGCCTACGAGCAGTACCTGGCCGGGGCGCTGCGGGACTACGTGCCGGGCGACGACGAGATCGCAAAGACGGTCAGCCAGTTAAGCAAGATCATCTGACGGGTGGAACCATCCGCGACCGAAAAGGATGCCGGCCTTCGGGCGGGCATCCTTTTTCATTTCCCGAGCCGTCCGTGCCGGGAAACAGTGTTGCCGACGGGGATCGGGAGCCGCTAAAAACGGCGCACATCCGCACCCGAAACGCAGGCTACCGCGACCCGAGCCACAAGAAGACCATGCCGACCAGGATGAGGATGAGATCGACGGCCTTGGCGCGCAGATTCCGTTCGCGGAAGAGCAGGGCGCCGCAGGCGAACGAAACCACGACCGAGCCGCGGCGCACCATCGACACGACGGAGATCATGGCGTCGGGATCGCGCAGGGCCATGAGGTAGGCGAAGTCGGCCAGCGACAAGAATACCGAGATCAGCGGGATGGCCCAGCTCCAGTGGAAAGGCGTGGAGGCGTGCCGCTTCGGCCACCATACCGCGGCGGTCAGGACGGCCATCATGAAGAACTGGTAAAGGTTGTACCAGCTTTGCACGAAGACCGGGTCGAGGCGCGCCATGATATATTTGTCGTACAGCCCGCTGACGGCGCCCGTCACGGCCGCCAGGGCGATGAACAGAATCCAGAGGTTATGGGTGAAGACGACCCCTTCGCGGCGGCTCGAACGGCTCAGCATGAAGAGCGACACGAGTGCCAGTAGGACGCCGGTCCACTGGCAGGCGTTCAGCCGCTCGCCGAAGACGAGCATGGCCCCGACGAGCACCATGACGGGGCGCGTGGCATTGATCGGCCCCACGATGGTGATGGGAAGGTGCTTCATGCCGAAATAGCCGAAGATCCAGGACGTAAGGACGATGACGGATTTGAGCACCACCAGCCCATGGGCATGGAGCGTACCGGGCGACGCCTCCAGCACCGTACCTTCGAACCACCCGAGTCCGCATTCGGCCGAGAGGAGCGCCGGAAGGAAGACGAGTGACGAAAAGAGGGTGTTGAGCAGGAGCACAGGCAGTACGGCATTGCCGGTGAGCGACTTTTTCTTGGCCACGTCGTAGAAACCCAGCAGCGCGGCGGATGTGAATGCAAGGGTCAGCCACATAATGTAAGTTCGGCGGAAATGAGGGTCATGGGATTAGGGGTCGGCAAGGTCGGCAACCCGCAGGGTTTGCATTACGGCGCCTGCGATGTTATCCGAACGGAGAATTCCCCTGAACCACCACCGTTTTCAAATGGCGATTCGGGGGAATGTCCTTCCAACGGTTCCGGTATCGGGAAAAACCGATTATTGAATCTCGTCGCTGTAAACGGCGCCGGGCAGGTCGTGGAGGTTGTAACGCGAAGCCATCGACATGCCGTAGGCTCCGGCCGACTTGATCGTAAGCAGGTCGCCGCGGCGGGTCTTGCGCAGGGTGACGTTCTCGTCGAACACGTCGGTCGATTCGCAGGCCGTGCCCACGATGGTATATTTGTCGCGCGCCTCGTCTTCGGAGGTGATGTTCTCGATGTTGTGGTACGAGCCGTAGAGCGCCGGACGGATCAGCTCGGTCATCGAGGCATCGACGATCACCAGCTTGCGGCCCGTGGCGGTGGTCTTGTTGAAGAGCACCTTCGTAATCAGCTCGCCGCATTCGGCGACGATCGAGCGGCCGAATTCGAAATGCACTTCGCGGTCGCCGACCGAGAGGTGGTTGTGCACGATCGAGAACAGCGAAGCGAAATTGGGGATCGGTTCGTTCTCGGGCACGTCGTAGTTGACGCCCAGGCCGCCGCCCACGTCGACGAAACGGAACGAACACCCCAGCTTTTCGAGGTTCTCGACGATGACGTTGACCTTGTTGCACATGTTCTCGAAGACGTGCAGCTCGCGGATCTGCGACCCGATATGCAGATGCAGGCCTATTATATTGATATACTTGAGCGCGCGGATCTCCTTGGCGTGCTCGAGTACCTCTTCATATGAAATGCCGAACTTACTGTCAGCCTGCCCCGTATCGATGCAGTGGTTGGTCTTGGGGTCAATGTCGGGGTTGATGCGCAGTGCCACGTCGGCCACGCGCCCGGCCTCCCCGGCCAGGGCATCGACCAGCTCCAGCTCCTCGATCGACTCGCAGTTGATGGCCAGGATATCCTGCTCGATGGCGTAGCGCAGCTCCTTGTCGCGCTTGCCCACACCCGCATAGACGATGCCCTTGGGGTCGAAGCCCGCCTCGATGGCCTTGCGGAGCTCGTTGCCGCTGGCACAGTCGATACCCAGCCCGTATTCGCGGATGATCGCCAACAGGTGGTCGTCGTAGTTGGCCTTGATGGCGTAGTGCACCTTGTAACCGTATTTTTTCGACTCGTAGACGACGCTTTCGAGGGTCTGGCGCAGCAACGCCGTATCATAAAGATAGAAGGGGGTTTCGTAGCCCCGGAGCTTTTGTGCAATTTGTCTGCTTAGCATTTTACCTAACTTTTAACCTGTTGAAGTTGCAAATATAAGCGATTTGGTTTATTTGAGCAAATCCACGATCACGCCCGCAGCGAGCGAGAGGCTCGCCAGGCCGTTGAGCGTCCCGAAGGCGATGCCGATATTGCGCTGCCGCACGGGCGTGACGAGCAGGTGTTCGAGCACCAGCAGCCCCGTGAAAACACCCGCCCCGAGCCAAAGCCACACCGAACCGGGGCAGTAGGTCATGAACCAGCCGAGGGCGGCAATGCTCACCGCATGCAGGCCGCAGCTGACGCCCAGCGCCGAACGCGCCGAAAAACACGCGGGGATGGAATGCAGGCCGTGCCGACGGTCGAATTCGGCGTCCTGCAACGCGTAGATGATGTCGAAACCCCCGCACCAGGTCGTCACCAGCAGGGCGAGGATGAACGGTTCGACGACCACGTGCCCGTCGAAGACGACGTGCCCGGCCGCGGCGATAAAAGCCCCGACGGGGGCGATGCCGAGCGAAAGCCCCAGCACGAGGTGCGCCAGCGGCGTGAAGCGCTTGCAATAGCTGTAAACGAGGATGACGGACAACGCCACGGGCGACAGGATGGCCGCAAGGCGGTTGATCGTCGCGGCGGTGGCCACGAACAGCAGGGCATTGACGGCCACGAACCACAGCGCATGCCGCGCCGGGATTTTGCCTGCGGGTATTTCGCGCCCGGCCGTACGCGGGTTCTCGGCGTCGATGCGGCGGTCGGCCCAGCGGTTGAAACCCATGGCGGCATTGCGGGCGAAGACCATGCACAGGATGACCTGCACGAGGACGATGTACGGCCAGCGGGGATTGTGCAGCGGGGCGTAACGGAGCCCGTAGACGAAGCCCACCATGGCAAAGGGCATGGCGAAGACCGTATGGGCGAACTTAACGAGCGAAGCGTATTTCAAAACGGCATTCATGTGCGGAAACGGTATTTGAGACCGCAAAGATAGGAAAAATTCCGCTCCGGCGCATTTGCGGCCCGAGGGCGGCCGCACCTTCCGTAAATCCAAAATATTTCGTATATTTGCACACATTTTTATGCGATTTATGAAAAACATCCGCAACTTCTGCATCATAGCCCACATCGACCACGGCAAGAGCACGCTGGCAGACCGCCTGCTCGAAAAAACCAACACCCTGAATCAGCGCGAAATGCAGGCGCAGGTGCTCGACGACATGGATCTCGAACGCGAAAAGGGCATTACGATCAAGAGCCACGCGATACAGATGGAATACACCGCCCGCGACGGGCAGCAATATACGCTCAACCTGATCGACACCCCGGGACACGTTGACTTCTCGTACGAAGTGTCGCGCGCCATCGCCTCGTGCGAAGGCGCGTTGTTGGTCGTCGACGCCACGCAGGGCATTCAGGCGCAGACCATATCGAACCTCTACCTGGCCGTGGGGCACGACCTGGAAATCATCCCCGTGCTGAACAAGATCGACATGGATTCGGCCATGATCGACGAGGTGAAAGACCAGGTGATCGACCTGATCGGCTGCAAGGACGAGGATATCCTGCTGGCCTCGGGCAAGACGGGGCTCGGCGTGGAAGAGGTGCTGGAGGCCATCGTGGGGCGCATACCGGCGCCGCAGGGCGACGAGAACGCCCCGTTGCAGGCGCTGATCTTCGACTCGGTGTTCAACCCCTTCCGCGGCATCATCGCCTATTACCGCGTATTCAACGGCACGCTCCGCAAGGGCGACCACGTGAAGTTCTTCAATACGGGCAGCCAGTACGACGCCGACGAGGTGGGCGTGCTGAAACTCAAGATGCAGCCCCGCACGGAGATCAGGGCGGGCGACGTGGGGTATATCTGCTCGGGCATCAAGACCTCGTCGGACGTCAAGGTGGGCGACACGATCACCTCGGTGACCGCCCCGGCAAAGGAAGCCATCGCGGGCTTCGAGGACGTGAAGCCGATGGTCTTCGCGGGCGTCTACCCCGTGGAGGCCGACCAGTACGAAGACCTGCGCGCCTCGCTCGAAAAACTGCAGCTCAACGACGCCTCGCTGACGTTCGAGCCCGAAAGCTCGCTGGCGCTCGGCTTCGGGTTCCGCTGCGGGTTCCTCGGGCTGCTGCACATGGAGATCATCCAGGAGCGGCTCTACCGCGAGTTCGACATGGACGTGATCACCACCGTGCCCAACGTCTCGTACCGCATCACCACGACGCAGGGCGACGTGGTGGAGGTGCACAATCCCTCGGGGCTGCCCGAGGTGACGAAGATCGCCAAAATCGAGGAGCCCTATATCCTGGCGCAGATCATCACCAAGGCGGAATTCCTGGGCAACGTCATCAAGCTATGCATCGACAAGCGCGGCGTGATGAAGAACCAGACCTTCATCACGCAGGATCGCGTGGAGGTGAATTTCGACATGCCCCTCTCGGAGATCGTTTTCGACTTCTACGACAAGCTCAAAAGCATTTCGAAAGGCTATGCCTCGTTCGACTACCACCGCACGGGCTACCAGCCTTCGAAGCTCGTCAAGCTGGACATCCTGCTCAACGGCGAGCCGGTCGACGCGCTCTCGTCGCTGACCTATACCGACCATGCCTATGATTTCGGGCGCAAGATGTGCGAGAAACTCAAGGAGCTGATCCCGCGCCAGCAGTTCGACATCGCCATACAGGCCGCGATCGGCGCCAAGATCATAGCCCGCGAAACGGTGAAGGCCGTGCGCAAGGACGTGACGGCCAAATGCTACGGCGGCGACATATCGCGCAAGCGCAAGCTGCTCGAAAAACAGAAGAAAGGCAAGAAACGCATGCGTCAGATAGGCAACGTGGAGGTGCCGCAGTCGGCATTCCTCGCCGTTTTGAAAATGGATTAACCGGGAACAGACCATGAAGAAGACCATCATCGACCTTTTCGAGGACTCCGTCGTAAAGTACGGGGCAAAGACATTCCTGCTGGAGAAAAAACACCGGGCATTCGAACCCACGACCTATGCCGAGACCAGGGAGCAGGCGCTCGAGACCGGCGCGGGGCTGGCCGCGGCGGGCATACGCCCCGGGGACAAAGTGGCGATACTCTCGGAGGGGTGCAATGCATGGATCACTTCGGAACTGGGCGTCTTCTATGCCGGGGCGGTCAGCGTGCCGCTGTCGGTGAAACTCGAAGAGTCGAACGACCTGCTGTTCCGTATGCGCCATGCCGAAGTCAGGGCGCTGTTCGTATCGAAATACCAGCTCTCCAAGATCCGGCGCATACGCGCGGAGCTGCCGCAGGTGGAGCATATCATCGTCATCGGCCACACGCCGCTCGAAGCGGGCGAGACGGCGCTCGGGACGCTCCGGCGCATGGGCCGCGACTACCTGGCGGCAAACAGGGAGGAGTTCCTCGCAATCGGCCGTTCGATCCGCAACGACGACTACGCGACAATCACCTACACGTCGGGCACCACGGCCGACCCAAAAGGCGTCGTGCTGACGCACCGCAACTACACGGCCAACGTCGAACAGTCGCTCTCGCGCATCGACATCCCGCCATATTACCGGACGCTCATCATCCTGCCGCTGGATCACTGCTTCGCGCATGTCGTGGGGTTCTATATCATGATCGCATGCGGGGCGACGGTCGCAACCGTGCAGGTGGGCGCCACACCGATGGAGACGCTCAAGAACATCCCGCAGAACATCCGCGAGGTGCGGCCGCATTTCCTGCTGTCGGTGCCGGCGCTGGCCAAGAATTTCCGCAAGAACATCGAATCCTTGATCCGCGCCAAGGGGCGTTTCACGGAACGGCTCTTCAATTTCGCGCTCCGCACGGCCTATGTCTACAACAGGGACGGGTACAGCAAGGGACACGGCTGGCGCATAGTGCTCTGGCCGCTGGTAAAACTCTTCGACGCGGCGCTGTTCCGCAAGGTGCGGGAAGCGTTCGGCGGGAGCCTCAGGTTCTTCGTGGGCGGCGGCGCGCTGCTCGACGCGGAGCTGCAGCGGTTCTACTACGCCATCGGTATCCCGATGTTCCAGGGTTACGGCCTCTCGGAAGCGACGCCCGTCATCTCGACCAACTCGCCCAAGTACCACTGGCACCGGTTCGGGTCGTCGGGCAAGATACTGATCCCGCTCGACCTGAAGATCGTCGACGAAACGGGACGGGAGCTTCCCCGCGGACAGAAAGGCGAGATCGTGATCCGCGGCGAGAACGTCATGGCCGGATACTGGAAAAACCCCGAGGCGACGGCCGACACCCTGCGCAACGGATGGCTGCACACGGGCGATATGGGGTATGTCTCGGAAGACGATTTCCTCTATGTGCTGGGGCGTTTCAAGAGCCTGCTGATCGCCAGCGACGGCGAGAAATACAGTCCCGAAGGCATGGAAGAGGCGATCGTGGACAAGTCGCCCTACATCGACCAGATCATCGTACACAACAACCAGAGCCCGTTTACGGGCGCCATCGTCGTGCCGAACCGCGAGGCCTTGCGGCGCGAACTGGACAGCCGCGGGGTAGCGGCCGAAAAACGGGCGGAGACCGCGGCGGCGATCCTCGGCGGCGAAATAGACCGTTACCG
>OHFN01001598.1_pt1 | contig 9781 bp, 5 predicted proteins | sample 1567571 | NCBI WGS metagenome assembly OHFN01 (sample SAMEA3879533, study PRJEB24766) | human gut metagenome | biome: human-associated habitat; feature: feces | place: USA | collected 1985/1987
AAACTTCTTTTGAACTAGGAGCCATCAACATGGGGTCGTTCATGGAAAATCCGGGACCTGCCTTGAAATTCTCGCCTTTTACATCACCATCCATATAAAATTTGATTTCACCTTCACCCCACCAGCAATTATCGTTCACACGCCAAGCCAAGTAAGTACCCACATACTGTCCTTTACCTTTTACACCATCAATTAATGTATGCAGTGAACCCTGTGTTGGATTGGAACGACGGAACTGAGCATGGAAATAGGCTTCATCTTCAGGAACATCAGTCAAAGTATAATTAATCTGATAGTATAAGCGCATTTCATCTCTTGTATTAATGTTCTCCAGGGTAATACGTGCTTTTTTGCGGAAAGGCATCTTCCAATAACAGTTGAATGCGCTACCCGGATTCACACATACAGCCAACGAACTCAATTGAGCATATTCATTATAGGCACTTGCAAAGAAATCACCTATCGGACATTCTACAGATGGCTCTTTCTCATCATCCCAATACATTCTGATAATGGAAAAACGCCAGTTTCCTGTAGGAGTCATCCATATTTGCTGAATAGCTCCGGGACCTTCAATTTCTGCAATCGTAATAGTTTCTCCCGGATTAACTATGATAAAGGGATTCACTTTCCAGCCTTTACCTAAATCTTTGGCTGCGTGATGAGCGTTGGCAACATTACGTTTATCCTTGTCTTTCACAGGATCAGCCATGCCTCCTTTACCCTTTTCTCCGGTATAATTTTCAGGACTAATAGAACGTGTTTTTGCATTGGACAATCTCGATAAATTGCCCATGTTCATGTCAAGTCCATTGAAGTTTTGGGCGTGAATTCCCAAGGCAACCGTGCATAAGGCTACCAAAATTAAAGTTTTGATTCTCATGATTTAAATAGATTAATAGTTTGTATTACTTATTATTTCGTACAATTTGCCAGTTCAAGATACTTCTTATAAAGTACCTCGTAAATAGGAGCCCGCTTTTCATCCGGTTGATATTCAGCTTCAATATCCGATCCCATACGTTTTGTAGCTTCACTGATATCAGGATATACTCCTGCTGCCACTGCCGCAAACATGGCGGCACCTAGAGCGCAGGTCTGTTCCGAACGGACCACGCGGATAGGCATGTTCAGCACATCTGCCAATGTCTGCATTACAAAAGGTGCTTTCTTGCTGATTCCTCCGATGGCATTAACCGAATCAATCTGCAAGCCTTGTCTTCTCATGTGCTCAACAATACGGCGGGAACCGAATGCGGTAGCTTCGACTAATGCCCGAAATACCTCGGGTGCACTACTACCTAAAGTGAGTCCTGTAATTGCTCCTTTCACATTTTGGTCGGCATCCGGTGTGCGACGACCGTTCATCCAATCCAAGGCAACGATGCTGTTTTCTGTAGGTTCTATGGCTTGTGCTTCCCGTGTGAGTTCAACGAGCATGTCATCCATTGCCTTTTGCTTGGCTTCATCATCGGGAATGCTTTTCAATGCCCATGCCAAAAACTTTTTGAACCATGCATAGATATCTCCGAAAGCCGATTGCCCGGCTTCGAATCCGATATATCCTGGAAGTACAGAGCCGTCTACCTGTCCGCAAATACCTTGGATACAACGGTCTCCTACTTCACTGGTAGGAGCTACCATAATATCACAAGTAGAAGTACCGATAATGCGAGTGAGTACCCCAGGTGCTACTGAAGCCCCAACAGCGCCCATGTGTGCATCAAGCGCTCCAACAGCTACTGCAATGCCTTCCGGCAATTTTAATTTATTTGCCCATTCTTTTGTGAGAGTGCCTGCTTTAGTATCGCTGGTATATGTTTCTGTGAAAAGGTGCGGTAACATTGCACCTAGATCCGGATTAAGTTCCGAAAGAACTTCGCCGTTAGGAAGCCCCCAACGGGAGTGCCACATGGCTTTATGGCCTGCGGCACAACGGCTACGAAGAATCTTTTCAGGTACAGTGTTGCCTGTTACCAATCCGGTCATCCAATCGCAATGTTCCACCCATGCATACGCTGCATTCTTTATATCGAGGTTTGTGTTGATAACGTGTAAAACCTTGGACCATACCCATTCTGAAGAATATGTGCCACCTTCATAGAGTAAATAATCGAGGTTACGTTCTTTGATTAATGCATTGATTTGTTCAGCTTCATAAACAGCAGTATGATCTTTCCATAGAATAAACATAGCATCCGGATCGTCTGAAAACTCCGGGCATAAAGCTAATGGCATTCCTGCCTTATCGGTTAAAGCAGGAGTACTACCAGTTGTGTCAAAACATAATCCACAAATAGAAGCAATCTCTTCTTCTTTCAAATCTGATAAGGCTATATGTACAGCCTCTATCATGGATTCAATATAATCCAATGGATGTTGGCGATAACGATTGTTGTGTGCATCACAATATAGACCTGCTTTCCAGCGGGGGTAAAAACTTACCCCCGTAGCCATTTCTTGTCCATTGCGTGCGTCTACTACCAATGCACGGCAAGAATCTGTACCAAAATCAAGACCGAGAACATATTTCTTATTTGATTCCATAGTCTGATTCTTTATTTGATTGATAATTCTTGTTTTCTTGCAACGAAATATCCGTAATAAGCAATCACTGCAAAAGCGATGGCCGGTACAATATAAGCTGCCATTATACTGCCGGTCTGGTCGGAAACAATACCTTGAATCTGAGTCAGAATAGCGGCGCCTGCAATAGCCATTACCATAAATGAACCACCTATTTTGGTATCCTCTCCAAGTCCCGTGAGTCCGAAACCATAAATAGTGGGGAACATTAGGGACATACAACCGGAAATCCCCATCAAGCAATAAACTCCGAAACTACCTTTGCCAAACATTGCGCCCACGCAACATGCTACGGCAAGAAGGGCAAGACCAATCAAGAGTTTATATGCTTTCATATACTTCATCATTCCTGTACATGCAAATCGCATAAATACGAAAAGGATAAGTGACATGATGTAATACGTAGCGGCAGCTTGTTCGGAAGTACGAGGTAATAAGTCGTTCAATCCAAGCCACTCACAGCAATTATAGAATGCGGCAGCTACCGGCTCTACACCACGCAATGCATTGACAACAGCATCTGCAGAAGCAGAATCTCCTAGAGAAGCCAATACACCATCAAAATTTAATTGTTGCATAGCGTAACGGATAACAAATGACCATACAGCAATTTGGGCACCAACATAGAAAAACTGAGCAATCACCCCCCATACATAATTCTTATTTTTCTTGAGACGGCGTAAGGTAGCACCAAATTCAACCTTTTCTCCTGTTTCACGAAGATTTGGCATTTTAGTCAGTCTGATGGCAAGCAATAGTGCTACCATGACTAAACCAAGTACTACATAGGCTGTAGTAACAGCATTCAATTCTTGTCCTTGAATGACCGCCAACTCCTCTGCCGGAAGCTGGGCACGTTCTGTTGCCGTCATTCCATTCAATTGTGAGAGAATAAAAATCTGGCTGATTACTACTCCTGTTATTGCTCCAAACGGATTGAATGCTTGTGATAAGTTCAAACGACGTGTTGCAGTATTTTCAGGACCGATTGCCAATACATAAGAATTGGTGGATGTTTCCAAAACCGATAGTCCGGCAAAAAGAACAAATATTGCCAATAAATACATAAAGAAGCTGAACTCAACATTTACTTCGGAACTGAGCATTGCCGGATAGAACAATAGAGCTCCAAATGCATATAAGCCAAGTCCCAGCATTACACCAGACTTATAAGTGTATTTTTTAATGAACAAAGCTCCGGGAACAGCACAACATCCATAGCCCAACAAATAGCACACCACCTGTATCCAAGCCGTTTTCGAATCACTCATACTCATGATGCGTTTAAATGCAGCAAGCATGGTGTCTGTGAGGTTATTCGGTACTGCCCAAGCAAAGAACAGAGTAGTGAGCAAAATGAACGGGAAAAGTATTCCCTTTGGTATTATTCTATTTGATTCCATGTGATTTTTCATATTATGCAGTTAACCTATTGAAATTTTGTTTTAATCACATTTAAGTCTGCTCCGAATAACTTCTGTACGATTGGAGCCAATTGTTCATCTTTGCCTTGAATATGTATAACCTTTTGTGTATGAGTCAGCGATGCACCCGGTGCAAGTTCAGCACCCGGAGATGAAGTTTCAATTTCATAGAAAGGACCCATAATTGAACCGTCTTCTACCGGGCCGTCATTATAAGAGTTGATTGCATCTCCTGCAAACGGATCTTCTTGTGGCCCCCACTGACCGTTTACATAAGCCGAAGGAGTTTCGGGAAGACTACACTGCAGGATAGTAAGCACACCTTTTGATGAGTCATAGCTTCCGCACAATTCAGTTGCCCGTGAAGCAGGTAATCCTAATTTGGAACGATAAAGTCCATCAATCTTAAAGTAGATAATGCCGTTCTCTTTTATCAATCTGTCCGCTGGAATCTTACCGAAATATTCATCATTCACAATGGTTCCTTCTGCATCTTGATTATAAGGGATGAATACAGTAGTGGTAGGAGTAGGATTAAAACAGCCGAGCATCCATACAGATACAAGTCCGCCCTCTTTGGTCCAAGCTTTGTCACCTGTGTTTGTAATCTTGTTGTCACTCTTATAGGCTACAACTTTCATATCTCCTGAAAGTTGGATGTTAAAGTCTGTGGCTACCTCGTCTGTATTCATCAACGATACGGTACGATCAATCTTCATATCGAAATTAGTACCGGAAGCATTTGTCAGGCGAGTATCTTTCACAAAACGAATGCTGCTATCACTTTTCGACTTGATATCAAAAGCTTCCGTGTCAAGAACAGCAGGGACTACCCAATTATCGTACACTTGTTCTTGCCCTTCCTTAAAGTAAAGAGAGAATGGACCGCCTTCGGGTCCCAGCCAGAAGCGCTCTTCACCTCCTACAGGATTGAATTGTGAGCTAACCTTACCTTCTTTGATAAAGCGATAATTAATCCATCCGTAGCTGTCGCCTTCATTTCCGGAAGCAGAAGTAGTCATGACACGTCCCTGCCATGCCGGAACAATCATTACTTTTGAGTTTCCATCAGCAGATACCAATTCAGTATATTCAATGCCGTTTTCTTTCAAAAACTGAGCATCATAAGCATAACTTCCCATCTTTATTTCTTTTTGTCCGCCGCATGATACAAGTATCGTAGTTGCACCTACCAGCAGAGTGTTTTTCAGTTTGGTTGATTTTAACATAATGCTTGTGCGTATTTATTTATAGAGAGGTCCATAATTGTTGCAAGCTCTGTAGTCACTGCCTTCCATATCTTCGCCGAAAGCGGTCCATGCACTGGGACGGAAAATATCTTCCTCAGGTACATTGTGCATGCATACCGGAATACGAAGCATAGAAGCCAGCGTAATCAAATCGGCACCTGTATGTCCGTAGCCAATAGCTCCATGGTTGGCACCCCAGTGGTTCATCACGGTATATACATCACGGAAGTAACCCTTGCCCGTCAAGCGCGGAGCAAAGAATGTAGAAGGCCAGGTGCGGTCTGTACGTTCATTGATGGCTTTGAATACATCTTCATCCAAATTAACTGCCCAACCTTCAGCAATCTGAAGCACAGGACCCTGACCTTTGATAAGATTTAAGCGGCACATCGTAACAGGCATTTCACCGCGTGTGAGGAATTGGGAAGAATAACCGCCGCCACGCATATAATCGCGGGATGCGGGATGCCATTTGGTAGCTGCAAGGCAAGCTTCAACTTCTTCTTCTGAAATTTCCCAGAAAGGTTTCATTACCGGTTTCCCGTCACGTTGCATACAACCTGTTCCGTCCAATGTACAAGAACCCGAATTGATAAGGTGAATGAAACCGTTTGCTGCTTTACCTTCCAGTTTTTTACCGGTAACGCGTTCTACTGCCGCTGGACTCCAATAGGTACGGACATCAGCAAAAATTTGTGCTGTATTGGTTAATAAGTGCCCTAGCAACATGGAAACGCAATTCAAAGTATCGTTTTCCGTGGCAAATGTAAATGCCTCACGGATACCGTTCCAGTCGAAGGAAGTATTCAGAATAGCTTCCGAGAAGTCGCCATCCGGCTTATAATCAGTCCACTGGCGTTGCCCTTGGAATCCTGCTGCAATGGCATTATGTCCCATTGCTTCCTCTTTGAAGCCCATTTCAGCCAATTTAGGATTACCAATCATCATGTCACGGAAGATAAGAGTCATCTTTACGACGTATTCCCAACGAGCGTCTTTCTCTTCGCGAGAATATACCAGGTGTTGCGGATTGTAGTCGGTACCTTCGTTGCTCTTGCAATATTTTTCCGTCCATGCCATGGCGCGTTCAAATTCCTCATGGTCATAAATGCCCAATTGAACGCGGCGCTCTATTTCACTGGCATCTACATATTCATTACGCATGCCCAGATATTCCTGGAAGAAATCCGGATTGGGAATAGATCCTGCGATACCCATAGAAACGCTACCTATTGAAAGATAGGATTTGCCTTTCATGGTAGCAACTGCCAGTCCTGCACGGGCAAAACGCAACAGTTTTTCTTGTACATCTGCCGGTATTTCCGTATTGCTTACTTCCTGTACATCACGTCCGTATATTCCAAATGCTGGCAATCCTTTCTGTGTATGTCCGGCTAAAGCAGAAGCCAAATACACGGCTCCCGGACGTTCTGTTCCGTTAAATCCCCAAATAGCTTTCGGCATTTCGCCATCCATGTCAATGGTTTCAAATCCATAGCACCAGCAAGGAGTAACAGACAATACTACGCCTACTCCGCTATTACGGAATTTCTCTGCTGCCATAGCTGCTTCGGCAACACCACCAATAGTAGTATCTGCAATGACACATTCCACAGGTGCTCCGTCACTATGACGCAACATTGAAGAATAGAGTTCTGCTACCTTATGTGCCATAGTCATTGTCATGTCCTCTAGTGATTCACGGATACCTCCGCGACGACCATCGATAATAGGCCGGATACCAATTTTAGGCTTTCCACCAATTAGTCTTGAATTTTTCATGGTTTAAACTGATTTATGTGAATTAATATTTTAAATTAACTAAAACGATTAAGCAGTCTTTGAAAAAAAATGCTCCTTTAAGGAGTCATTTTAATAAATTCTCCCTCGGCAAGTACAGATTGTACTGTATTTCCATTGGTGATGTTATCTATCAGAATACCAAGGGCTTTCTGAACTAAAACATCTATAGGCTGTTGCACGTAGGAGATAGGTACGCTAAGGAAGTCAAAGACAGGATTACCGTCAAAACCTGCCAAACCTATTTTATTGATTACTTCCTGTCCCATATCTTTTATTGCATATAGGCAAGCTAGTGATATCATATTTGTCCCAAAGAGGAAAGCATCCACACCGGTATCCACCATTTTAGGCAATAGCCGATCGGCTGATTTACGGGGGGAATCTTGTTTTAAATAAGCAATATTTATCAGGCGTTTCTTGCCGGCATCCTCCATTGCTTTCTTATAGCCGCGAATGCGCTCTTTCATATGAATTAAATTGAGATCATATGCTACCATGCAAGGAGCTTTATAGCCGCTTTCCAGAAGATATTTAGTTGCGATATTTGCGGCATTGAAGTTATTTAAGGCTACATAGCTAACGTTGATTTCGGGAAAGTAGCGGTCGAATAGTACAATGGAGATATTGTTTTTCACAAGTGCCGCAATAGATTTCTCCGAATTTTCACAAGGGACAATTATCAGGCCATCCACACCTTTATTAATAAGGTTGCTCACGACGCGATCCATTTTCTCAGTATCTTCGTCCGAACTTCCAAAGAGAACGGTATAACCCCGTTTGGTTGCTTCATCTTCAAGTACCCGGGCTAATTGAGAAAAGAATGGATTGGATATGTCGGACACCACTAGTCCAATGGTTTTTGTTTTTCCACTACGTAGACTTTTAGCAGCGAGATTGGGCTGATAGTTCATTTCTTGGGCAATCTTTTGAATGCGTTTGGCGGTTTCTTCCCCCACACGATATTCTTTCTTCTTGCCATTTAACACGAATGAAACTAATGCTGTTGAAACTCCTGCAGCTTCAGCAATATCTTTTAGCGATATTTTTTTTAGTGATGACATATATAAGGTATAACGTTTTTGCTATATAATAGTATTGTTATTTCAGGTTACTTGTTGAAATAGTAGCACTTATCGTATTATCACGTTGCAAATATAAACATAAAAATTAAATCTGCAAATTATTTTGCTAATTCGTTATAACAATTTTATCTTTGCAGCATCAAATCATATCGGAAGCGACATAAACTACCATAAGTAACTCATAAAAACAATTTTAAATTCTTAAGTTCATGAAAACCAAGATTCTATTTACACTTTTATTTTTTGTAGCAGGAATACATTACTGCAATGGGCAGACAAATCTGCAAATCGCTCCGGAAGCTTTAGCAACTCCCGTAAGGAATGGAATATGGCTGCAACCTGCCGAAAACACAAAAGCACAACCCGTTTGGGGATTTGCAGATGGTATCCAGATAGGAATTGCTCCTTTGAGCGGTCCACGTGGATTAATCCGTATATATACACCTTATTTGAATCATGATAAATTCGTTGTGACCAACTTTATAGCTTTTGAACCGGTAGATAAAGCAAAAAACAACAGAGGGCTATCTGAATTGGAATGGAGCCAACTGGATGATGAACGTGGGAAACGTTTTTGGAGTAGTAATACTACTGAATCTCCTTCATTTCCAGATCAATATTATCCGGCACATGGTGTAGTGGCCCGTGAAAATGGAGTCGAAACCTTGACTGTATATATCTTTTGTGAAACGTTTGAAAACGGTGCTGACGTTTATCTTAGGATTAGATTTACGGAAGGAAAACCTTATGAGTTTGAGTTGACATCATACACCACAAATGATTCCGAGGAGCTAAATCGTTTTATACTCACAGCTACAATGGGAAATAAAGCACGTCTCAGAACGTTGCATCTTGCTAATGGAAAAACAAAAGAAGCCGGATTGCTGTGGGGCGACTATAAGGACTCTAACTTTACACCGCACGATCATACTGCTTTATCTGAAATGATTAAAGATAAAGATGGAGGCGCATGGTTCATTGCATCTCCTGATGAAGAAAATCCTGCTGAAGCTGTTTATGCTGAAAGTACAGATGCACATTGGAAATATGAAGGCAAGAAGGCAACGCAATATTGGTATTGTCCCAAGCCAAGTAGCGACTTACAAGGGGTAGTGAACGGGCGATACACGTATTGGGCCAGCAAATCTCCTATTCCCGGCGGTATAGCCTATGAAAATTTTGAATTGACTGAATCTTTCCGTTCCGGGCAAAGCTACATTTTCGGTATCACGCCGATTTCACCTCAAGAACTGATAAATGAAGTTATTCAATAAGGTATATATACCATAAAAGACTATTCCTGTTCTGGTCAAAACCTCTTCTCCTCCCTACCTTCTCCCTAGTTTCTCCCTGTCTATAGAGAGAGAAAACACAGGGAGTTGGTAGGGAGCGGGTAAGGAGCGGATAGGGAGAAGGTATGAGGCAGAAGTCATTGGTCAATTTGTCGTATTTGCAAGAATTAAACAATCAAGAATAAATAGATATCCGAAAGCTGGCTAATGCCCATTTTACTACCTCAAAAACAATAAAGAATCTCAAGAAGAAGATAAAATGCAAGCGTTCCGCCTTATTATTAAAGAAAAGTAAGTAACTTTGGGGGAAAAGAAAAGACTACACCTTATATTATAAAATTCAT
>OHFN01001607.1_pt1 | contig 9723 bp, 10 predicted proteins | sample 1567571 | NCBI WGS metagenome assembly OHFN01 (sample SAMEA3879533, study PRJEB24766) | human gut metagenome | biome: human-associated habitat; feature: feces | place: USA | collected 1985/1987
CTTTCACCAGCAAAGCTGGTGTAGAAAAGGCTCGAGCGAAATTTTTAATTGTCTTAGGAAAGTCTGTTAGTAAGCAGTAACATAAGACAAAGCCTCTGTGTATAATGGCACAGGGGCTTTTTTATGACTGTTGCAGCTATTAAAAAAAGACGAAGATTAAAACGCTGGCTTATTATTGTGCTTGTTATATTATTATTGTTTCTTATTTTTCTCGAAATTCGTGTCAGACCAACAGTTTCGGCTATTGCGATTGTTCAAGGAAAAAGACTTTGCACAGAAGTAATAAATGAAGCCGTTTCAGAGGTTATGGACGAATTGGAGCTTTCCTATGAAAAGCTTGCCGAAACTACACGAGCGGAAAACGGTTCTGTACTCGAAATCGCAACAAATATGGCAAATGTCAATAAGCTAAAAACCGAAGTCAGCCTTAGAGTGGGTGAAAAGCTTGAGGATATAAAAAGCCGTAGAATTGATGTTCCAATGGGAACTCTTATGGGACTTAATTTATTATATATGCGTGGACCTGATATTCCTTTACATATCTCTATGTCAGGTAGCACAGAAACAGACTTCGTTTCAGAATTTGAAAGTGGTGGCATTAACCAAACTGTACACAAGCTTTCACTTACTATAACAACTGATATGACGGTTTTAGTTCCGCCAGTAAGTGAAAATACAAGCGTGACAACAACTGTCATAATAGCAGAAACTATAATTGTAGGCGAAGTTCCAAATTATACTCTCTATGGAGGTGCAAAAAATATTGCGTAATAATTGTCTGAAATTTACATAAAATCACTTGTATTTATTTGTTGCTTGGTGTAAAATATAAAAAATGATTTACAAAAATTTTTATAAAATATTTTGGAGGAATCGACAAATGGCAAGCAATACAAATAAATCACTTAAAAATAAGGTTATTTATAGTGTCTATGTCCGTAATCATAGCGAAAGCGGAGATTTTAAAGGAGTTATGAAAGACCTCGATAGAATTAAGCTTCTTGGGGTTGATTATATTTGGTTTATGCCTATCCACCCAATAGGTGAGTTTAATAAAAAAGGTGAGCTGGGCTGTCCTTATTCTATAAGTGACTATCGTGCAGTTAATCCTGAATATGGCACAATGGAAGATTTCAAGGAGCTTGTTTCAGCCATTCACGAAAAGGGTATGAAGTGTATGATTGATGTTGTTTATAATCATACCTCGCATGAATCAGTTCTTAGCAAGGAACACCCTGAGTTTTTCTATAAAAAGCCTGACGGTAGGTTCGGTAACAAGGTTGGCGACTGGACAGATGTTATAGACCTCGATTATACAAACAAAGACCTTTGGGATTATCAGCTTGAAACTCTCAAGATGTGGGCAAAGATTGTAGATGGTTTCCGCTGTGATGTTGCTTCCTTAGTGCCAATTGAATTCTGGAATCGTGCAAGAAAAGAGGTTGCAGAGGTAAATCCTGATTGCCTATGGCTTGCTGAATCCGTTGAATATGGCTTGATTAAATATGCTCGTGATACAGGCTTTAACTGTCTTTCGGATTCGGAGCTTTATCAGGCATTTGATATACTCTATGATTATGATGTTTACCCAAAGTATCTTGCATATGTTGACGGAGAAATTCCTCTCAGTGAATATATAAATGCACTTAATCAGCAAGAGTACATTTATCCTGAAAACTATATAAAGCTCCGTTGTCTTGAAAATCACGATAGAGCAAGAGCAAAAAAGCTTGTCGTTACTGAACAAGAGGTTATCAATTATACAGCGTTTATGTATATGCTAAAGGGTACAGTTCTGCTTTATGCAGGTCAGGAAACAGAAAATACCAATACACCGAGCCTTTTTGATTACGATAAGGTCGATTGGAACACAGGCTTTGACCTTACACCAATTTTGCATAACCTTTATCGTGTAAAGCAAAGTGAGGTTATAACAAACGGTAAATATGAGCTTAAAGCATATGACAGTGAAAATGCTGTAACTATTACATATAAGTCAGATAAGGGCATTGTTTTCGGTGCATTTAGTATGAGATGCTATGAGTGTATAGTTGAGGCAGAGGTTCCGGACGGCGAATATAAGAATAAAATCAATGGCAAGACAGTTTTCGTTAAGAATGGCGAAATCGAACTTGATGGTTTCCCTGTAATTATAGAGTGCTAATAGTATATCAAAATTATGACAAACGAAGAAATATTAAACATAGCAATGTCGCAATCTGCTATCGACAGTAATTGTAAGGCAGAGGATTTTAAATCCTTAGAAAATAAAATAGTCATTTCTCGTAAAAATCCCAACGCAAGAAAATATCTTGAACTTCCATTTAGTTGCGATTTAACATCATATGGAAATAATATAGTTGCTTCTGTCTCGGAAGAACTTGTTGATGTTGTCAAAGAATATATTGAAAAGTATGAGATGATTCGTTGCTTTGAAACTCCAAATTTGCATTTTCTTATTGAAAAATTAAAGCCATATAATTTAAATATGTGCTTTATGGCAGAATATTTTTTGCCCGATGTAGATGTGATTAAACCTTTACCTTGTTTATATAAGACTAAACTACTTAAGGAGAATGATTTAAAGGGTTTGGATTCCAAGCAATGGTCAAATGCACTTTGTTGTGATAAAAATCGTACTGATGTACTTGGTGTTGGAGCATATGATAATGATAAACTAATAGGTCTTGCGGCTTGTTCAGCCGATTGTGACACTATGTGGCAGATTGGTGTAGATGTTTTGCTTGAATATCGTAGAATGGGAATAGCATCAAGTTTGACATCTAAGCTTTCACTTGAGATTTTGAAGAATGGAAAAGTTCCTTTTTACTGCTGTGCATGGTCTAATATAAAATCCATTCGTAACGCATTAAAAAGTGGTTTTAAGCCTGCATGGGTATCAGTTACCGCTAAACCCAATGACTTCATTAACAAAATGTTATAATTAAACAGTAGCGTTGTTTAAGGTATTGCTTTCGGGCGATACCTTTTTTTCAGAAATCGGCATATAATTCTAATATGGAAAATAACTTATATTAAAGTTTGGTATAATATTATGTGATTTTTTATTTATTTTTTAATTTTTAGAATTTGGTGATAGATTTTATGAGAATAAGACATAAACCCTGGGCAAGACCGGAATTACTCGAATGTGGTTTCTATATAGATAATCCCGATGACTATAAGGGAAGATGGGCAGAGCTTTACTCCAAAAAACAGCCATTTCATATTGAGCTTGGCTGTGGTAAGGGCGGTTTTATGGCTCAGGCAGCTTATCTTAATCGTGATATAAATTATCTTGCGATTGACATTAAAAATGAAATGCTTGGTCTTGCAAAGCGTAATATTGTAAAAGCTTTTGAAAAGACTAACGAAAAGCCAGAAAATGTTATTTTAACTATCCATAATATTGAGCTTGTTTCTAATATGCTTGGCAAAGAGGATTATGCAGAAAGAATTTACATAAACTTCTGTAATCCTTGGCCTCGTGGAAAGCACAAGAAACGCCGTCTTACACATACCCGCCAGCTTATACAATATAGAGATTTTCTCGTCGATGGCGGAGAGATTCATTTCAAGACAGACGATGATGAGCTTTTTGAGGAAAGCCTTGAATATTTTGCAGAATCAGGCTTTGAGATAGTATATATAACTCGTGATTTGCATAATTCAGGCTATGAACCAAATCTTATGACCGAACACGAAAAGATGTTTTCTGATGAGGGCATAAAGATAAAATTCCTTATTGCGAAAAAAGCTGAACTAAAGGAAATGCCTGTTTTAAAGAAGCCTAAGAGCGGAAAGGAAACGATTGATGTATGAAAAAGCGGATTCTCGCTTTAATTATGGCACTGTCGGTAGCTGTGTTGTCGGGTTGTTCGGCAAGCTTTACTGACGGCGGGAATATGATGCGTCCGCCAAGACCGACTGGTGATAAGGCGGAAATTCAAAATATAATAGAAGAAAAAGCAGGCTCAGGCTTTATATTTGTATATCCACAATCTGGAGATTATCGCTCAGCAGTAACCATGCAGGATTTAGATAATGATGGTTCTGATGAGGCTATTGCGTTATTTTCATCAGGCGGTGAAAATACAAAGCTTAATCTTATGATTATGACCAAAAAGGGAGAATCATGGGAGAGCGTTGCAAATATACAAAGTAGTGCCGCAGGTGTTGACAGAATGTTCTTTGCTGATATAAATGGTGATAGTAAGCTTGAACTTTTTATAGGCTGGACTTCTTTTGGAAGCAATGAGAAACAGATAAGTGCATATGCTTTTGATGATGAACATAACCAGATTCGTGAAATGCCAATAGACTCAACATATAATGAGCTTGCTTGTGCAGATTTTGATAATGACAATCAATCAGAGTTAATATTGCTTACTATTGCTAATAAAGATGATGGTTCTCTTGCGAAATTTTTTAAGTATTCTACGAATGAAAAGCGTCCTATGTTGAGTTCATCTGTACCACTTGATGCTGAGCTTACAAGAATTTTAAATGCATGTGTCGGTATGGTAGATTCTAATACAAGAGCTTTGATTATTGATGGTGAAAATCATAGCGGAACGATTTCAACACAAATTATATATTGGGATAGTAAAGAACAGGCTCTTAAAAATCCACTGAGTACATCATTGCATACCTCTGCAAATACCAATGTATCCACAAGAACAACTTCTACTATAAGCAAAGATATAAATAATGATGGTATAATCGAAATTCCGTCAGTAGCTACTATGCCAGCAGGAAACAAAGAAGATGCCTCAACTATATGTAGTCTTACAACATGGAATCAATATCAGCTAAAGACAAATTCATTTAAGGGTATTCTAAATATGATAATAAATTATAAGGACGGTTATTATTTCAAAATGCCTGAAAAATGGATTACAGATAACAAAAACATTTGGCCTACCTATGTTACGGCAAGGGTTGATAATGAAAATAGAACTCTTTCAGTATATCAATGGCTTTCTGATGAAACAAACACAGGCTATATAGGCGATAAGTTATTTACGATTTATGTCTATTCAAAAAAAGAATGGGATTCCGAAAGTTCAAATGAAATGATTTTGCTGCAAAAAACAGATAACAACTATTATGCCGTTAAAATAGACAATTCTAAAAATAAGCTTTCCCTTAACGAGGAAGAATTAGATGAATGTTTTATGTTGATAAGCTGAAAATTTACGAAAGGATAGGATAGGTATGAAAAATATTCTTGTTGCAGAAGACGAAACTGCCATAAGAGAATTTGTTGTAATTAACCTTGAGCGTGCAGGCTATAATGTTACAGAGGCAGATTGCGGAGAGGCTGCCCTTGAAACATACGAACAAAAGGGTGGAGATTTCGATATTGCCATTCTTGATATTATGATGCCTGGTATGGATGGGCTTCAGGTTTGCAAAGAGCTGAGAAAGAGAAACGGCTCTATCGGAATTATTATGCTCACTGCAAGAACACAGGAAATGGACAAGGTTTCAGGACTTATGCTTGGTGCTGATGACTATGTAACTAAGCCGTTCAGTCCGTCAGAGCTTGTTGCAAGAGTTGACGCACTCTATCGCCGAGTTGCTATCGCAGAAATGCGTACAGAAAATAACTTCAAAGAAGAAATCAGGTCGGGCGATTTTGCTCTCAATCTCCGCAACCATACACTCACAAAGCGTGGTCAGCTTATCGACCTTACACAGGTTGAGTTTCAGATTATGGAATATTTCTTTTCAAGTCCAGGAGCGGCTCTTGATAGAGGTGATATTCTCCGTCATGTCTGGGGAGAAAACTATGTCGGTGAAGAAAAAATCGTTGATGTTAATATTCGCCGTTTGCGTATGAAAATAGAGGATAATCCGTCCTCACCAAAAAATATAGTCACCGTATGGGGACTTGGCTACAAATGGGAGGCTTAAAATATGGGTAAGATAGTATTTATGCATTGCGATTTGAATAGCAGTGACGGCAGAACTGTTGAAGGGATAACTCTTGTAGTTGATGGCGATGTCAAAACTGTTCTTGATTATATTCTTATGGAAAAGGGCGATGAATTTAAGAGTCGTACCGAAATCGTAAATCACGCACTTATGGATGGTCTAAAAATTCTGACTGATGAGATTAAATCAAGCAAGAATGAAAATATTGCTCCTAAGAAAAAATGATAATTACACACTAAGTCTTTAAAGTTGTATTCTTTTTAAATTCGGGAGGTCTGTTTTTTGAAAGGTATTACAAAAAGATGGCTTATAAACAGCATGGGTGTAATTATGGCAATACTCCTGCTTATTGTAGTTATCTTTGCACTTTTTGTGCAGTCGTTTTATTACAATGGAATAATGCAGACTATAAGTGGTCGCTCATCAGAGTTTGCAAATATGTTTAATAAACCAGATGAATTTATCTCTACTGCGAGAGTTTATGTTGAGAATTTTCCTGATAAAGAGCTTATGGAGCTTATGGTAATAAACTCAAACGGTGATGTTGTTATAACTTCTACGGGCTTTGAGCCAGATAAAGAACAGGTTATGCCTGATTATGAACAGGCTAAGTATGAAAAAAGCGAATATACTACTTGGACAGGCAAACTTAATTCGGGCGAAAATGTTATGGCTCTCACCAGAATGATTTATGGAAATGATGATGAATATGTCGGAGCAGTGCGTTATATAGTTTCTCTTGAGGAGGCAGACAGACGGATATTCATAACAATATCGGGAATTTCACTCGTTGGACTTCTGGTGCTTTTCTTGATAATTATATCGAGTACATATTTTTTGCGCTCAATCGTCAAGCCTGTTCGTGAAATAGGAGATACAGCAAAGCGAATTGCTCAAGGTGATTTTAACGCAAGAATCGGAAAATTCTATGATGACGAAATCGGCGAGCTTTGCGACACCATAAATTATATGGCAGGTGAACTCGGAAACGCTGAAAAAATGAAAAATGACTTCATTTCATCAGTTTCTCATGAGCTCAGAACACCGCTCACCGCCATTAAAGGCTGGGCGGAAACTATGCAGATGGGCGGTTCTTGTGACGCTAAGACTATGGAAAAGGGCTTAAAGATTATCGTTAATGAATCTGAGCGTCTTAGCGGAATAGTTGAGGAGCTTCTCGACTTCTCAAGAATACAGAATAACCGAATGGTTCTTAAAATGGATAAGATAGATATTCTTGCAGAGATTGACGAAGCCATATATATGCTCAGAGAAAGGACTTTGAGTGAGAATAAACATCTTATATATGAAGAGCCTGAAATATTGCCGGCTGTACTTGGCGATAAGAATAGACTAAGACAGGTATTTATAAATATAATAGATAATGCCCTAAAATACACACCAGAGGGTGGCATTATCAATATTGAGGTATCACAAGTTGAAGAAAATATTGTTATTAAAATTTCTGATAATGGTTGTGGCATACCAGCAAGGCACTTATCTAAGGTTAAGGAAAAATTTTATAAGGCAAATCAGACGCAGAGAGGTTCAGGTATAGGACTTGCTGTTGCTGATGAGATAGTAAAGCTACATTCAGGAACATTAGATATTGCAAGTACAGAGGGAGTAGGAACAGTAGTTTCTATTTCAATACCGATTTTAAAAGAAGAATCAGAAGAACCAAAAGAAATAATTGTTAAGTAATAAATGGCTACGAATAGCAAAATTGTCGAGCGGTTGAAGACAGTTTGTTCCTACATTTTCACTATGAGTTCGCTCTATCGTTAGTTCATTGGCAATTACTTTGTTTATAGCAACAAATTGCAAGGAGGGTAATAGGATTGGAAAAAAGAGAAAAAACAAAGCTGATAACCTCAATTGGTGGTCAGGCTCTTATGGAAGGTATAATGATGAGAGGCCCGAAGAAAACTGCTATTGCAGTCAGAAGAGCTGACGGAGAAATTTTGCTTGAAGAAATGGAACCACTTGGGCTTGGTAAAAAGGCTAAAATATTAAGAGTGCCTATTATAAGAGGTATCGTCAATATGATAGACTCTTTCGGAACAGGCTATAAGGCTCTTATGAGGTCGGCAGAATTGGCTGTTGATGATGTAGAAGAAACGCCTGAAGAAGAAATGAGCAAATTTGAGAAGTGGATTGACGATAAATTCGGAGATAAATTCCTCAAAATCTTTATGGGCATTGCAATGGTTATTTCTATTGCTTTTTGCGTGGCACTGTTCTTTTTTGTACCAGCTTGGCTTTTTAACCTCTTGCAGATGATTCCAAATTCAGAATGGCTCGGAAGCCATATGATTTACCGTTCAGTATTCGAGGGCTTTATAAGAATACTGCTTTTCCTCGGATATATGGCACTTTGCTTACTTAATAAAGATGTCAGACGCTTATATAAGTACCATGGTGCAGAGCATAAGACAATTTTTTGCTATGAATATGGTCTTGACCTCACTGTTGAGAATGTTATGAAGCAAAGAAGATTTCACCCAAGATGCGGAACAAGCTTTATTATAATCATACTCATTCTTGGAATATTTGTTGGTTGTTTCATACCATTTACAAATCCTTTTATAAGAACACTTACAAAAGTTCTTTGTATTCCGTTAGTCGTAGGTTTAGGCTATGAGCTTATCAAAGTATGTGGCAGACACGACAATATAATCACTCGTATAATTTCCGCACCGGGTATGTGGATGCAACATCTTACCACAAAAGAGCCTGACCCTGATATGGCTGAGGTTGCTATCAAGGCTATGCAGTATGTAATTCCTGAAAACGGAGAGGACAGAATCGGATGACATTGTCGGAGCTTTACAGAAAAGCAAGGTCAGATTTTCGCAACGCAGAAATAGATAGCCCGCAATATGATGCAATGTGCCTTATAGAGCATTTTTTTGGTGTAAATCGTGCAGAGCTTGTGGTTAAGGGCGATAAATCACCAAAAGCAGAGATAGAAGCGGAATTCCTTACAGCAGTTGAAAAGCGTTCATCGGGCTATCCCTTGCAATATATTCTCGGAGAATGGACTTTTATGGATATTCCGCTTTTTGTGGGCGAGGGTGTTCTTATTCCGAGAGATGATACAGAGGTTTTAGTGCGAGAGGCAATAAAGCGTGTCAGGGGCGTTGAAAATCCAAAAATAATAGACCTTTGCAGTGGAACTGGAGCGGTTGCTATTGCTCTTGCAAAGGCTTATCCAAAGGCTGAAATTCTTGCAGTAGAGCTTTCAGATAAGGCTTTTAGCTATCTCAAAGAAAATATAAAGCGTAATGCTTGCGAAAATATCAAAGCCATAAAGGGCGATGTATTCAGGCTTTATGAGGAATTTTCAGATAGTGGGTTTGATGCAGTTCTTTCAAACCCTCCGTATATAAAAACAGATATTATAGCAACTCTTGCAGAAGAAGTTCAGCACGAACCTAAGCTTGCACTTGACGGTGGAAAAGACGGAATGATTTTCTATAATTCTATTATAGAAAATTGGAGAAGTAAGGTTAAGAGAAGCGGCTTTATCGGTGTCGAGATTGGTGAAGATTTGACAAATGAGATTGTTAAACTTTTCAAGGAAAATAATTTTGAGGATGTTTATGTATTGAAAGATATGGCAGGCTTGGATAGGGCAGTTTTCGGAACAGTGCATTAAAATATCGAAAATTTGTTCTTGAAATGCTTGTCATAATTTTGATGAGATGATATAATAAACCTATGATAAGCTTATGCACTTCCCCAAGAAACTTAAAAGTTTCGCTCGAGCCTTTTTAAAGG
>OHFN01001618.1_pt1 | contig 9651 bp, 6 predicted proteins | sample 1567571 | NCBI WGS metagenome assembly OHFN01 (sample SAMEA3879533, study PRJEB24766) | human gut metagenome | biome: human-associated habitat; feature: feces | place: USA | collected 1985/1987
CGTTCTCCCATTTTACCTTTTCGGTTCCTGTTTCGAAATAGGTATCGGCATTGTCGTTGTCTGCAATGAGTTCGTGCCGGTTCGTATCTCGTTCACGAGGAGAAAATACATAGGCTCCTGCATTTTGAAGCATGGGGGTTAGGAACGGCATGACGAAACTTTGGGTGTACAGATCCTCCACGGTTTCGAAAATCCGGGCACGTTGCCATTCCCATCGGTTCAAGGATTGTTCGAAATAGTATCCGTGACTTTGCCATAGAGCGATATGTCTGTTGAGTAAACCTTTTGTAGGAAGGTAGTGACATTTTATCGGGCTGACGATCGGCCGCTCGCAATGAATTTCGAATCTTTTGCGATTGTCGGCGAAAGGAATCAATTCGCTTATTTCATATCCATCGGTGAGAATGAAAAGTTTTTTCTTTTTCAGGTCCGGGGGTAAAATAGAACGTATGGTATCATAGGCTCGTTTAACGAGTTCCTTTCTGAATGGAAGATAAGAAAATTCATCGTTCATTTGAACGACAAGTTTGTTGCCCTTTTCTAAAAGAAGCGTATCTAATTTTATTTCACCGATGGCTAAGTGTTCGGGTTTTAGAGAAACAAGTGCTTCTTCGACAGTCGTTCTTAGGTCTCTATGTGTTTGTGAATGGATTGATAGTGAGCCTAATAAGAAAATTATAAATGATAAAATATATCGGTTCTCTTTCATGTTTTTCGAATGGATAAACTTCGGTTCCTGTTTTTTTGTCAATCTATTTTCTCTTTGTTAGAACTTTTTACAGCATTATTTTAGGTGCTAAAAGTTCATGAGTAGATACCTTTCTATTATGGTTCATACAAATATAATATATGTTTTTGATTCGAGAACATATATTTAGTATTTTTTAATATGAATTCATCTCTCTTTTTTACAAGAAAAAAATATGCAGAATCTGTCGATACGATCCTGCATATGAGTATAAACCGAAATAATGAGATATCTTTACCCGTAGATCGAGTGATATTCGATGAGTCCCTGCATAGGGCTTTTTTCCGTTTTTTCTATATTCAATCCGAAATCCTTAGCTACCAAATCGAGAATATCGGCGTAGGTATAGGCCAAATTACCCATGAAATAAACCGGATATGATTTATAGTCATATTGGATAATGTTTCTCTGGAAGAATCTCATCAACTCTTCATAGACTAAATTGAAAGCATATTTGTTGTCCAGATGGTCTTTCAAGAAATAGGAGAAAGTAGAAAGCGAACGGTTGGGGAAAGGGTGGTTATATATGGAGTCCATAATCTCGTCCGGAGTAACTTTGAATTTTTCATGAAAAGCATCGCAGAGGTCCTTTGGAGTAAGGTTCTTTAAATAGTCACTTAAAAAACGTCGTCCCATAGCAGCCCCACTGCCTTCGTCTCCTAAGATATATCCGGCGGAACGTACGTTTTTAATGATACGTTCTCCGTCGTATAGACAAGAATTCGAACCGGTCCCCAAGATACAGGCTATTCCCGGTTTGTCGATTAGCAAACCTCTGGCGGCAGCCAATAAATCGCTTTCCGCCGAAATGGGTGTTTTGAACTGTGCTACTAACGAGGCTTCGAGAATGTTTTTCTTATCCAGATTGGCACATCCGGCGCCATAAAAATAGACCCGTTCCCATCGTTTCTTAAAAAAAGTTTCCGGTAAATTGAGACGGATACTGTGGCTTATTTCCCTTCTCGTTTGGAAAAAGGGATTTATTCCTTCCGTAAAACTTCTTTCCAAAACATTTTTTCCATCGACGAGAACCCATTCTGTTGTCGTGGAACCACTTTCTGCTATAACTTTCATAAATAAAAAATCTTGATAGATGTGCTTTCTGGCATCATTCAACTCTTTATAAAGATAAAACAGACGGCCGTAATGAAAATTAATTTTCGTATCGGCGAGTGTCGTTTATCTTTTATGAGAATAGTGCCGTTCGAAAGTAGAAACAATGTTAGCATCGATTTTACTGAGGCACAACCTATTTCTGCATCTTATGCAAAGATAAAATATCTTTCTTCATTTTCCAAATAGAATACTTATTTTACTGTAAAGTATCAAAATTCTGTTAAAAATAGTACGATAAAAATACGGACGGTAAAGTACAAAGCAGATCGTTTATACTTTATCGCCCGTATATTCTTAATCCTTTGTCAATGTACAATCAAAACCGGATAACAGAACTCTTTTCCTTCGGTCTGTATTTTCAACAAGTACGTTCCCGAGGGAATGTTCGAGGTATCTATCGTTGTTTCTGAACCGGTAGCGATACAGCTTCCCGATAGGCTGTACAGGGTCCACCGTTGTACGGAGGTGTCAGACTGAATTTTTAGTATATCGGAAGCCGGATTCGGATAAACATTTATGGCTTTCGATGTAGCGATAAAGTGAATGTCCGAGGAGGTATATACCAGCATATTGTCTAAGAAGAAACTACCCGATTCGGAGAAGAACGGTTTTGTTCTCGTTATCTTTATACCGCTTATGCGATAGTCCTTTCCCGGATTCAGCTGGTCCAAACGGGTTTCCCGGAATTGCCAGCCTCTGAAATCGACATTCGTCAATAAAATCTCTTGTGTATCGTTTCCAGAGGATAGTTGCAGCCATATTTCGTCGCAAGAAAGATCGCCGTAAATGTGCATACCGATAGTTTGGGTATTGTCGACCACAGTGGAACTTCCGAATGTATCGTCTGTCGTGAATACAACGTGAGCTTCGTCTGCATTGAATGTGTATGTGAAATTGTAAGATGCGCTACCGAACAGTTTTTGAGCGGTAGAGCGAATCGCTTTTGCAGTGGTTGTCCCGATACTTTGGGTTGCATCGAATGTAATCATGTCGGGAGTTTCGAATTCCTCGACGGCTGTTTCGGAGCGGCTTACATCTCCGGCGGTAAAATTGATTTCGATGGGGTCTACGATCGCTATATTTTCCACATCGTGCAACGAGGCATCTATTTTCAATTTATAATTTTGTCCTTGTTTCAAATCGGCAGCTGTGGTAAAATAATAGTTCCCGTAGGAGTCTCCTAACTGGTTGTATTTGGCAGAACGCAAGTTGATGCTGACATCGTTTCCTTCACTATCCTGTAATTTGATGAGGTCTCGAATATTGACAGGGTCGAGAACATTATCGAATCTTACTTCGATCGTCGGTTTCGGATAGTGTAGTACCGCTCCTTCCGAGGGGCTGGCTGCCAATAGTTTCAATTGGTTTCTTCCCTGCGTTAAGAACGTGAAGGAAAAATCTTCGGCCATAGACATATTACCCGGGTGTTTTGCACTTTTATCGAGTTTTACGGTATATAGGGTAGCTACCTCGTAAGGACGAGTGGGGGTAAATACCATTCGGTACTGTGAATCTTCGAATGTAATGTTCCCTTCTACCGGCGGGTCGATCGAGAAAGCCTTTTGTACAGATTCCGTGTCCATATCCCAATTGAAATTCAAGACAATGGGAGTCGTACAGTTGATACTGTCTGTTTCGTTTTCCATGACAGGGCTGTAAGAGATGACTTCTGGTGCTGTATTTCTCACTCTGTCCATAGCCACATTGGCATAGCTTATTGTATTGGCCGTCACTGTTACATCGATTGTCCGATCGTAATGGTTTTCCGCTGCGATTTTTAGCTGGTAATTACCCGGAGCGAGGTTTTTAAACATGTATACGCCGTTGTATAGGTTATCCGTCGTATAGGTGATATTGTTCGGCAACAGGGTTACTGTGGCTCCGCATAATGGCACTTGCTTGTCTCTTCCGTGTTGTACATACGATTCGGTACGGGTCATGCGACTATCATAAATAACACCGGCGATATTTCCCGTTGTGAATCCTTCTGTGTCGAAGTATTCCATGACAGCTTTGGTGAAATGCCATGCTTCCATCCATTTGTAGTCCATGTTGAGCAAACGATATGTTTCGGGCACATAGTCGTGATAAGAAACCCGGTGACGGTTAATTTTCGGAGGACTCCCAATCCTGCATTGTTCCAGTCGGGATAGAAATCAAAATCGCCCACGACATATTCTTCCGTTTGAGTCCAATAGGTTACTTGGTTTTCGATAAGGTGCTTGAACAGTATCTTTGCCGCTACCTTGTCCTCGGGCTTTACCGGATTTTCGGTATATCCTCTGAACAACATCATCGGGAAATTATCCCGGCGGCTCGTGCCGGTCGCATTGCTGTGTATGGAGAAAAACAGGTCGGCCTCCCATTCGCTGGCTTCCCGCCCGATGGTTTCGAGTCCTCGGTCGTCTTCCGTCCGATTTAATACGCGAGACATCGCTACGGTAGCTCCCTGCTCTTGTAGCAGTTCTCTTAACATCAATCCTTTGTGCAGATTCGACGAGGATTCCCAAAAACCGAGTGTGTCGCCTTGTGCATACGGATATACGGCTACATTGCGGTCGTCCGAGTCATAACCGCCGTGACCCGGATTGATGTAAATTTTAAGTCCGGTCATATCTTTGGCTTGCAAGCCTAAACAGCCCAAGAAGGCAATGAGAATGATATAATATTTTTTCATGGCGATGAGGTTATTTCGTTACATTCAATTCCAACATAAAAAGTTTTCCTTCGACCGTGCTGTACACTATTCTGCCTGCTTCGGCCGAGGCCGACGGATTCATACCCATTTCGGAAGGAGATGTCAAATCGTGTACTTGTTTACTGTTGCAGTCTAACAATACGATTTTCGACGAAGTAAATTGGTGACCGTCGTCGGTCGCTTTCATGGCTGCAACGAAATCGTTGCCATACCACGTAGGGGATTCGTAGTCGCCCAGTTCGGCAAGTATGTTACCCTGCATATCGAGTACAACGGTTCCTACGCCTATGGCATAAGTCACGATTTTGGATCCGTCGGGCGATACGGCTGTCCACAAATAACTTTCCACTTTGTCGCCGTAAGGACGTAATATGCGGGTGCTTTTACCGTCGCACACGATTATTTTTCCCTCTTTGATGATGGAATAGACATAGTTCCCGCTTATTTGAGAGCCTGTACTTTTCATAAGTTTATTGTCGGCCACTACTTCCATACCGCCTGAGATGGCGACCGGACGTTTCAAATCGCGGGTTGGGGCGATAAGTTGTTTTTCGGCTTTCTCGATCAAGTTATATTCTTTCAAAGATCGGTGAACACGTCCGTTTATGATGCTTTGCGGCCGATAATACACCGTTGAACCGTCGGTGCTGAAAATCGGGTCGAACCCGGCTCCCTCGGCAGTAGTGATAATCTGGGTTTTCCCTGACGCAAAATCGTATGATTTTAAGCCGGAAAAATTTTCAGAGGTATATACGATTCGATTCCCGTCGGGACTAAGTATCGGATAGAAGGCCGATTGTCCGACCGAAGGGGTTATCTCGTAATGTTTGGTAACTTTTACATTCTGTCCCGATAGCGATGCGATACATGCTAGCAGGATTATGGTTAAATTTACTCTCATGGATTTTAATGAATTAAGTTATTGAATAACGATTTTGCATACATGGGTCCCTAGCTCATTTTGCACGTTCACGATGTATACACCCGGCTGTTGGTCGCCGATGTTTACGATTCCTGTTTCGTCGAGTAGTTGTTCCAGTATCAATGCCCCCACTCGGTCGTATATGCGTATCAACGAACCGGGAACGATGTTCTCTCCCTGTAAGAAGAGGGTATTGCCCGTTATCGGATTCGGGTAGACGACCATGTTTTTGTTACCGGCCACCGTCTCGTCTATTCCGCTTTCTATGCCGTTATAGACCAGAGAGAACTCTTTGATATGTATCTTATAGGCTTGTCCGCTAATCGTCCCGGTCGTGTTGATATAGAATTTGATATAATTCAGAGAGACGGGAAATCCTCCTCTGTTGTTTTCTCCGGTGATGTCGGATAGAGGAATGCTGATGAGATAATCTTCATTGACTGTTATTCCTTCGTATTCGAGATACTGCTCTTTGTCGCCATTGGCTTTGCAGGCTATTTGTATTTTCGATACGGGTATCTCGCTATTGATTAGCATGCGCAAGGTATCGGGAATACTGTAAAGGGTAATCGCTTTGTCCATTTCTACGTATGGGAGTCGTCCGGTTTTGTAAGTGAATCCCAATATGGCCTGATTGTTCCCCGAAGGAGTAACGGCGGCATCGGTGATGGAGCTGATGGATTTTGTAGTCCAGCCGGAAAAATCGTCGGCCGGGATTTTGGGGGATTCCGGTATTTCGACGGTTACCTTCATGTTCCCGGAGAAGTTGCCTATGCTGCCGGTAATGTTCGTCGTTCCGTTTTTTATTCCGGTCAATATTCCGTTTTCGATTTTGCAGACAGTCGGGTCTTCGATACTCCAAGACAATGACGAAGGGTCGTATGTGAACGTGTTTTCGCCGATATGAGAAATGACTTCGAGAGAGTAGGGGTGAGCCTTGTCGGCTATGATTTCACTGTTCTTCATGACGATATCCGCTTCTTTTACAGTTACCTTTATTTTTCCTGTCGCTGTTCCCGAAGTGACGTGAAGGTAACCCGAAGTCGCATTCGGCGAGGCATAGAATTTTTTTCCGTCCGAAGAAATGGTTCCTAACGAGGCATCGCAACTTAATGTAAATTCTTGCACATCGGTATCGATCAATACGCCGTATGAGTTGTATCCCAGAATAGTCGGCTCGAAACAAGAGTAGGAAGGAACTTCCAAATTGTAATTATCGAAAGCAAGGCTGTTCAACGTGTTGTCTTCGGGAGCGTTGGTGAAGATCATGAATCCGTTCGATACCGGACGTTCCTTTCCGTCGGCCGGGTTGTTGACGAGCTTGCCTCTCAACATCATCTGAGCCGATCCTCCGGCATCCATGTTGGCCACGTTCCAAGCTCCCGCTTGTTTCAGTATGTAACACATCGTCGCCGTGTTTGTCCCTACCGAAGTGCTCGACTTGTAATCGATAACGATCAGATAGAGTGTCTTTCCGTCTTGCGACATGCCTATGCCCGAGCGTGAATAGGTTTGCGAGTTATATGCTTCGTTTTCGTTTCGGGGAGTCAATTTCCCTTCCCTCATGACGAGAGCGTTACCGGTGAGCATTTGCTCGGCTATGGGAATCAGATTGTCAGTGCGGGTAGTAAGTTTTGTATTTATCTTTACTTTATCGCCGACATTCATTTGGTTTAGAAACTCTGCACCTGTTCCGTTTCCCGAAAGAGCATATTCACCCTCTTCGAGTTCGGTTCCGCCTTTGCTTTGCACGATACGGGTTACGACGCATTCCACGTCCTTGTTAAGCCCCCACGATGCTCCCTCGACGGGTTTGATGAGTACATCGGTTCCATCGATGTCGCTGGTCGTTTGTCCGGTAAAGTGGTTGTAAAGTACAATTTCGTTTTCATTGCGGATACGGTTCACTTCGGCGATGGCGAAACTTTCGTTGGCGGCGTTTATGACTTTCGCCTCGAAATTCATGTCGTCGATCCACATTTTTTTGTCTTGGTCGAGTACGACGAATCCTATCTCCTGCAATTTCTCTATTTCGTCTCCTCGTCCGGCTCGGTTCCAGCCATTCGGTTCAGTGGCTATTTCTCCGTTCACTATACAACCGCTGTGCGGTTGTCCTAGCAGGCGGTCGTCCATATTTTGTCCTGAAACAATCCAGAAGTTACCGTTTATCGATCCGATGGATTGATGTTCGGGAGTGGACAATCGGGTATATGCCGAGGTCATGGCCTCGGTACTTCCGGCATGGTTTTTCCCGATGAAAGCATCCACATCGTTATACGGATTGTTCAGATCGATAGTCATGGTATAGACGTCCAGTGGATATTCGGGCATGTGCATACGCACATATTGAACGCCCGGCCCTACCGTACGGCATTCCAGCGTGTCTACCTGTTTCTCCACGCCTGCGATGTTTATGGTTGCTTCGGCACTTAATCCGCATAGAGCAGATAAGGCGAAAACGAATAGTTCCTTTTTCATGATTTTGTGAATAAGTGATTTATTTGATAATCAGTTTGGCGACATCGCTTTTACCGTCTTTGTTGATGTTCAGCAGATAGTTGCCGGGTTGCAGGCTCGAAATGGGTATGGCTATGATTCCGCTTTCGCATTTCCCGTAATTTTTCGAGACGAGCAGTTTCCCGTTCAAGTCGTACACTTGTACCGATATTTCGGCCGGTTCTTCGATTTGCAGATATACGTCTGTCTCACCGGCTTTAACCGGATTAGGAAAAACTCGTAACGCGGATGCCAATGCAATGTTTGGGACGCTCAAAGTGACTTTGTCGTATACCAAATCGAAATTTTTGATGCGAATCTTATATTTTTGTCCTGCGGTCTGTGAGGAGGCATCCAAGAAAAATTTAAGATATTGGAACTGTACGGGGTAATTGCCGAGGTCTTCTTTATCGTCCAAGAAGTCGTTCATGGCGACTTCGTAGGTGAAGTCTTCGTTGGGGTTCACTGCGGGCCATTCCATGATTTGCGAGGTCGGCATAAGTCCGCCTTTCATCGACATGGTTATTTTGGAACATTTGGTGTCGCCTGTGTTGAGCGTTATTCTGAATGTATCGGGGATACTGTAAAAGCTGAAAGTTTTAGCCATTTGTATGTAAGGCTGTCTGCCGCTTTTGTATGTGTATTCGAGGTTTGTTTCTCCATTCGCATGGGGTGTCAGAGCCACGTCGTTTATCGCCGAGATACTTGTGAGTTCCCAGCCGGAGGTGAACTGGTCGGCCTGTTGAATATGAGTTTGCGGTATTTCTACTTTTACCTTCAAAGAGCCGGTAAAGTCATCGAGTTTTCCGGTTACAGTCGTTACGCCGTTTTTCAGACCCGATAAAACGCCGTTCGATATACCGCATATTTCCGGGTCGGCGACCTCCCATTGAGGGGTCGACGGATTCAGTACGAATTCTTTGTCGTCGATTATAGCCGATATTTCGATGGGATACTCTTCGTATCCGTCCAAAATTACGGAGTCGAGACGCATGGCGAAATCGGTTTCTTGTATGGTTACATCTTTTGTCACCGATATGCCATTGTAGGTTGCCGTGATGGTTCCGTGTCCCGGATTACCGTAAGCTACGAATGCATTGCTCTCGTCTATGTAACCTATTTCGGGGGAACAGGAAAGCGTATAATCCTTGAAGTCGGGGTTCACGATCAATCCGTATTGGTTGTATGCCGTCACTTGGGGGATAAACCGACAGTAGGAGGGAAGTATATAGTGAATCGGCTCGAATTCCAATCGGGCGGTAACATCGTCGATCGGCGCTTTTGAAATGACCAGTACGCCGTTACCGACAGCTCGTTCCTTATTATCGGAAGGTCGATTGACTATTTGTTGGTTGATAACCATTGCCGAGGATCCTCCGCCGTCGAGATTGACAGCATCGTATGCGCCTATGGCAAGGAACAGATCGCCTAATACACTGAGGGTTGCCCCTGCCGAGTATCCTGCCCGACGGCCGTCTACTACCATAAGATAGACTTTGGTTTTATCCTGCGAAATACCCATGCATGTTCTGGGGTGTTCTTCGTCCCATACGTCGGCCGGGACTCCGTTTTTCAATATGATGTGGTCGCTTCCGCCCATTTGTTCCTTGAAGTCGGTCAGCAAACCCGGAGTCGAGGCAAGATCTGTACCTAAAAAGACAGTCAGTTCGT
>OHFN01001623.1_pt1 | contig 9626 bp, 7 predicted proteins | sample 1567571 | NCBI WGS metagenome assembly OHFN01 (sample SAMEA3879533, study PRJEB24766) | human gut metagenome | biome: human-associated habitat; feature: feces | place: USA | collected 1985/1987
CTCCTTCCGCTTCTGATGATCCGGAAGTCCAAAGAATCAAATATTCATTCGGACGGGCGTTCTCGTATGCTTCCCAGGAAAGAGTCACATTCATATCTCCGGCTGTTGCCGTTAGTGACTTCAGTTCATATAAATCGAAACTTGCCTTTGGCAGATCTTCTTCACAAGCAGTAAAGACTATCGTGAAAATGAACAACAAGCTATATATTATTTTTTTCATCGTTTGATTTCTTTTAGTTTAATCCTATTAATATCCCGTATTCTGCCACAACAGTTCTGTGTTGTTTATTCTTTCCAACTCCGTTTTTGGAATAGGATACAGGTATTGATAGTCCTGAATAATATGTCCTTCTGCTTTCATAGCCTCCTTAGCACCTCCCATACGTACCAAATCGAACCAACGCTGTCCCTCATAAGGAAACTCCTGTTGACGTTCCAACATAATCGCTTTACGGAAGCTATCCTGGTCGGGAAGTTCTGTTATCTGAAGCGGAGACAATCCGGCACGAGTATGCACAGCATTCAAAGCAACCATAGCTTCTGAATTCTGCAAATTACTATAACTGATTTCATTCAAAGCTTCGGCGTACATCAACAACACATCGGCATAACGGAGAATAATCTGGTCATTACCGACTGTATTATAGGTCGCACTTTTGACATCTTTAAATTTATTCATCACGCATACTTTATCTTCCACCTTTACATAGGTAATCAGATTCTTGCGCTTATCCCCATCTTTGTAGCACTCTTTCAGAGACTTTGTCTGATTGGTATCATCAGTCAGATTAATAATAGAGAACCAATATCCATGTCCTTCTCCTTCAACATCCTTATTAAAGCGAACAGCAAAAATAATCTCATCATTCATTTTATTGTTCACGTCAAACACTTGTTCGGGAGTAGTCATTAAAGAATACCGACCCACTAGTTGAGATAGCACATTGCGAGCCTCCGTCCATTTATGGAAAGTCAGGTAAATCTTGCCGAGCAATGCCATTGCAGCACCGGAAGTCACTCGTCCCATATCGGCACTTGTATAAGAAGACGGCAGCATATTTTCATTAATAACCTGATTCAAATCACCGACAAGAAAATCATAAACCTGTTGATCGGAACTACGCCCGATTTTAAGAGCTTCAGCCACCGTCACCACTTTATTAGTCATCGGTATCCCTCCCCATAAACGATACATATTAAAATAAGTAAGGGCACGGATAAAAAGAGCTTCGCCTTTATATTGTTTTTTCAGAGTTGCGTCGAAGTTGGCCTCATCAATTCTATCTAATACAAGATTGCAACGATAAACTCCATTATTAAAGTTCGCCCAGGCATCTTCCAAAATTCCGTTAGAGGCTTTATCTGCAAACTGATCGATATCATAACGGTCTTGAGTTCCGGCGGTGGGCGCACTCAATGTCAGATTATCACTCCGATATTCGCAACACTCTGTAAAATAGGAAACTTGTGTCTGCAATTTGGAGTAACATCCTATCACGGCTACATTAAAATCTTCCGCTGTCTTATATACCTTGTCGGTAGGCACACTGCTACTCGGTTCCAAATCGAAGAAACTATCTGTACAAGCAACTGATAACAAGGCAGTTGATAGGAGTAGTATTAGTTTATATTTTTTCATATAACGTGTATTTTAAAGGATGATTAAAGTGTTATGTTCAGCCCAAACAAGAATGTTTTAGCCAATGGATAAGTTCCATAATCCTCACCCGGTGAAAGAGAATTACTCGGACGTGCATTTACTTCCGGATTATATCCGCTATAATTAGTCGAAGTCCATAAGTTTTGTCCGGAAACGTAAACTCTTAATTTTTCCACGAAAAAGCGTTGGGTCAGGTTCTTCGGCAAGGTATATCCTAGCGTCACATTCTGCAATCGCAGATAAGAACCATCTTCCAGATGCCAGGTTGAAGTACGGCCATTATAACCTTTCGATTTGCGGTTGGCACGGTTCACCTGACCGTTTCCCGGATCTTCCGGACTTTTCCAACGATTCAAGGCTATAGTGGTGCCATTGGTATTACCTTCCAGATTATCAATGTAACGACGATTCAGATTCAGAATCTCATTACCATATACTCCTTGAAAATTAAAATCAAGGTCAAATCCCTTAAACCAGACTTTACCACCAAACCCATAGGTAAAATCGGGCATATAGTTACCCACGATTGTACGATCTTTATCCAAGTCCATCACTCCATCCCCGTCTACATCCACAAAGCGGAAATCTCCCGGCTGGGTATTGCTGAAATGAGGATACTTTTTTAATTCTTCTTCATTGGAGAAAATTCCATCCTGCACCAACAGATAATAACATCCGATGGGTTCACCGACTTTCGTTATGTAATAAGCATGATCTACGCTACCGGTAGATATGATAGGAGCATTACCCGGACCGAGTGCCTTCACTTCGTTCGTATTAGTGGCATAATTAGCATTAAACGAATAACCGAAATCTTTAGTTATATTCTTCTGTGAGGTCAAGGCGACTTCCCATCCCCTATTATTCACTTTACCGATATTCATCAATGCAGTGCTATATCCGGTCAGGTGGGGAACTGGTACATTCAACAACATATTAGAGGTATTGGTATTATAATAATCCACAGTCAATCCCAGCAATCCTTTGAACATCTGCAAATCAACACCCACATTCACCATCGCATTCTTTTCCCAACTCAAATCTTCATTCTTTATGGTACTTGGCTTATAACCATTCACCAATTGTCCGTTACCTGTGCCAAGCACATAATTATCCAAAGCCATCAGAGACAAATGATCATAATTGCCAATCTGGAAGTTACCAGTCACTCCATAACTCGCTCTTAACTTCAAATCATCAACAAACGACAGACACTTAGCCTTCATAAAGAAGTCCTCTCCGCTTATTCTCCACGCCAAAGAAGCTGAAGGAAAATATCCCCACCGGTTATTCTTGCCAAAACGGGAAGAACCGTCTGCACGAATAGCTGCCGAAGCCATATATTTACCTTTATAGCTATACTGCATACGCGCCAGATAAGAAGCAATCGTCCATTGGGTTTTATCAGATGCACCTTTCGTCACCGTACCTCCGGAAATTGTTTGTATATAGTCGTTCGGGAAATCGGTCGCTGTCACATTATCTCCTTTATATGTCTCTTTTTGAGCCGACTGTACTAAGACCACATTGATAGAATGAGCATCCTTAATCGTTGTGTTATAATTGATTTTATTCTCCACCAACCAGTTGAAATAAAAGCCTGATGAACTGTAGGCTGTCGGATTTGACTTTACATCATAATACTTCTGTCCCAATAAAGGAAGTTCCGAAGAACGATATTGGTCATTATGCGAACCATAATAATCGCCACCAAAAGAAATATTATAAGTAAGCCCCTTATACAACTCCAATTCAGCAAAAACTTTTCCGACAATCGCCATACGGTCTACGACATCCGATTGTAAGTTTGCCATGGCTACCGGGTTCAATACGGCATTATGCTGATAGTCATTTCCAATTCTCCAATAGCCATTTCCCTGATAATTATAGCTGCCATCCGCATTATACACCGGCCATACCGGAGGCATCATCAATGCCGATTGCACAATACCATTAGATCCGGAAGCATCTACCCGATTGGAAGTAGAATAGGAAGGAGAGAAATTCAAACCGAATTTCAGTCTTTTATATTTCCCGTCCAAATTCATACGCATACTATATTTCTTAAAGTCGGAATTAATTATAATACCCTCTTTATCATAATAGTTGGCTGAAATGAAATAGCCGACTGTTTTTCCTCTGCCGGAAATAGAAACATTGTGGCTGGTAGTAGCAGCAGTACGAAAAATAGCATCTTGCCAATCCGTATCCGTCAACCCCTTATCACCATTCAGATAGGGAAAGAGTTCGGTAGGAATACGTTCCCATGAATTCGGGCGCATTCCATTCGGGTCATCCGGTGAACCTCCGGGATTAGCATCCAGATAAGAATTATCATGCCCGTCTTTGGCAAACTCCGCAAACTGATAAGCATTCAACATCGGAAGTTTTTTCGAAACACTCTGGATACCATAATATCCATCATACTGCACTTTCATCTTTTCCGACTGTCCCTGCTTGGTCGTGATAATAATTACACCGTTGGAACCGCGACTACCATAAATAGCTGCCGACGAAGCATCTTTCAAAACTTCCACAGATTCGACATCATTATTATTCAGATTGGCAAATCCACGTTCTACCGGCACGCCATCAATAATATAAAGAGGATCACTACCGGCATTAACCGTACTGATACCACGAACACGGATACTTACACTTCCCTCCGGATCACCACTTGGCTGTGTAACCTGTACCCCCGGCATCTTACCTGCCAACGCCTGACGAAAGTCTGAAGCAGAAACATCCGCAATTTGTTCAGCTTTCACGGAAGAAATAGAAGTAGAGACGTCTCTTTTTCTCTGAACTCCATATCCCACCACTACTACCTCATCAATCATCTTACTATCTTCTACCAACGTGATTTTCGCCGTATTTTTATCCTTTGCAGAGATATTTACTGTTTTATATCCAATATAAGAGATGGTCAATGTTGCAGACTCCGGTACATTCATGATTGAGTAACGTCCGTCGATATCGGTAATCGTACCACTGCCTTCTCCCTTAATCTGCACACTGGCACCAATCACCGGCTCTCCTTTATCATCTGCAACTATTCCCTGGATAGTACGTGCACGTTGAGCAGTTTCTTCTTTTTTAAGCGGCTGTTTGCTGACAGCAATTGTATGATCGGTCCTATTGAAATAAAGCTTGGCCTGGGAAGTAATTTCTCCCAGAATCTGTTTTAATGAAGCATTTTTAATGTCGAAAGAAACTCTCGGAGCCTTGTTCACCGTCTCCTGATCATAGAGAAACTTAAAATTAGTCTGTTTGCTGATTTTATTGAAAACACTCTCTACCGGCTCGTTTTGCACACGAAGCGTAATATCATGCTCTTTCAATGTCTGAGCAGCAGCCGGAGCTATTAAAATGAAGGTGAATAGTAAAAAAGCTAAAAACGAACAGCTATTTTTACTTATCCCTTTACAAATAAGAAGATTATTCATAAATTTGTGCGTTTTAGTAATTGACTAAAGTTATTAAAAACAAGCAATGCGCGATACGTTATTCATTTGGGTCGAAGCTTATGAATATCCGTCCGGATTGCGGATAGAGGCATTCCTTTGGAGTGCTTCTATCATTTTGGGGAGGTTCATGAAGGAGCTGTTTTCATCTATTATTTTTTAAAAGGTTGAACATTATCTATTATTCATCTCATTCTTTATAAAGAAGTACATTGATGCCCTCTTTCTTATATTTGATATCACCGCTGATAAATTCAATGGATTTAAGTACCGCTTCCAGACTCTTGTTATCATGTTCGCCGGTAATCAAGTTGTTGAAATCCTGACCGGGAGCAAAAGTAATCCGGCAATTATATACCCGTTCCAGTTCCTTTGCCACATCGCGGATAGGTGTACTGTAAAAGCGTAACCCACCTTTCATCCAGACAGCCACTCCCCTATCCTCTGTTTTCTTACTATATTCTCCGGAAACAGTATTGATAAGCACCTGTTCTTTAGCAGTCAACCTCATCATCGCTTCCGGCAAATCGACCTGTACCTTACCACTCTCCACACTCACAGACACTATTTCATCTGTTGAATAGGATTTTACATCAAACCGGGTACCTAACACCTGAACATCCAGTCGCTTCGTCCTCACAACAAATGGCATCTTTTCATTACGGGCAACACGGAAATATCCCTCTCCTTCAAGTTCCACTTCACGAAGATCTCCAACAAAACGATCCGGATAACGCACTTGCGAACAAGAGTTCAGAACCAAAAGAGTCCCGTCCGGCAAAGTCACTTGTCTTTTCTCACCAAAGGAAGTGGTGATTTCAGCCAGTGTGACCTGTTGTGCATTCATATACCGGAAAAAGTTGACACTCCCTATGATAATGGCTATTACAGCCGCTGTACTGACTGCCACCACAGAAGCCCGGCGGAACCATGTACGTTTTTTGTGTTCAATACGCTTCAGTAATTGGCGTGCCTCTCTCTTATATTTTTCCCGCTCCAAATCATTACCAGGTTGCAGGTTCCCGGATTCTTCCCAAACCTCTGCTGCCAGTTCGTCCAATATATCCTGGTTTTCTGAATCCTTAATACTTTGCAACAACTGTGAAGCATCATCCCGGGTATAAAGATCATCCAGGTAGCGATGCAATTTATCTTTTTCTGTTTTAGTATCTTTCATCATATATTCAAAATAAGGATATTAATTTCCTTCCCTTTGTATAAGTAATACACAAAAGTAAGAAAGAGCTAGGGTATGATTAACATTTATTATAAATTCAAGCACAATAGAATCAAAAGTACATCGGCTGATGTACTTGAATATTTAGTCAAATAAGAACGAATCACTTTTAGAGAAAGAGAAATATGTTCTTGCACCGTATGAACTGAAACGCCCAATGCTTCGGCTATTTCTTTATGAGACATCTGTAATTCACGGCTCATTTTGAATACCTCACGCTGGCGGGGCGTTAATTGCTCCAATGCACGGGCAATAATCTCTTTCAAATCATTGAGCAGAATATGATTATTCGTTTCGTTCGTTGAATCGATCGCTTGAGAAAGAATGTGCTCTTTCAACTGATCTTCATTAGCCATATCCCGCAACTGATTCAAAATACGATTACGCACAATAGTATAAAGATAGGAAGAGAAAGAGGCTTCGGGATTGATGAAACGACGAGTTTGCCAAACTACCGTAAACGCATCCTGAAATATATCCTCCGCAAATTCACGCGACTTGACGAATTTCAGAGCGAAGTAGAGCAAACGATTCTTATAAGCGGCATAAAGTTCGCAAAAGGCCTCTTCATCTCCGTCTATCAGACGGAGAACCAGTTCCCGTTCATCCATTAGAGTGTCTGTTGCATACATACTTTCTTTATTTTTGGCCACAAAGGTATTGTTATGATGTTACAAACGTATGTGTTTTTTCTGAAATAAAAAAATAAAAGGCGACTTCATCCAAGAATGAAGCCGCCTTTTCTCAATCCATCGCCAGAGAAGTCATTACTTCTCCTTCCTATAATTTTCCAGTCCTACTTGCAGGAAGTCAATATATTTAGCTATATCTTCATCATAAGCATACGACTTGTTCAACGGTTTTCCCTGACCATCCAGCAATACATAGAAAGGCTGGGCGTTGGCACCGAATTTCACACGTTGCAGATAACTCCATTTGTCGCCTACAGTACGCAATGTACGTTCTGTGCCATTCTCTACTACTTTCACCGGTTCCGAAAGCGGAGTTTTATCATCTACATATAAAGAGATGAGCACATAATCCTTATTAATAATATCACTCACCTTTGAATCTGTCCACACAGCAGCTTCCATCTTACGGCAATTCACACAACCATGTCCGGTAAAGTCAATCATAACCGGCTTACCTTGCTGGCGGGCATACTCCATTCCCAGCTCGTAATCCTTGAATTTTGGATGCACCTCATTCTCATACAAGTTAAAATCCTGCGTATGCATAGGCGGAGCGAATGCACTTACCGCCTTCAACGGTGCTCCCCACAAACCGGGAACCATATATACCGCAAACGCCAAAGAAATAAGCGCCATAAAGAAACGGGTAACTCCTACCTTATTATCATCATCGTCGTGCGGGAATTTAACCTTACCCAACAAATAGAATCCAAGCAAAGCAAAAATCACGATCCACAAAGCAAGGAACGTTTCACGGTCGAGCAGTCTCCATCCGTATGCCAAATCGGCTACCGACAAGAACTTAAGTGCGAATGCCAATTCAAGAAAGCCCAACGTCACCTTTATCACATTCATCCATCCACCGGACTTCGGCATAGATTTCAGCCATGACGGGAACAGAGCGAACAGAGTAAACGGCAGAGCCAATGCAATGGCAAATCCTAACATACCAATTGCCGGAGCAACCACACTTCCCGTAGTAGACACCTGTACCAGCAAAAATCCGATAATCGGACCTGTGCAAGAGAAAGACACCAAAGATAGAGTGAAAGCCATCAGGAAGATACTCAACAGACCGGTCGTTGATTCAGCCTTACTATCTACCGCATTTCCCCACTTCGACGGAAGTCTGATCTCGAAAGCTCCAAAGAATGAAGCTGCAAAAACCACCAACATCAGGAAGAAGAGAATATTAAAGATAGCATTGGTAGACAAAGCATTCAGCGCACTGGCACCGAAAATCAGTGTAATAGCCAAGCCCAACGCAACATAAATCACTACGATAGACGCACCGTACGTCCATGCGTCACGAATACCTTTCTTCTTATCCTTGCTGCGTTTCAGAAAGAAACTGACGGTCATCGGAATAATCGGCCATACACAAGGAGTAAACAATGCCAATAATCCACCCAGAAAACCTGTTATGAATATATATATCCAAGACATATCTTTCTGTCCATGCTCCTCTCCCAGCGCTTGCAGTTCACTAATGACCGGCTTCCAAAGCTCACTGGATGCAACAGCAGGCTGGATACCTGTAGACGCATCCACCGGAGTAGCGGAAAGCAGTTCGGTCATGGCAACCGTATCTTTTGAAACAGCTAAATCTGTCTCCGTCTTGTCTGCGTTATCTTTCTTCTCTGCTTTATCCTCTTTAGCCGATTTGTCCTCTTTAGCCGCCACCGTATTACCCTTAGCTTCTCCGGCAAACTTAAACGGAACCTGTGTCGGAGGCAGGCAACTTTCATCATTACAAGCTCCATATTCCAGATACCCTTCTATCGCATAAGCCCCTCCTGTGAACTTCACCTTTTGGATAAACTTAGCCGTGTTCTCGAAATAGCGTACTTTCATCTCGAACAACTTGTCGAAAGTAGCTATCTCCTTACCTACCGGTTTCAACTTTCCTACCGGTTCAATCCCCGATTTGCTATCGACGTTGAATGTGGCGGAAATAGGTCCTCCGTCTCCAAGATCGGTAGAATAAACATGCCACCCTTTGTCAATGGCAGCCGTAAACACGATCTCCGCTTCTGTATCAGAAAGAGAGTTCAGTTCTGTTTTAAACTTTACCGGATCTTTAATCTGCGCCTGCAATGTATAGGCTACAAAGCTTAAAAGCAGAAAAGAAATTAATTTTCTCATTTTCATTATTGGGGGTTATAATTCATAATCCACGCATGCACGACTGTCCTTTGCTTCAGCTATAATCTTTCCGGCTGCCACATGATCAGGGTGTGTTGCATAGAACTTCACATCCTCCAGCGTGTCAAATTCGCTATAGAGAGCTATATGCCAAGCCTCTCCCGGATTCATATTCAGTCCGACTTCAATCTTACGGATCACTGAAATCTTAGCGGGGAGCGCTTCGATAGCTTCCTTAAATTTATTCATCACTACGAGTTTCTCCGCTTCGGGAACTTCGTCTTTTAACTTAAATAATACAATGTGTTTCACCATTACGTTGTTATTTTAATGAATTGTTTCTATATTTGTCTTGTCAATGCATTACATTACTAATGCAAAATTACTCTATTTGGTTCAAATAACACTATAAAGAGATGTTAATAATA